>Ga0082207_1000058_pt1 | contig 74520 bp, 71 predicted proteins | sample LakMenEpi10Aug09_FD_71540 | JGI IMG/M metagenome (GOLD analysis project Ga0082207, IMG submission 71540) | reverse complement strand
CTCCACATTTTCCGCAAATTAGAAAACAAACTTGCTCTAATTATTTTAGATTTCAAAAGCATGCCGTTCGTCGTCTAATGGCAGGATGCTTGGTTTTCAACCTTGAGGTGTGGGTTCGAGTCCTACCGAACGGGCATGTGTAACCCCGCAAAGAATGCGGGGTTTACCGAACGGGCCAGATCGAGAGAAAGCTCGATCAACTTAATGCTAATTATGGCACATATTTATATCTAAATACGGTTTGACTACCGAGAAGAGATGTAAAAAAAATTAAGATATAAAGATTTGCGATGATTTTCTCATCTACTCAGAGTAAAGAAGTTGGATAGAGCAGATTTACAGAACTATCTCTTTTTATATCCCTTGGGACACTTTGGCTTTATTGCAGTTACTTTTTTAACATTCTTACCTTTAACACAAGTAATAGTAGTTTTCTTAGCTACTGCTGCCTTAGTTGGAGCAGGAGAGGCAATTGTGGGTGTTGGAGATGGAGAAGCAACAGCTGATTCTGTGGGCGTTGGAGTAGGTGTGGGAGATGGCGTTGGTGTTGGCGTGGGAGTCGGAGTTGGTGTTGGAGTAGCAGTTACCACTGGAGCTGGTGTGTACTTCAATGTTCCGCGTTTGACTACATATGTTTGATTAGGTCCACCTTGTGAGTAATAAATTCGGAATACTCCTGGAGTTACTTCATATCCTGTTGGATCAAGACCTTCGACTCCTGGCCCAGTAAGCATCTCAGGAGTTGTCCATATCAATCCATCTTTAGATGTACTCATAAAAAGCATCTGACGCCTTGTAGAGGTGCAGGCAATATCAGCCATGATCATTACGTAATCGCCATTTTTGGCGCGCAGAATCTCGGTGTCAACATAGCCATTTTCAAAGCGCCAGCCTGGCTCTTTGGTAAATGAAATTCCATCAGTAGAAATATAAGAAGCAATCTTCTCGGTGCACTTTCCTAGTACTGGACTTTCAACAATATAGATTCTCACCCGACCATCAGGGAGCAAGACTGCATCTGGCACACCCCATGCTCTAGTGCTAGATGGAACTCTCATCTCAGTTGTCGTTGCAACTCTTGCTCCAATACTCACACAGCCTGCATCGATACATGGAGCTGAATAAACCTGTTGATTTGCGCCATCAATTTCCTTGAAATAAGCGCGCTTTGTGCTATTAGCAAATGTGACAACTGTGAAATCATTTCCAAGTCGAGCTGGCACAGTTACGTTGGTACAGACGCCCTCTTCATTGCAATCGCTAACTACAGTTCCAGTAGGTCCATCTGATCGCCAGATGCGATCTAGACCATTAATTCTCTCCACATGCGGGGAGACACCATTCATATTCATCTTTAGATGAAGACCCATATCTTCAGTCATGCTCCACTCAGCGCCATGAGCTTGATAGGTAGGCAAGGTTGCTACTGCCATTAAGAGCGCAAAGAGAAGGATCTGGAGGCGCTTCATATGGGAGAAATTACCTTAAGTGAAAATAAAAGAAAACCCCACCACAGTTAAGTGGCGGGGTCTAATTAAATAATTATTACCTACTCTATTGCTGGTCCACCTTCGCGGGCATAGCTTGGATCAAGAGTTACGCCAGGTCCCATAGTGGTTGAGACAACTGCTTTTCTAATATAGCGACCCTTTGATGAAGCAGGCTTTGCGCGCAAGATCTCATCAAATGCAGCTGCATAGTTATCAGCTAGCGCCTCTGCGCTAAATGAGGACTTACCAATAATGAAATGTAGGTTGCAATCTTTATCAACGCGGAATTCAATCTTTCCACCTTTGATATCGCCAACAGCTTTTGCAACATCGGTTGTGACAGTTCCAGTCTTTGGATTTGGCATAAGACCGCGAGGTCCTAGAACCTTTCCAAGGCGTCCAACTTTGCCCATTAACTCAGGGGTTGAAACTACAGCGTCATAATCAAGACGGCCCTTATTAACTTCTTCAATTAACTCATCGCCGCCGACAATATCTGCACCTGCTGCCTTAGCCTCTTCTGCTTTTGGGCCAGTTGCAAAAACTAGAACTCGGGCAGTCTTACCTGTTCCATGTGGCAAATTAACCACGGAGCGAACAGCTTGATCGGCCTTTTTAGGATCAACGCCGAGAACCATTGAGACCTCAACTGAGGCATCGTATTTAGTGACATTAGTTTCTTTAACCAGCTTCATACCAGATAGTGGTGTGTAGAGCTGATCGGCATTTACCTTCGCCGCTGCTGCGGTGTATTTCTTACTGCGCTTCATATCTTCTTCTCTTTTCCTTAGTTGGAAGTAGTGGTAGTAGCGGACCAGCGCGGTCCTCCCACGACTTATTTTTTAGTTGACGATGATTCCCATTGATCTTGCAGTTCCTGCAATGATCTTGGCGCCCTGCTTAACATCATTGGCATTTAAGTCATCTTTTTTCAAGGTTGCAATATCTTCACATTGCTTCCAAGTAACTGATCCGACTTTATCCTTATGTGGAACTGAAGATCCTTTTTCAAGTCCCGCTGCTTTAAGAAGCAGGCGTGAGGCAGGAGGAGTCTTAGTAATAAAGGTAAAGGAGCGATCTTCATAGACAGTGATCTCAACTGGAATGATTTCGCCTTTTTGCTTCTCAGTGGCAGCGTTATATTGCTTAACAAAGTCCATGATGTTCACACCATGCTGACCAAGGGCAGGGCCCACTGGTGGCGCAGGTGTGGCAGCTCCAGCTTGGATCTGCAACTTGATAAGTGCTTGGACCTTCTTCTTCGGTGCCATCTTCTTCTCCCCTTTTTACCTTTTCTCTTTAAATCTTCTGAACTTGGTGGAATGAGAGCTCAACCGGAGTCTCACGGCCAAATATTGAAACCAAAACCTTTAGCTTTGCCTGCTCTGGCATGATCTCTGAGATCGATGCAGGAAGAGTGGCAAATGGGCCATCCATAACAGTTACTGACTCACCAACAGTGAAATCAACAACTTTAATATCAGGCTTCATCGTCTTCTTAAGCTCTCTTGGCATCAGCATCTTCTCTGCCTCAGATAGCGGCAGCGGGCTTGGATGATGAGAGTTTCCAACAAAGCCAGTTACTCCTGGAGTATTTCTCACACAGGACCAAGATTCATCAGATAGATCCATACGAACTAATACATAACCAGGATAAACATTGCGCTTAACCTGCTTGCGCTGACCATTCTTAATCTCGGTTACCTCTTCTTCAGGGACTTGGATTTCAAAGATGAAATCCTCCATATGAAGTGAGGTGATGCGCTGCATCAAGTTGCCCTTTACTCGCTTTTCAAAACCGGCATAAGAGTGGACGACATACCAATCTCCGCTCTTTGCTGCTAACTCGGCGCGGAATGCGGCGACCTCAGGAGATACGATCTCTTGAACTTCTTCCTCTTCAAGTTCAATATCTGTATCTACTGCTACATCACTTGCTACTACTTCATCGGTAGCGGCAGTTATCTGCTCTTCGCTCATCATCCCTCCTTACCTTCTTACTCGCCGAATATAAAGAAAACTAATCTGGTTAAACCTAGATCAAAGACTGAAACAACTGCGATAACAAAGGCCACGAAAACTAGAACTACTCCGGTATATGTGGTCAACATATTTCTAGATGGCCAAACCACCTTACGTAGTTCATTAATAATCTGGCGATAGAACAGGGCGATGCGAGAAAAGAAACCTAATTCTTTACTCTCTGAGTTCTCACTCATTTTTCATCCTCTCTAATCTCTTCGTTACTTCGTTACTTCATTGCCTTACAACTGCGCAGGGCAGGAGGGACTTGAACCCCCAACCGCCGGTTTTGGAGACCGGAACTCTGGCCAGTTGAGCTACTGCCCTATATGGCGCTTTCGAACATGACAAAGCATGGACTTTTCATAATCAGATTTTTTTAATTACCCGATCAAGCAAGCGCCAGGATGGGCAAGTGTAGGTGAGCCACCCCCGATAGGTAAAACCCGCATGAAAGGGGGTAGAACTCGCGCTCACCTGCGCCTGTGAAAGACTAACCGCCTATGAGTAAGCCTCGAATCTCTTCAAGAATTGCCGCTATCGCAGAGTCGGCGACCTTAGCCGTTGATGCCAAAGCAAAGGCCCTTAAAGCTGCCGGCCGCCCGGTGATCGGCTTTGGCGCAGGCGAACCAGATTTTCCAACGCCAGATTACATAGTTAATGCTGCAATTGAAGCGGCAAAAAATCCTGCCAATCATCGATACACCCCAACGCCAGGATTACCAGAGTTAAGAGATGCCATAGTTAAGAAAACTAAACGAGATTCAAATTATGAAATTACTGCAGAACAAGTACTAGTTACTAATGGTGGCAAGCAATCTGTCTACCAATCTTTTGCTGCAATTTTAGATCCAGGCGATGAAGTTTTACTACCCTCTCCGTTTTGGACTACATATCCTGAATGCATCAAGTTAGCAGGTGGTGTTGCAGTTGAAATCTTTGCTGATGAAACTCAAAATTACCTAGTAAGTATTGAGCAGCTTGAAAAAGCGCTAACTCCTAAAACTAAGGTGCTGTTATTTTGTTCACCATCTAATCCAACTGGCTCTGTTTATTCACCAGAGCAAGTTAAAGCAATTGGGCAATGGGCGCTGAAAAACAACCTATGGGTCATCACAGATGAAATCTATGAGCACCTACTTTATGACGGTGCAAAAGCGCCAAGTATTTGTGTTGCAGTACCTGAGCTTGCAGATCGAACAATCATTATTAATGGTGTAGCAAAAACTTATGCCATGACAGGTTGGCGGGTAGGTTGGATGATTGGGCCTAAGGATGTAATTAAAGCTGCAACTAATCTACAGTCACATCTATCTTCTAATGTCGCAAATGTTTCCCAACGTGCTGCAATTGCTGCCCTAAATGGAGATTTGGCAGCGGTTCATAAAATGGGAGAAGCTTTTGATCGCAGACGTAAATTAATTGTTAAATTACTAAATGAAATTCCTGGCGTGAGCTGTCCAACCCCAACCGGTGCTTTCTATGTTTATCCATCAGTAAAAGGTGTACTGGGTAAAGAGATTAGAGGTAAGCGAGCTAATACTTCAGCTGAATTGGCAACTTTAATCCTGGAAGAGGCAGAGGTAGCAGCGGTTCCGGGTGAAGCTTTTGGACCATCTGGATATCTTCGATTCTCTTATGCTCTTAGTGATGATGATATTTTGGAAGGAATCTCCAGAGTTAAAAAATTACTTAGTGAAGCTATTTAATCTAGATTTACGCCAACTAGCTGAACTTCTGCCTCTAGCTTGATGCCAAATTTTTCATAAACTTTTTTTCTAGCTCTTTTAGCAAGCTCGATAATATCTTCAGCTGTTGCATCTCCTGAATTAGTTAAAGCTAGAACATGTTTGTTTGAAATTTGGGCGCCAGCTAATTTTTCACCTTTAACAACTCCTGAATGTTCCATTAACCAAGCAGCAGAGGTTTTTACTTTGCCATCATTTTGTGGCCACCTAGGCGCATCAGCTGGCAGTTTATCGGCCGCAGATTTACTTAGAATCGGGTTTACGAAAAATGACCCAGCAGAATTAATCTCATTTTCTAAGTTAATCAACATTCCTTTACTTGCTCTTAATTTAAGGACGGCTTGTCTAACTTTAGTTACCTCAACTTGATCTCCAATATTTACTGACAATTGCTTGGCTAATTCAGCATAAGCAATTGGTAATGATTGAGCTCCTTTTCGTAATTGAAAAGTAACAGTCAAGATCACATATTTACCGGGCTGCTCTTTAAAAATGGAGTTTCGATATGAGAATTTACATTCGGCATTAGTAAAGGTTTTTACCTCACCCTTACTCCGATCATAAGTTTTTACTCTTGCGATTGTTTCACTTACCTCATGCCCGTAAGCACCAATATTTTGAATAGGAGCCCCACCAACTGTTCCAGGTATCCCACTTAGCGACTCTAGATCTGCAAAACCTTTTTCAATACTTATCTCTACAAACTTATCCCAATCTTCACCAGCTGATACTTCAATCATCCCACCACTACAAGCGTCATAATCTAAAGCATTGCCTTTACTTTCAACTCTAATTACAGTGCCGGCAAAGCCTGCATCACTAATTAATAAATTAGAACCGCCGCCTAAAATTAATATTGGCTCCTTTGCGCTATCGGCTGCCTTAACAAATTCAATTAATTCTGCTTCGGAATGAGCATGCACAATTTTCCGAGCCGGGCCACCAACTCGTAGCGTTGTAAAGCTAGACAATTGCTCCATTACTTAAGCCTATCTGCGGGGTGCAAGGATTTCATTTTTACCTCTAAACCTATCCAAAATTCTTTGGTAATTCTTTTTGGAGTTCTTCTCTCGGTAATCAGGGTCAGCATCGTAATAACCATGGTGTCTGCCTTGCTCTAGTGGCAGATCAATTTGAATTAACTTACCGCCTGCTTGTCTTATCGCCAGCGATAACTCAAGATCTGCATTTCGATAGTACTTAGCACTTGGGTTAGCGCCCCCTGCCTTTAATGCAAAGGATCGATTTAGCGCCAAGTAGTAACTAAATAAAACATCCACCTCGCCTGATCCTTTATCTTCGGTGGTGCGCCAATCATCAGCTAAATTAACTAATCCACCCTTCCATCCTGCTCCTTGGTAGCCAGATTCCAGGGCCGCTAAAGTATTAGGAATTGGGTCTGCTAAAAATATTGTGGATGGATCCATAATTAACAAGTAGTCCTCGGTATGTTGATTTAAAAACTGATTAATTAAATTACCCCAACCAAGCGGGTTTTTATCTTGAGAAATACTTACTTGGCTTGGATCAAATAGATTTTGTTCAAGCCAATTACTCTTGCCGTTAGCATGAATACTTACTGGTGTTTTAGTAAAACTCTGAATTGAAGAAACACACTTTTTTAAATCTTCCACAAAACCTTCTGCAATTAAGCAGATTCTGATTGACCCAGCCATTGGCGGGCTTTAATTAACGTGTTTCGCGGTGAAGCTGTGAAGATTTACAACGCGGACAGAATTTCTTCAACTCTAATCGATCTGGATCATTACGGCGATTTTTACGAGTTATGTAATTGCGCTCTTTGCACTCAACGCATGCCATTGTAATTTTTGGACGAACATCTGCACTTTTACTTGCCATGGTTGAGCTCCTAGCCTTGTAGTTAAATTAACTTTCGTTAATTTCTTAAGAGGTGAGGCTACCTGACCTGCACCATTTACTGAAATTGATATCAATTTCTATCGTAATTTTGGTTCTGTAGTACTTGTAGCGGAGGCGGGATTTGAACCCACGACACAGCGATTATGAGCCGCTTGCTCTACCAAGCTGAGCTACCCCGCCAAACTTATTTCTCTTCAATATTAAATTGTGTTCGAGCCCCCTAACGGAATCGAACCGTTGACCTTTTCCTTACCATGGAAACACTCTACCGACTGAGCTAAGGGGGCGAAGTGCTGACCAAGGATACAACCCACCTTTGTGAATTACGAATTACAGCCTAATTACTTTAAGTAAGCCTTTTTTGCAATCTCAATACGCCTATTTTTATATGTAGTTGAAGCTCCAATAATAAGGTGCTCGAACGGGCTTTGATTTTTTATTAATTTATGTAACTCATCCCGTTGATCAATCTCTACAATATTGATTTCGTTCAAAACACTTTTAGATTGATTTTTATAAGGTTTTAGTGATCGATAACCATATGCTAGTAATTTTAAAAATGAATAAACCATTCCTCTCAATCCTCTGCCAAAGAAATTTTTAATCTTAAGCCTAAAGAAGACGCCATTAATTTCTCTTCTACTTTTTGCAGGTGCAGGTAACAACTCTTTGAAAATTCTAGCAACATCCTTAGCTCCAGTTACCTCGGGTAATTTTGCACAATTACTAGCTAATTCATCCCTGACGCTCTTTAGTGCCAACTTGGCCGTATTTTGTGTGATTGCATCCAAATCAGACTGATCAACAGTTAGCGCCATTTTATTATCTGCAGCCCAATTAGCCCTAGCTGCCTGGTTATCAGTTCCCCTAATATTTGGTACAAATAAGGTTGGAATCTTTGCAGCAAGCTCTTCATGGACACTGTTGTAACCTGCAGCACAAATCGCAGCATCGAAAGCATTTAATATATTTGCCAGTGGGAAATACCTAATTATTTTGATGTCTAATCCAGCCGGGGCTAAGTTTTCTCCCGTAGAAGTTATTGGTTCCTTAGTGAGCACAACCTGTAAATCTGGCCAAGATAGTAAACCCTTTAATGCTGCTGTCATTTTTGAATTTAAATCTGCTTCACCAATTCCCAATTGGACGAGTATCGCTGGGCGATTTATATCTAAGCCAATTTCAACTCTAGCTTGCTCTTTACTCAAAGTTAACTCAGGTCTATAAATTGAAATTGGCTTAACTAAAACTGAATCTTTTCTATTGCTAGTTGGACCATTGTCATAGGCTTGACCATAATCACCTGGAGTTACTACCAAATCCATCATCTTGGACTGTAATGAGAGTAAATATCTTCTAGTTGTATTTTGCCAAAAACCTCGCCGAACCCAAACAACTTTCACATGTGGCCTACTGCGCTTAATTGCGATTATGCCAGGATAAGGGACAACGCCATCAAAGCTGACAATAGATGCGTTAGTTTCATCAATTAACGCAACTAGTCGATCTCTCAAATAAGTATCCCATTCTAATCTTCCCATCCAATTTCGGTCTTTCCCGGGAATGTATTCAAATTGCACACCTGCAATTTTTGGCACTTCAATTACACCTGCCGCCATCGAAACAATAATTGGATTTGAAAATTCTTTTAACTCAGCTGCAATCGCACTTGAGCGCGTTAGATGGCCCATGCCAATACCATTACTTGTAGCTAAAATTATGGTTGGTTTTTGCATGTGTTTAGTATAACTACACCGATGTTAAATCCATTTACTAACTTGGTTACAAGCAATATTTTCTTTCTATTCTAAAGATATTCAGGGTAATTTTATGAATCTTTGAGAGAGATAGTAGATATTAACAAAATTAGGTTTAATCTTTACCTATGGCTAAGTTAGTTACCGAGTTCAATCCAATACCTATATTTATTGGTGGCACTGGGCGCAGTGGAACAACAATTGTTGGTGATCTTCTAAATGAACACCCAGAAGTTAGAACAAGCTTGCCTACTGAGATTAAATTTTTATCAAATCCTGGAGGACTTTTAGATATCACCTTTGGCCGTCGAGAGAATCCAGATAAGCCTCAACACAATGTTTCTATTCTAAATTTTAGAACATACCAGAAAAGGAAAAAACGAGATCAAGAAAGGTTTGGTGAGTTTTTCGATTTAATCTGGAGCAAATGGTGGGAAATCGATGCTCCACCGCCTCATGGCAGAGGGTTAATTTCAGGTATAACAAAATCAAAGCTTGAAGCCTTACTTGTTCAGCTTAAAAAAAGTTATCGCCGAGACCGGGTTAAGGCTGCTAACCAATTTATGCTGGGATTGATAACCAGTCAAGATGCTGTAGGGAAAGAAAAGTACTGGGTAGAGACAACTCCATTAAATATTGCTAACGCCACAAGAATTATAAGAGTTACTCCTAACGCCAAATTCATTAATATGATGCGAGATCCTAGAGATGTTATTTCCTCTTTACTTACCAAGAATTGGGGACCTAATACAGCACTTGAGGGTATTGAGTGGATTGAAAAAAGACTTACCAATGGCCATAACTGTCTTAGTGCAATACCTGCTAACCAGCAGATAACTATAAAACTAGAAGATTTAGTGATTAATAAACGAGAAGAGACTTACTTACAATTACTTCAATTCTTAGGTATTGAAGATTCGCCAAATATGAAAAACTTTTTTAATTCAAAAATGACTACGGGTGCTGCATCCAGTGGGCGCTGGAAAAGTGAAGTGGCAGATCCTGTTTTTGACCAGAAGTACTCGGAAATGGTTGAAAGATTAAAGTCGATAGGAATAGCAACCTACGAGAATTAGATTTATAAATTAAATGGTGGCGGGTGAAGGATTTGAACCTTCGAAGGCAGAGCCGGGGGATTTACAGTCCCCTCCCATTGGCCGCTCGGGCAACCCGCCAGGATTGTTAAGCGAAGCGAAGTCTAAAGCCTAATTGGTTGTATCACCAAAAGTTATATTGCTAATCAGCGTATCTTGCGATGAATCTGACATGGTCAGGATTCAATTCAGCTACATTGCTGACACCTAATAATTTCATAGTCCTAGTAATTTGGATTCGAAATATCTCTAATGATTTATCAACACCAGATTTTCCACCTGCCATTAATCCATAAAGATAAGCACGTCCAATCCATGTGAACTTAGCTCCGGCCGCTAATGCTGCAACCACATCCTGGCCATGCATTATTCCGGTATCAACATGCACTTCGGCTTTATTGCCAACCTCTTTTATAACTTCAGGTAATAAATGCAATGGAACTGGTGCTCGATCTAATTGTCTCCCTCCATGGTTGGAAAGAATAATTGCATCCGCTCCTGATTCTATTGATTTAACAGCATCGCTCACATTTTGTATACCTTTTACTACTAGATTTCCTTGCCATTGATCTCTAATCCACTTTAAATCTTCATACGTAACTGTTGGGTCAAACATTGAATCTAGAAGTTCGGCAACGGTTCCATTCCAAGAATCCAAAGATGCAAACTTCAACGGATCTGTTGTTAAAAAATTCATCCACCATGCAGGTCTTGGAATTGCATTAATGATTGTTCTGGCAGTGAGTGAAGGGGGTATTGTCATTCCATTTCTAACATCTCTTAATCTTGCTCCTGCAACGGGAACATCAACTGTTAAAACTAAGGTATCAAAACCAGATTTTTTAGCTCGATCAACCAATGCCATACTTCGATCGCGATCTTTCCACATATAAAGTTGAAACCAATTTCGTCCATTAGGAGCTGCATTTGCCACATCTTCTATTGATCTAGTTCCCATGGTAGAAAGCGTGTAAGGAATTCCAGCATCAGCTGCCGCGCATGCTCCGGCATACTCTCCCTCAGTTTGCATCATCCGAGTAAAACCTGTTGGTGCAATACCAATGGGCATTTTCATAACTTTGCCCAACATATTTACCGATAGATCTAAATCTTTAACATTGCGCAATATATTTGGCTGAAACTCTAATTTTTCGTATGCATTTCTTGCCCTAGTTAAACTCGACTCAGTATCTGCTCCCCCATCTGTGTAATCAAATGGAGCTTGTGGTGTTCGGCGCTTAGCAATATCTCGTAAATCATAAATTGTTAAAGCCTTTGATAATCGTCTCTTGGTAGGGCTTAAAATAAATTTCCTAAACCGAAGTAGTTGCGCTAAATCTTTAGGACTGGGAATACGGCGCTTAATCTTTACCTTACTCAAATTCACTCCAGTCGCAGTTGTTAGAGCAGCATGATTTAACTAGTAAAGTATAGACATGGCCGACAGTAGTTTCGATATCGTCTCAAAAATTGATCAAATGGAGTTAGATAACGCATTCAACCAGTGCGATCGAGAGCTAGCCACTCGATTTGATTTCAAAAATACAGGCACCAAGATCGAAAAGTCTGGGGCAAAGGTGATTATTGAGTCTGATACCGAAGAGCGAGCAAAGGCTGCATTAGATGTATTTAAGGACAAGCTTATTAAAAGAAGTGTTTCTTTAAAGCACCTTGATCCAAGTGAGCCAAAACTTAGTGGAAAGACTTACATCATAACTTGCGAGTTTAAAGAGGGCATCTCAACAGAGAATGCGAAGAAGATTGCAAAATATCTAAAGGATTCAGGACCAAAATCAATCAAGGCTCAGATTCAAGGAGATGAACTAAGAGTTTCAAGTAAGAGTAGAGATGATCTACAGGCTGCAATTGCGTTGATTAAAAAAGAAACTTGGGAGTTTGCGGTCCAATTCACAAACTACAGATAATGAATAGAGTTTTTAATTGAAGCTAAATGGCACCGGAATCGCCTATGGCGTTGGCGCTTATGTTATTTGGGGACTACTCCCAATTTATTGGCGGTGGCTAGAGCGCGCATCCTCATTTGAAATACTTGGACACCGTGCGATCTGGTCGCTAGTAGTTTGCTTATTATTTTTAGCTTTCCAAAAGCAATTAAAAAGTACATTCAAATTGGTGAAGGATTTAAGAACTTTTTCACTCTTAGCATTAACCTCACTACTTTTGTCAGCTAACTGGGGTATTTATATCTGGGCAGTCTCAGTTGACCGTGTAGTTGAAGCAGCGCTTGGCTATTACATAACTCCTTTGGTTGCAGTTAGTTTTGGAGTATTTGCTCTGAAAGAAAAATTACATAAACTGCAACTTATTTCAGTACTTCTTGCCACAATTGGTGTGTTGATTTTAACTTTTACTTATGGTCGCCTTCCCTTAATCGCGATTGGCTTGGCAGTAAGTTGGGGATCATATAGTTTGATTAAAAAACAATTGAATGCTGGAGCGTTGGAGACGCTATCAATAGAAACAATAATTGCCTTTATCCCAAGCTTCTTCTATGTCTCGTATCTTCTTAATAATAATGAAGCAGAATTTGGACAAGATTGGGGATTTTCCATAGCACTTGCCAGTGCTGGTTTAGTGACTGTAATACCTTTACTTTTATTTAATGCAGCAACCACAAGACTTCCACTTACAATTACTGGGCTTTTGCAGTACATAACTCCTAGCATCATGTTTTTAATTGGAATTGTGGTATTTCATGAACCGCTACAACTAACAAAACTAATCGGATTTATTTTTATTTGGATTGCTTTAGTAATACTAGGTAGAGATCTAAGAAAATCAGGTGGATCTATTAACTAAAACGTGCGCTACGTTTTTTAGTGCTTCTTTTGCTGCTCCGTCTGGAAGACCAGATATCAATTCATTGGCTTCTTTTGCAATGTTAGTTAGATATTCGCGCACATCTTCTAAAGCTTTATGAGATCGAAGTTGAGTAATTACAGTTTTTAACTCATTTTCTGCTACTGGTCTACTTAATTTTGCTATTAGTTCTTTGTCTTCAGGGGCATTTGCCGCCATGACATATAACGTCACCAGAGTCGGTATCCCCTCTTTTAAATCTGTGCCGGGTGTCTTTCCTGAAGCAGTTGAATCGCTAGTTACATCCAATAGATCATCTGCAATTTGAAAAGCAATTCCTATTTTCTCTCCAAACTTAGTTAATATCTCAACTATCTCTGGCTTTGCACCAGATAAAAGGGCGCCAAATCTTGCACTCGTTGCAATTAAAGATCCCGTTTTATCTGAGACCACTTTTAGATAATGTTCTATGGGCGTTAAACCTTCAGACTCTCCTTGAGTCTCTTTAATTTGGCCAATTACTAGTCGTTCAAAAGTTTTAGCTTGTAACTTAACTGCCTCTGGACCTATGTCAGCAAGCATGTCTGAAACTTTAGAAAATAAATAATCGCCAGTTAAAATTGCTACTGCATTACCCCATTTAGTATTTGCACTTGTAACACCTCGCCTAAGTAGCGCGTCATCCATAACATCATCGTGATATAAAGTTGCAAGATGGGTAAGTTCACATGAAACCGCAGCTTTAATAATGTCATAGTTTGTTGGGTCACCAAATTGCGCAGCAATTAATGTTAAAAGTGGCCTTAAGCGCTTTCCACCAGCTTCTACTAAATGCCTAGAAGTTTCTATGACTAATGGGTATTCGCCTTCAATATGGGACCTAAGTAGTAGCTCTACTTTTGCCATATCGGCCAATAAAGTAGCTTCTAGATTTTTATCTAAATTAGGTATTCCTATTGGATTCATTATTTAATTAAGTTTGCAAAGTTATTTGCAGTATTTAAAATAATTGAAGGGAAAATTCCAAGAACAAATGTTATTAGGGTTGCAATAGCAATTGAAATTCTGCTCTTTATTGATGGAATTACTACTGAAACTGAATCATTAGCTGGGTCAGTAAAGAACATCATAATTATTACCCTGACATAGAAGAATGCTGCAATTGCACTTGCTAGAACTCCAACTACAACTAATAATGTATTTCCTGATTGGTAGGCTGCTGAAAAGATTGCAAACTTTCCTATAAACCCAGAAGTTAGTGGAATTCCTGCAAAACTAAGTAATAAGAGTGAAAACACTGATGCAACTAATGGAGATTTCTTGCCTAGCCCAATCCATCTGTTTAAATCACTTACTTCGCCAGTTGAATCACGAACTAGTGAAATAATTCCAAAAGCTGCAAGTGTGGTAAATCCATATGCAAATAAGTAAAAGAGTGAAGCTGCAAGCCCTTCTTTACTTAATGCAATAACTCCTGATAACAAAAATCCAGCATGTGCGATTGATGAATATGCCAGCATGCGCTTTACATCGCGCTGAGCTATAGCAACTACTGATCCAAAAACCATCGTTATTACTGCAATTACAGTAATAATTGGTTGCCATAGAGTTTGTGATTCAGCGAAGCCTACATAAAACAATCTTAAAATTGCGCCAAAGGCTGCCACTTTTGTACATGCGGCCATAAATCCGGTTATTGGAGTAGGTGCTCCTTGATAAACATCAGGCGTCCAAGAATGAAATGGAACTGCACTAATTTTAAACAATAAGCCAACAGACATAAATATAATTCCAATATATAGGAAAACATCATTAGCGCTTCCCGCTGAAGCACTTATGTCAACTAGTGAAACACTTCCTGAATATCCATAAATAAAAGCTGCTCCAAATAAGAAAAATGCCGAAGAGTAAGCTCCAAGTAAAAAGTACTTCAGCGCTGCTTCTTGAGAAAGTAATCTCCTTCTTCTAGATAAGCCTGCAAGTAAATACAGGGGTAGAGAAAATACTTCTAGGGCGACAAATAAAGTAATTAAATCGGTTGCTACCGTAAAAAGCATCATTCCAGCAGTTGCAAACATGAAAAGAGGAAAGATCTCGGTCTGCTTTACTTGTTGTTGGGTTGCAATCTGTTCCTCAACTGAACCTGGGATAGTAGATGCTCGTGCAACAAAATTATCCTGATCTGCAATTAGTAAGACTGCAACTATGGCCAGAACAATAATCGTAAACTGTAAAAATATACCCGCCTTATCAATTGTCACAGAATTAACTGCAGCTGTAGTCGAAGACATATCTCTAATTTGCCAGATCTGAAGTAGTGCTAGGAGTAATGCCCCGATGCTTACGGTAAGTTGAACTGCAGCGCGATGTGTCTTACCCATAAAGGCTTCAATTAAAACTCCAAGAACAGCTGCGGCAAAAATAATTAGCATTGGTGAAAGCAGTACATAACTAATTGATGGTGCGCTTAACATTATTCACCAACCTTTGCTACTGGGTCTGAGTAACCAGCATTAATCACGATTTTTTCTGCTGTTGGATTAATTAAATCTAAAACTGGCTTTGGATAAAAACCCATTAGAACAATCACTAATATTACCGGTGATATTGCAACTTTTTCTCTTATGTTCAGATCTTTTAGATTTTCATTTCCGCTAACAATTGGACCGTGTAAAGCTTTTTGAACAGGAATTAATATATAAAGTGCTGCTAGTACTATTCCTAAAGTTCCAATCACTGCCGCAACCGGATAGCGCGTATAAGTTCCGACTAGAACTAAAAATTCACTAACAAAACTAGATAGTCCTGGTAAGGCCAAGCTAGACATTCCAGCGATAAAGAATGCCCATGCCATTACTGGTGTAACTCTTTGGAGTCCGCCAAAATCTGAAATTGTGGAAGATCCTCTTCGCCAAATCATCCAGCCAGCAATTAAAAACAGTGCGGCTGTAGAGAATCCGTGATTGACCATATAGAGGGTGGCGCCAGACATGCCTTGAGAGGTCATTGCAAATATTCCCATCGTAATAAATCCAAAGTGGGAGATAGAAGTAAATGCAATTAATCCCTTTATATCTCGCTGACCAATTGCCATAAATGCACCATAAATAATTGAAATAACTGCCAATGTAATAATTAATGGTGTAAATGTTTTTGTAGCATCTGGGAATAATTGAATACAAAATCGGATCATTCCGTAAGTTCCTACTTTATCGAGCACTCCTAGTAATAGAACTGATGTGCCAGGGGTAGCTGACTTTGCGGCATCTGGAAGCCAAGTATGAAATGGCCACAGTGGAGCCTTTATTGCAAATGCAATAAAGAATCCAAGAAATAGGAAGTACTCTGTTTGATTATCAATTTGTAAAGTTGCCAATTTAGCTAAGTCAAAAGTTGCACCAATTTGGTTCCCTGAAATCACATAAATTCCAATAATTGATGCCAGCATGAGAAGACCGCCAAATAAGCTGTATAGCAAGAATTTAACAGCTGCTGCTGATTTGTTACCTGTACCGTAACCACCGATCAAGAAATAAATTGGAATTAGCATCGCTTCAAAAAACACATAAAACAAAAATAGATCTGTAGCTGCAAAAACACCTATCATGAGTGTTTCTAAAACTAAGATTAGAACATAAAATACTTTTGTATTCCATCGACCAGTATCAGATTCATGCCAAGTAGCTAGAATCACAACTGGAACTAAAATAGTAGATAGAAGAATCAAGACTAGAGAGATGCCGTCTACTCCAACAGCAAAATTAACATTAAATGCTGAAATCCAAGAATTACTTTGAATAAATTGAAATCCTGTAATTGCTTTATCAAATCTAACTGCTAATAAAATAGAAAATAAAGCAATTAGGAGAGTAATAATAAATGCAGCACGCTTGATTAATTCACTTTTCTTAGCCGGAATTAACAGCACAATAAGTGCTCCGATTAATGGAGAGATGCCAACTAGGGTTAATAAACTCATGCGGTTACCACCCAAATCACGGCAATTAAACTTAGTACTCCAATGACCATCATCAGTGCATAACTTCTAACATATCCATTCTGTAATGAGCGCAGTTTGCTTCCAGCGCTAATAGATACAACTCCTACTGATCTAACCGCTCCATCTATTACTAAATGATCGATATTTAAAAGCTTTTGAATTAAGGACTGTCCAGGGCGCATAAATGCTGCCTCATTTAGCGAATCTTGAAACAGGTCTTTTCTTGCAGCAATAGTTAACTTTGAAACTTTCTCTGGTGCTGTATCTGATTGGTCTCCGCGATATTTTCTTACTGCTATTGAAACTCCAATTATCACCACAGAGATTGTCATTAGCGACACCGTTGTGTGTGAAAACAACTCTTCAGCATGGTGTTCTTTTAATGGATTAACCACTGGCTCAAGCCAGTTAACCAAACTCTTGCCCCTTGATAATAGGTAACCAGATGCAACCGATCCAATAGAGAGTAAAGCGATTGGGATTAACATTAAAGCCGGGCTTTCATGAGGTTCATCCTTATGGCCCCAACGTTCATTCCCAAAGAAAGTAAGAATTACAACTCGTGTCATATAGAAAGCTGTAATTGCTGCACCAAGTAAAGTTGCAATGCCTAGCGCTATGCCTTTTATACCACCTGCATTGAATGCTGTTTCAATAATTTTATCTTTGGAGTAAAAACCAGCAAATGGTGGAACGCCAATAATGGCTAGGTAACCTAATCCAAATGTAATTGCTGTAATCGGCATGAATTTACCTATGCCGCCATACTTTCGCATGTTAACTTCATCTTTCATACCATGCATTACTGAGCCAGCACCAAGAAACATGCTTGCCTTGAAGAATCCATGAGTTAATAAATGCATAATTGCAAATGCGTAACCAATTGGGCCTAAGCCTGTTGCCAAAATCATGTATCCAATTTGAGACATTGTTGAAGCAGCCAATGCTTTCTTAATATCATCTTTTGCTGTTCCAATAATTGCGCCAAACAATAATGTAATTGCACCAACAATTAGCACCATTAGTTGAGCAATTGGAGCTTCATCAAAAATAAAACTTGATCTGGTAATTAAATAAACACCTGCAGTTACCATCGTTGCAGCATGAATTAATGCTGAAACAGGTGTTGGTCCTGCCATTGCATCACCAAGCCAAGATTGCAGAGGAAATTGTGCTGACTTACCACATGCTGCCAGCAACAACATTAAGCCAATAGCAGTAAGTTGGGCAGTTGAAGCTGCATCTGTCTGCTCTTTAATACCTGAAAAAGTTACATCGCCAAATGTTGCAAATGCAATCATTATGGCAAGTGATAGACCTACATCACCGACTCTGTTTGCAACAAAAGCTTTTTTCGCTGCGGTTGCATATGCTGGCTTTTGATTCCAAAAACCAATCAATAGATATGAAGCTAAGCCCACGCCTTCCCAGCCAACATAAAGATTTAAGTATGAATCACCTAACACCAGCAATAGCATCGATGCTATGAATAGGTTTAAATATGCAAAAAATCTTCTTCTATCTAAATCATGGGACATATAAGAAATAGAATAGATGTGAATTAATGTACCCACGCCAGTAATAAGTAGTACAAAACAGATTGAAAGTTGATCAAGCAACAATGAAGCATCGACATTAAATGAACCTACAGAAATCCAAGTAAATAATTTTTGTACTACCGCTCGATTCTCTTCGGGTCTAGCTTGCATTGCAAAAAATTCGATCACACCAATTACAAAGGTTGATGCCGAGACAGTTGTGGCCGCGATATGACCCCAGGAGTTTGCCTTTTTGCCTACTAGCAAAAGAATTGCAGAGCTAAAAAGTGGCAGTGCAATGAACCAAACTAAATTTTCAGATATCTGCATTTTATCTCTTCAACAAACTTGCATCATCAACGGATGCAGATCTACGGGACCGATAAATTGTCACAATAATTGCTAGTCCAACTACTACTTCACATGCTGCAACTACCATCGTAAAGAAGGCAACCACTTGGCCTTCTAAATTTCCATTAATTCGAGCAAAAGTAACAAATGCAAGATTTGCAGCATTAAGCATTAACTCAATACACATGAACACAACAATTGCATTTCGGCGAACAACTACACCTACAGCACCGATTGTGAATAAAATTGCAGCCAGATAAAGATAGTTAGCGATAGACATTACTTATCCTCCTCTGCTTCCTCTTTTAATTGATAATTTGCACTTTCAATCATGTCACCGCGCGCTTCAAGCACAGCAGATATTGATGTTGGTGCTGGACTTCCTGTTGGTAATAGCGCAGGAACATCTACTGCGTTATGTAATGCATATACTCCAGAACTTGGTAATCCAGCTGCATCTTTAAGTTCACCTTTTCTAAATCGAGCTATAGATAAATCTCGCTGCGCAAATTGTGATTTAGTTTTCTGGCTATGTGCCAAAACCATTGCCCCGACTGCTGCCGTAATTAGAAGTGCTGAGATTACTTCAAAGGCAAAGACATATCTGGTGAAAAGAAGTTCAGCTATTCCTAGAGCATTACCTTGTGCATTTACCTCGCTAAGCCCTACTACTTCTCTACCAAATGTGGCTCGAGAAATTAGAGTTACGAGTAATCCTCCAAAGCCAACTGCTGCCACAATAGAAACTGCTCTTAAGCCTTTTATGGTCTCTACAAGTGAGTCAGAAGTATCAACTCCTACTAACATTAAAATAAAAAGAAACAGCATCATTACTGCTCCGGTGTATACAACGATTTGTACAATTCCTAAAAATAGAGCTTCTTGAGCAATATAAAAAATAGCTAATGTGACCATAACCCAGGCAAGCAATAGCGCCGAATGAACCGCTTTTTTAACTAACAACATTCCTACGGCAGCTAAAACTGAAAGCGGTGCTAATACATAAAATAGGTAAGACTCTGGGGCAGCCGTAGTGCCAATATCTAAAGCAAGATTAATCATTCTTTGCAATCCCTTGCGATGGGTGAGAAGTTGTTACTTCACCCTTGTAGTAATTTGAATCATCAGTATTTGGATACATCGGGTGAGGTGGTGGCACCATTCCAGCTCGTAGTGGCCCTAATAAATCATCTTTTTCGAAAATTAATTTTCCGCGACTATCATCTGCCAATTCATATTCATTTGTCATTGTTAATGCTCGAGTTGGACAGGCTTCAATACAGAGTCCACAGAATATGCATCGTAAATAATTTATTTGATAAACCTTGCCGTAGCGCTCACCTGGAGAAAATCTCTCCTCCTCTTTATTGTCGGCTCCTTCTACATAAATTGCATCTGCAGGACAAGCCCAGGCACAAAGCTCACAGCCAATACATTTTTCCAAACCATCTGGATGGCGATTTAACTGATGGCGGCCATGAAACCTTGGTGCAGTTGGTTCCTTAACCTCTGGGTATTGAACTGTGTTAACTTTCTTAAACATGGTTCTAAATGTGACCCAAAAACCAAGTAATTGTTTACCAAAGCTTGCACTCTCATGATTAGTAATTGGCGCCTTAGATTGATCAGCTTTTGCTAATCCAAATTCATCAGAGCGTGGGGTTAATTCATTATCCATTTATCTGCTCCACTCTAGTATTTGGAATAACTGGTACAGGAAAATCCGGCTCTGAAGTGGTGATGTTTCGCGCAGCTTTTTCTTGAGCTACTTTCTTTCTATCTAGAAGTGTTGAAATTGCTACATAAATTAAGGCAATTGAGAAAATAAATGTAGCAATCAAGGCTGGTGGTGCTTCTTGTTGTGACATAACTCTTAAAGTTGAAACTACCAAGATCCATACAAGTGAGAATGGAATTAAAACTTTCCAACCAAATTTCATGAATTGGTCGTAGCGCAAGCGCGGTAATGTTCCTCGTAGCCAAACAAATACAAAGAAAAATCCAAGTACTTTGATAAAGAACCAGACTAGGGTGAACCAGCCGCCAAGCCACTGCTCTGTAAAACCAAGCCCTGGTAATGCACGGTAGCCGCCTAAGAATAATGTGGTGGCCAATGCTGAAACAGCAATAATGTTTACATATTCAGATAAAAAGAATAGTGCGAATTTTAAGGATGAGTACTCGGTATGGAAGCCGCCAACTAACTCACCTTCGGCTTCTGCTAAATCAAATGGAGCTCTATTTGTTTCTCCAACCATAGATATTGCATAAATGACAAAGGATGGGAAAAGTATTACGGCATACCACCACTGATCTTGAGCAGCCACAATTTCTGAGGTGGACATTGAACCGGCATAGATAAAAACTGCTACTAATGAAAGTCCCATTGCAATTTCATAAGAAATTACCTGGGCTGAGGATCGGAGTCCACCGAGTAAAGGATAGGTAGAGCCAGATGACCAGCCTGCTAAAACGATGCCATAAACTCCTACTGAAGCTATTGCTAAGACATATAAAACACCGACTGATAAATCAGTCATCTGCATAACCGTTTCATGCCCAAAGAAATTAACTGGCCCAGTTAGTGGAATTACAGCAAAAGCCATAAAGCAAGCTGTGGTGCTAATTATTGGTGCAATCACAAAAACTATTCGATCTGCCGACTTAGGAATCAAATCTTCTTTAAGTGCTAGCTTCACGCCATCTACCAAGGCTTGTAATAAACCGAACTTACCAACTCTATTTGGTCCACTGCGCTGTTGCATTCTGGCAACAATTCTGCGCTCTCCCCATACTGACATAATTGTTAAGAAAACACACACTGCAAATACCAGCACGCCTTTGAGTGCAATAACCCAACCTGGATCTTGGCCAATTATTTCTGCATTGCTCATGCCTTGGCCACCTTTACAATCGAATTACTTACCACTCCTAGGTTTCTAATTAATTGACTATTTAATGAATTTCTAGGTAGCCAAACGGAAGATTCATCAATATCTAAGATCTGACATGCAAGTGTTACTGCACCGTAATTATTTGAAACTCTTACCAAATCACCATCACTTACATTTAATGATTTAGCACGTGATTGGCTAATTACAACTTTAGACTTTCTAGCTGTACCGGCGAGATTTTCTTCTCCGTCTTGTAAAGAGCCTTTATCAAGCAAATTTCGCCATGAAGAAATAATTGCTTCATCATTATTAATAGTCTTATTGCCAGCTCCAACTACCAACTTCATAGTGCTGACCTCTCCATCCCAACTTCCAATTGATTCAAATTCAACCCTAGCGGAATTTACTGTCGGTAGATTAATTGGCTTGCCTATTTCATCTGCAAGCATAGATAAAATTCTTACATCGCTTCGATTTAATGTTTGATCAACTGCAGCCTCAAATCTGCGTACTTTTCCTTGCCAATCCATAAACGAACCTGATTTTTCAACTACAGGTGCTACTGGTAAAACTACTGATGCAATATCAGTAATATCACTTTGTCTAATTTCTAATGAAACTATAAATTTCTTTGCTAGTTTAACTTTTGCCTCTGGTGAGATATCCATTGGGTCTATTCCACCAATTAACAAAGCTTGAAGATCTGAATTAATCATTTCCTCAGTACTTAGGCCAATTTCACTTGGTATTGAATCAACCGACCAAGCTGCTGCAAGATCAACTCTGGCTGAAGAGTTAGAAACCAATCGATTGCCTGGTAACAGATTTGGTAGTGCACCCACAGCGATAGCACCTTTTTCGCCAGCTCTTCTTGGAATCCAACCTAACTTTGCACCGGTATCACTAGCTAATTTCACTATCGAAGATAAGCCACCTTCGGTTTCAGAAATTCTTTCGCCTACTAAAACAACTGACTTACTTGTTAAACCCGAAAGAGCAGAAATTGCAGAAACTTCATTTCCAGATGCTGACTTAATTAAATTTGCTTTCAGTTTTTCACTTCCACGACTTGCATATGGCGCAATGCTGGTAACTCTAATAGAACGCTTATGTACCTGCTTGTAGATCCTAAGGAAAACTATTGGTGACTCATCTTCTGGTTCAAAGCCAATAAGTACTACATGATCTGCATTATCTAGATCTTTATATGTTGCATTCGTCTTTGTGGTTGCTAAAAACTCTAATTCTTCTTGGCTGTGTAAGCGAGCTCTAAAATCAATATTATTTGTATTCAAAGCTACTCGAGCAAATTTGCTATACCCATAAGCATCTTCAATAGTTACTCGGCCACCAACTAAAACACCACTTCTTGAATTTTTTAATCCATTAGCAGCTGCGGCTAATGCTTCTGGCCATGAAACCTCTTGTAATTGCCCGCTTGAATCCCTAATCATTGGATTTTTAATTCTATTTTTAGCTACTTCATATTTAAAAGCCCATCTGCCCTTATCGCAATTCCACTCCTCATTGACCTCAGCATCTTCACCTGCCAAACGTCTTAAGGTTTTTCCTCGCCTAACATCAGTGCGCATTGCACATCCAGATGCGCAATGTTCACAAGCAGAGTTAGTTGAAACTAAATCAAATGGTCTGGCTCTAAATCTATAAGAAGTTCCAGTCAATGCTCCGACTGGACAGATTTGAACAGTATTACCTGAGTAGTAAGAATCAAATGGTTCTTCCTCATAAATTCCCACCTGTTGAAGTGCACCACGCTCATTAAGAGTGATAAATGGATCACCGGCAATTTGCTCTGAAAAACGAGTACATCTTGCACACAATACGCATCGCTCTCTGTCCAATAAAACTTGGGATGAAATCGCTACCGGTTTTTCGAATGTTCGTTTAACTCCTTCAAACCTTGATTCTGCTCTGCCATTAGACATTGCCTGATTTTGAAGTGGGCACTCACCGCCCTTATCGCAAACTGGGCAATCCAATGGGTGGTTTATTAGTAATAATTCCATAATGCCTTTTTGTGCTTTATCTGCCACTGGAGAGGTTAATTGAGTTTTAACAACCATTCCATTTTCAACCGGAATAGTGCAAGAGGCTTGTGGTTTTGGAAATGCTCTACCGTTTATTTCGATATCTACTAAACATTGTCTGCAGGCACCAGCTGGTGCAAGTAATGGATGATCACAAAATCTAGGAATTTGTATTCCTAACTTTTCTGCAGCTCTAATTACAAGAGTTCCCTTAGGTACGGTGATTTCAAATCCATCAATAACACAGGTGATCATTTCCACTTGTACTTGCTGATCTGCTCCTAGCTCCTGAATACTCATTTAACACCTGCGCTTTCAAATAGCGTAGCTGTCATTGGATCAAATGGACATTTACCAGCTGCAAGATGATCTAAGTACTCCTGGCGGAAGTATTTCAGTGAAGAAATAATTGGGCTAGCTGCACCATCAGCTAAAGCGCAGAAAGATCTACCCATAATGTTGTCACAAAGATCTAATAATTTATCTAGATCCGCTTCACTTCCGCGACCTGCTTCTAAATCCTTAAGAACTTGAACTAACCACCAAGTTCCTTCTCGACATGGCGTGCACTTTCCGCATGACTCATGTTTATAAAACTCAGTCCACCTCAATACTGCTCTTACGATGCAAGTGGTCTCATCAAAAATTTGTAATGCTTTTGTGCCGAGCATGGATCCAGCAGCTGAAACACCTTCATAATCAAGTGGCACATCTAGGTGGGCATCAGTAAAAATTGGAGTTGAAGAGCCACCTGGTGTCCAGAATTTTAATTTGTGACCTGCTCTAATACCGCCTGAAATCTCTAATAGTTCTCTTAAAGTAATGCCAAGTGGTGCCTCAAATTGTCCAGGATTATTCACATGTCCAGATAGAGAATAAAGTGTAAAGCCTTTACTTTTTTCCGTTCCCATTGCAGTAAACCATGCAACTCCATTGTTAATAATTGCTGGAACAGAGGCAACTGATTCAACATTATTTACCACTGTTGGTTTTGCATATAGGCCTGCAATAGCTGGAAATGGTGGTCGTAATCTTGGTTGACCACGGAAACCCTCTAGCGAATCTAAGAGTGCTGTTTCTTCACCGCAAATATAAGCACCTGCTCCTACATGTAAAACTAGATCTAAATCAAAACCTTTGCCTAAAATATTCTTACCTAAAAATCCAGCTTTATAAGCATCTTCAATAGCTTGCTGAACTCTTCTAACAACATGAGTAACCTCGCCACGGATATAAATAAATGCATGATTAGCTCTAATTGCATAAGAGCCAATAATTATTCCTTCAATTAATACATGAGGATTAGCCATTAACAGCGGGGTATCTTTGCAAGTACCTGGTTCTGACTCATCTGCATTTACTACAAAGTAATGCTCTTTATTATCACCTTGTGGAATGAATCCCCATTTATTTCCAGTTGGAAATCCTGCTCCGCCACGGCCGCGCAAACCAGAATCTTTAACTGTTTGAATAACCTCATCTGGTTTCATAGAAAGTGCTTTAGCAATTGCGGTATAGCCACCATTGCGCTTATAAGCTTCCAAGGTAAATGAGTCTTTCTGATCCCAATTTGCAGAAAGGACTGGAGTTAATTTACTCATGCTCCACCTTTAGCTTTCTTAAGTCCTAACAAAGTTGGTTCGCCAGCTTGTACACCTTCATTTGCTAACCCATCTGAAATTCCTGCCAGCACGGCTGAGTTTTCTTTCCAGGTTCGTAATTTATTTGGGCCTCTAGTTGGTGCTGGTGGGTTTCCAGCTCGCGCAGCATCAACTAAGTCTTTTGTTGATTGAACTGTTTGATTGTCATAAAACTCCCAATTAACCATAACTACGGGTGCATAATCACAGGCTGCATTGCATTCAATATGTTCAACTGAAACTTTGCCATCATTTGTTACACCATCATTTTCAATATCAAGGTGTTCTTTGATTGATTCAAATATGGCATCGCCTCCCATAACGGCACACAATGTGTTGGTACAAATTCCAACATGGTAATCGCCAACAGGTTTCGACTTATATTGTGTATAGAAAGTTGAAACCGCCGTTACCTCAGCAGTTGCTAGTTCAAGTTTTTGACCAATTAACTCAATACCTTCATTCGTTACATATCCATCAATTGATTGAACAAAATGCAATAACGGCATAATTGCAGATCTTTTTCGAGGATAGCGATTAATTATTGAATCCATAATTGAAACTTGTTCTGCGGTATAGGCCATTAGCGATCAACCCCACCCATAACTGGATCTATAGATGCCACAGCAGCAATTACATCTGCCACCTGCCCACCTTCACACATCGCAGCTGTTGCTTGTAAATTATTAAATGATGGATCTCTAAAGTGAACTCGATATGGTCTTGTTCCACCATCTGAAACTAAATTAACACCTAGTTCACCACGTGGTGATTCAATCGCTGTATATACCTGTCCGGCTGGCACCCTAAAACCCTCAGTTACTAATTTAAAGTGATGAATTAGCGCTTCCATTGATTCGCCCATAATTTCGCGAATGTGGTTTAAGGAATTACCCATTCCATCTGCTCCAATTGAAAGTTGAGATGGCCAGGCAATTTTTTTATCAGCCACCATTACAGCTTGACCTTCAAGTTTTTCCAACCTTGAAACACATTGTTCAATGATTCTTAGTGATTGCTCTAACTCCTGCATTCTAATTAAGAATCGGCCATACACATCACAAGTATCTGTTGTTGGAATATCAAACTCATAATTTTCATAACCGCAATAAGGTTGAGCCTTTCTCAAATCCCAAGCTAAACCAGTTGATCTTAAAACTGGGCCGGTAATTCCAAGAGTCGTGCAGCCAGCCAGATCTAAATAACCAATTCCTTGGGTTCGCTTAATCCAAATCGAGTTTCCGATTAATAGTTTCGCGTTATCTTTAAAGTTATGCCGTAGGTCTTTTACAGTCTGCCGAATCTTGCTCAACGCTCCTTCGGGTAGATCTTGGGCGACGCCACCAGGTCTGACATAAGCCATATTCATGCGCAAGCCAGAAACCATTTCAAATACATCTAAAACTTTTTCTCGCTCTCTGAAAGCAAAAATCATTGGTGATAGCGCTCCTAATTCCAGCGCGCCAGTTCCTAATGCAACCATGTGTGATGAAATTCGATTAAATTCCATCATCATTACTCTAATCACAGTTGCTCTTTCGGTTATATCACCGGTGATGCCAAGTAGTTTTTCTACACCTAAACAATATGCAGTTTCATTAAATATTGGAGATAGATAATCCATTCGGGTTACAAAAGTTACGCCTTGCGTCCAATTTCTATATTCAGTATTTTTCTCAATTCCGGTGTGTAAATATCCAATTCCACAACGAGTTTCAGTAATCGTTTCACCTTCTAATTCCAAAATTAATCGCAGAACACCGTGAGTAGAAGGATGTTGTGGGCCCATATTCACAACAACGCGCTCTTCTTTAGTAGCACCGATCTCAGTAACTAATGAGTCCCAATCACCACCAGTGACTGAATAAACTCGTCCCTCAGTAGTTTCTTGTGAAGATGCGTATGGATCTGTAAAAGTGGTCATTGATAACTTCTTCTTTCAGAGGGTGCAGGAACAGTTGCACCTTTATATTCAATATCGATTCCACCAAGTGGATAATCTTTTCTTTGTGGGTGTCCTGGCCAATCATCTGGCATCATAATTCGAGTAAGCCCAGGATGATTATCAAAAATAATTCCAAACATGTCATAAGTTTCACGTTCGTGCCAATTAGTTCCTGCCCATACTTCAACAAGTGATGGAATGTGTGGATCTTTATCAGAAACACAAACTTCTAATCTAATTCTCTGATTTCTTGTGATTGAAAGTAGTGAATAAATTGCATGTAGTTCTCGATTTGATTCAGTTGGATAATGAACTCCATTTACGCCAACACACATTTCAAACTTAAGATCATTTCTCAAAATCTTTGCCACTTCAAATAATCGATCACGCTTGATAAACAAAGTTAATTCGCCTCGATCTACCACTACCTTCTCTATTGCATCGCTAAATAGTGGATAGGCACGCTCTAAATCATCTGCCACTTGATCAAAATAACTACCGAACGGCCTTTGAGTTGAAGCAGTAATTACCTCGGGTTTAACTAATCCACCAAATCCAGATGTGTCGCCACTTCCGGTAACTCCGAACATTCCTTTATCACTCATGCTAATAAACCCTTTAGTTGATGGGTTGGTTTAGCAGCTAATGCGGCCGCCTCTACCTCTTTAATAATTTTTTCTCTATTTGCGCCAAGTTTTTCATTACCTATTTGTTCATGTAGTTTTAAAATTGCATCCATTAACATCTCTGGGCGAGGTGGACAGCCAGGCAAATAAATATCAACTGGAATAACATGGTCTACACCTTGCACGATTGCATAATTATTAAACATGCCACCTGATGAAGCACAGGCACCCATTGCAATAGACCACTTAGGGGCAGCCATTTGATCATAGATTTGTCGCAGTACTGGCGCCATCTTGTTACTTACTCGGCCAGCAACAATCATTAAATCAGCTTGTCTTGGTGAGGCTCGAAAAACTTCCATTCCAAATCTTGCCAAGTCATATCGGCCTGCACCAGCTGCCATCATTTCGATTGCACAGCATGCTAAACCAAACGTTGCCGGCCAAAGCGAATTCTTTCGCATGTAGCCTGCTAACTTCTCAACTGTGGTTAATAAAAAACCACTTGGTAATTTTTCTTCTAAGCCCATGGTTAATCCCATTCCAATCCGCCACGGCGCCAGACATATGCATAAGCGACAAAAACTGTTCCGATAAATAATGCCATTTCAACTAATCCAAAAACTCCTAAGCTATCAAAAGCAACTGCCCATGGATACAAAAACACAATTTCAATATCAAAAACAATAAACAACATTGCGGTTAAAAAATATTTAATAGGAAATCGGCCACCACCGGCTGCTTGGGGAGATGGCTCAATGCCACACTCATATGCGTCAGATTTTGCTCGGTTATATCTTTTTGGACCAGTTAGCGCAGCTGCTGCAACTGAAAAAATCGCAAAACCAAAGCCAATCGCACCAATCGCAAGGATTGGGACATATGGATTAAATGATGGATTCATACGGTCAAATCTTATTCATTACTTGAGGTCACTTTTGCCACCTACCCCTTGAACCCAATGTGAACTGCGACAATTCCGAAGGTAAGGTCCTGCCAAGCCACTGATTTCCAGCCTGCGTCCCGCATTTTGGACGCAAGACCTTCTTGATTTGGCCATGCCCTAATAGATTCTGCTAAATAAACATACGCATCTGGATTCTTGCTAATTTTTTTAGAAATAATCGGAATAGCTTTCATTAAATAATTTAAATAAATAAATCTAAAAATTGAATTTGATGGATGTGAAAACTCTGCAATTACAATCTTTCCACCCGATTTTGTTACTCGTAGGGAATCTTTGAGTGCTGAATCAATATTTGACGTATTTCTTAATCCAAATGAAATTGTTGTAACATCAAAGACATTTTCTTCAAATGGTAGATTTAAAGCATCACCTTGGACAAACTTTATATCTTTATGTCGTTTACGGCCTATTTCAATCATGCCGGCTGAAAAATCTAAAGCTATGACATCTGCGCCAGCATCGACTAGTGGACGAGTCGAAGAGCCAGTACCGGCAGCAATATCTAATATCTTTAATCCTGGTTTTGGTCCAATAATTGAGGTAACCACTTTGCGCCAAGCTTTAGTTCGACCTAGACTTAATAAATCATTCAAAAAGTCGTACCGATTAGCCACGCCATCAAACATCTTTGAAACATCATCGGGATCTTTATTCAGATTTGCACGTGCCACACCCCTATTCTCTTAGGAGTAGGCTTAAGGCACAAATCCAACTTATAGGTAGGCGTAACTAATTCATGTCGGCTTTAATCACTACTGAGATATTAGGTGAGCATCCATCACTTACCTCTATCGCGACAGAGTTTGATGTTTCAACTACGTGGATTCGTGGTGGTGAAGGTTTAGTTGGCTTTGGTGTTTATAAAAAGTTTGAAGTCAGTGGCGAAGATCGATTTAAAGAAGCGCATAAATGGTGGCAACAGATATTAGCTGAATTTACAATTCAAAATAATGTCCACGGAATCGGCACTGGACCAATACTTTTTACATCATTCGCTTTTGATCCAAAAGATACCTCTGAATTAATTATCCCTAAGATAATAATCGGTCAGAGAAATGGTAAGAGTTGGATTACTTGGATTGGGGATCAAAAACAACCAGATATCAGGAAAATTGAAATTTCCTCTCAAAGTGGTGAAATCACTTGGGCAAATGGCACAGTTGAAGAAGAAAAATGGCGAAACCAAGTTTCTAAAGCGATAGACGCAATTAAGAGTGGGCGACTTGAAAAGGTTGTACTTGCTAGAGATTTAAAGGCAAACTCAACAACTAAAATTGATCTAAATAACTTGTTACAAAAACTAGAAATTGAATACCCCTCTACATGGGTATTCCTTGTCGATGGATTAGTTGGAGCAACTCCTGAGCTACTTGTCCGGTTAAACAAGTCATTAATTACTTCAAGAGTTTTAGCTGGAACAATTCAAAAAACCGGAAATGAGGATCGTGACTTGGCTTTAGCGGCCTCTCTTGCAAAATCTTCGAAGGATCTTGAAGAACATGAGTATGCGGTTAAGTCAGTTGCAGACTCGCTTGCACCTTTTTGCTCTTCAACAAATGTCCCTGAGTCTCCATTTGTATTACATCTTTCAAATGTTATGCATCTAGCTACTGATGTCACTGGGGTGTTAAATGACAGTGCAAAACAGGCAGACATTTTCACACTTATTGAAAACTTACATCCCACTGCTGCGGTTTGTGGTACGCCAACTAATGTAGCCAAAAAACTTATTTCTGAATTGGAAACTATGAATAGGTCAAGGTACGCCGGTCCTGTTGGTTGGATTGATGCTCAAGGTGATGGTGAGATTGCAATTGCCTTAAGGTGTGGCGAATTATCTGATGGTAACAAGTCAATAAGAATATTTGCAGGGTGTGGAATTGTTGCCGGTTCTGATCCGATAACAGAGTACGCAGAAAGTCAGGCTAAATTAATGCCTATGCGAACAGCGCTAGAAACTCTCTGAGTAATCTCTTTTAATTTTTTAGCATTTTCTTCTCTACTTGGCACTGAAACTACAACTACATCTAGGCCTTTTAGCTCTTTAGAAACTGCACTCTCTAACTCGGAAAGGTTTGTAACCTTCGATACTGATACTCCAAACCCACTTACTACTGAACTTAAATCTAGATTATGTGGTGTACCAAACAACATTTCGAAGTTATTCACATTAGATTGTGGCAGAGTTGAAAAAATCCCTCCGCCATTGTTATCTATCACGAAAATTCTTAAATTTGACTTAGGCGCATTAGTAAATGCAGAGATGTCATGAAGTAGCGAAAGATCTCCCAGAATTGCAAAAGTTTTATTAAACTTTTCTGAAACTCCAAAAATAGTTGAGATATTTCCATCGATTCCAGCTAGCCCTCGATTAGCAAAGACTTCGATTCCGCTTCTTGGCTTTGCGAAAGCTTCAACATCTCTAATCGGTCTAGAAGATCCAATAAAAAGTGCAGATTCATCTGGTATCAGATCACAGATAGTAATCACGGCTTGTTGCTCAGACCAAGCTATTTTCCCAACTTCGTCACCAGTAATTTTAGAGATTGACACCCACTTAGCGTTGCTGCAATCTTGGCTTACTACTTCATTTGGAAGTTCACTTAAAACTAGATCAGCGCTTCGGTTTGAGTCTAAGCCTTTTATCCTTGGGTCAATGACTATTTTATAATTTATAGAATTTATAAATGTATTAATGCTCCGAGATAAAGTGGTCCTGCCAATTGAGATTACAGTATCAGGCTTTAAATACTCAGAAACTTTTGGATCTGATAGATAAAGTGCGGCAAATGGAATTGAATTTTCAAAAGTTAATGGGTCTTCACTTATTACTGGCCACTTCAATTTTGAAACAAATGAATTTATCTCCTGCTTTGAATATCCACCACGATCATGTCCAATTACTAGAACGCCGGTTGATACTTCCAGTTTTTTATCTACCTTATTATTTATCTTTAATTGATTAATTTTTAATCCTGCTAGCCAATCAACACTCCCTTCTGGCAAAAGCGGTTCATCAAATTGGATATTCAGATGAACAGGACCGCCATTTAAGACGTTTCTTATTTCAATATCACTAGATATGTCGTGTGTTTTTATGAATTGAAATAAATCAACTTGATTGGTGGTTTGATTTGCCCCAGTTTTTCTAAGCCGTTCAGGTCTATCTGCGGTGATGATTAGTAAATGATTTCCGCCATGCACCGATTCAAGTGCTGCTGGTAGGAAGTTAGCTGCTGCTGTTCCACTTGTGCAGATCACAGCAACATAATTATTACTTGCTTTCGAGATACCAAGAGCAAAGAAAGCGGCTCCTCGCTCATCGATTTTTACATGCAAATCAATTAGTTTTTTATCAGCAGCTTCACCGAGCGCGATTAATAATGGCGCATTTCGAGAACCAGGAGAAACAACAAAATCACTTACACCTAATTCTATTAATTGCCTGACTAATGAGTGAGCCAGTTTGGTTGAATTAATCAAATTAAGCCCTCTCGATAAATTTGCTCAATTCTATTCTGCCACCAAAGTTGGCGCTCTGGTTTTGCTTTGAACTGGTCCAATAAGTCCGGTTCAATTTTTCTATTTTTTAATTTACCCTCAAATACTACAAATGGATTAGTAGTTATATCTGACTTAAAAAATGAAGCGGTTCCTAACCCGCACGGTCCATATAAATTAGGAACTGATTGAGCTAAAGCCAGCCCATGTGATATTCCTATACTGCTGTCTAAGGCACTTGAAACCACCACTGGTAAATTTATCTTCTCAATAATTTCTAAAGCAGATTTGATTCCCCCTGTTGGCGCCCACTTTATTACAGCTACATCGGCAATCTCTTTAAGCTTAGAAAAATCATTATTTATATGCTTCCTAATTGACTCATCAACGGCAATTTTCAGTTTAGTTTTCTTGTGAAGTTCGAATAGATCATCAATATCACTACAAGGTTGCTCTATATAGTCAATATTTGCGCCAAAGTCTTTTTCATAATCAATTAAATTACTTATTGCTTGCGTTAAACTCCATTTACCGTTTATATCTAGTCTAATTTTTGCTTCTGGAACAATACTTAAAACCTCTACCAATAAATCTTGGTCTTGCCTAAAGTTATCTATTTTAATTTTTACTGTTTTACAACCAGGAAATTTATCTAATATATTTTTAACTTCACTGATAGATGTACGGGGAATTGTTGCATTAATCTCAATATCTTCACGAATTTTTTTAGGAGCTTCATCACAAGCACCCTCTAACGCTGCTTTTAGCCAAATTGAAGATTCTTTAACCCCATATTCAAGAAATGGCGAGAACTCACTCCAGCCCTTAGGTCCTTCAAATATAGCGATCTCTCGAGTTTTAACCTCACGAAAAATTATATTTAAAGGTAAGTCAACAACGTGTATTGCATACGGAAACATAATTAAGGTCGTTTAGGAAATTTATTAAAGTTTGGCTCACGTTTTTCTTGATAAGCGTTACGTCCTTCTTGACCTTCCTGTGTTAGATAAAAAAGCAGTGTGGCATCGCCGGCTAATTGCTGAACACCTGCTAAACCATCATCAGCTGCATTAAGGCTTGCCTTTAGCAATCTAAGTGCCATTGGTGAGTGGCGAAGCATCTCTCTTGCCCAGGAAACAGTCTCTGCTTCTAACTCAGCTACAGAAACGACGGTATTAACTAATCCCATTTCAAGAGCTTCTTTTGCATCGTATTGCCGACATAGAAACCAAATCTCCCTAGCCTTCTTTTGGCCAACATGTGCAGCCAATAATCCTGCGCCATACCCGCCATCAAATGAACCAACCATCGGTCCTGTTTGCCCAAACTTTGCATTATCTGCTGCAATTGTTAAATCACAGACAACATGAAGAACATGACCACCACCGATAGCCCAGCCAGCCACCATTGCGATTACGGGCTTAGGAGTGCGGCGAATTTGAACTTGTAAATCTAAAACATTTAATCTTCCAATTCCCTTTTTACTTAGTTCATCATCTCCAAGGTAGCCATCATCACCACGAACATTAATATCACCACCTGAACAGAATGCTTCACTACCTTCGCCAGTAAAAATGATTACACCTACTTGGTCATTATCGCGTGCTAAATTAAATGCTTCTGATAACTCAAAAAGAGTTTGTGGTCTAAATGCATTTCTAACCTCTGGGCGATTGATAGTTATTTTTGCCATACCTTCAGCAGTTTGATATCTGATGTCGGTGAATTTCTCACCACCAACTCCAAGTTGCCAGTTTGGTATAGAACGCTCCCCAGGCTGTCTTTTTATTGGCTTACTCAAGATACTCTCCAAAGGTTCAAATAGGATTTATATAGAGATAGCCTACGGTGATTATGGAGGAAAAAAAACTGCGCTCACTAATCCCTATTCAGGCTGAGTGGTCAACCCCACAACTTCAAGAGAACATAGCATCAGCACTCGACGGTACGGGGCCAGCCTTATCTACATCTGAAATTTCAATAGACAAAATTGATCAAGATATCGCTTTGGTTGTAAATACATCAGGGTCTACTGGATCGACAAAGCTGGTGGCAATTTCAAAATCTGCATTAATTTCATCGGCAAATGCAAGTAATAAATTCCTGGGTGCTGGAATTGGAGATACCTGGTCACTACTTCTACCAACTACTCATATCGCTGGACTTAATGTAATTATTCGAGCAACCGTTCTTGGAACTCGCGTTATTGATAATAGGAATACAACTTCATATCAAGATGCTGATTTTGTATCAATAGTTCCGACACAACTCTATAAAGCGGTTAACAAAGACCCAAAATTGCTGGAGCATTTAAATGCCGCAGAGTCGGTGCTGGTAGGTGGCAGCCACTTAGACCTTAAGCTTAAAAAAGAAGCCGAAACTAAACATGTGAAAATAGTTACAACTTATGGCATGACTGAAATGTCTGGTGGCTGTGTTTATTCTCAAAAACCCCTGGAAGGTGTTGAATTTAAATTATCTAGTGAAGGTTTAATTCAATTAACTGGACCAATGATGGCAACCGGTTACATAGATAATCAGGGCAAAATAAATCCATTTACAGATAATGATTGGTTTACCTCTTCAGATATTGGTGAGATAAATAATGGGCTACTAAAGGTAATTGGTAGAACAGATGAAATTATCATCTCAGGGGGTGAAAATATCTCACTAGTATTTGTTGAATCAGAGATTAAAAAAATCTACCCTGACAGTGAGATTATTGTTTTTTCATTACCTGATGATAAATGGGGTGAAAAACTTTGTTTAGGAAGTAGCGATGATATTTCACTCGAGTTAATAAAAAGCAAATTAGGATCCTTATTAACGCCTAAACAAATATTTGAATTTAGTTTTATACCAACAACAGCAATTGGCAAACCGGATAGAATTGCGGCTTCAAAACTAGCACTTGAACTTGGAGAAAAAATTGAATAAGTGGATTGTAGGAGCAAGAGTAAAGACTCTGCCAGCTGCAGTTTCGCCAGTAATAATTGGCACTAGCTTTGCTAATGATATTGATTGGTTTAAAGCCTTGTTAGCCTTAATAGTCTCTTGTGCTTTACAAGTTGGAGTTAATTATGCCAATGACTACTCTGATGGGATCAGAGGGACTGATACAAACAGGATAGGTCCAACAAGATTAGTTGCCTCTGGATTAGCAACTGCCAGTGCTGTTAAAAACGCTGCAATTATCTCTTTTGTTATAGCTGCAATTGCTGGATCAATCTTGTCAATGTTAAGTAATAGGTGGTTGATTGTTATTGGTGCAATTTCGATTTTAGCAGCCTGGGGATATACGGGCGGCAAAAAACCTTATGGTTATTTGGGTTTTGGAGAGTTAGCAGTTTTTGTTTTTTTTGGATTAGTCGCAACTATTGGTAGTTACTTTGTTCAAAGTGCAACAATTAATTGGCAAATATTCTTACTGTCTATTCCTGTTGGCTGTTTGTCTTGTGCAATTTTGGTCTTAAATAATCTAAGAGACCTACCGAAGGATAAAATGGTTAGTAAAAACACTTTAGCGGTCTTACTTGGGGATAAAAAGACTCGTATTTTTTATGTTATTTTATTAGTAATTTCTCAGCTACTTTCAGTAATCTCATCAATTATCGACATAAAATTATTGGCTACGTTAATCTGTATTCCCCTTACATTTAACCTATCTAAAAGGATACTTTCTGGAGTAAGTGGTGTTGAACTAATCTCAGTTTTAGCTCGCACAGCAAGTTTGCAACTGCTTTTATCGATCATTACTGCTGGTGCCCTATTTATTTAATAGAAAATTAGTATAAAATATAACCATGCTCAAATATCTAATTGTGTTTATTATAATCATTGATATTTACACTCTTGTTGACTGCGCTATTACTCCGCAAGAAAAAGTTAGAAGATTTCCTAAGTGGGCTTGGTTATTAATTATTGTTTTCACCGGTATTTTTGGCGATATAGCTTGGTTTATAGCTGGAAGACCTAGAAAGCCAGGTCAAAACAGAGGTGGTAAGGGAAGAATAATTCCCCCTGATGACAACCCTGATTTTTTAAGAAAGTTATAAACCTGAGTAGGTATGTTTGCCAGTTCCCCAAACATTTATATAAACATAATTAAATAAAAAGGTTGATCCCGCTAATAGACAAAGCCAGGCCGCTTTCCTGCCACGCCAACCAATTGTGACTCTGGCGTGCAAATATGCAGCATAAGCTACCCAAGTAATAAATGCCCATGTTTCTTTTGGATCCCAACCCCAGTACCTGCCCCAGGCAGCTTCTGCCCAAATTGCTCCTGCAATAACTGAAAAAGTCCAGAGCGGAAACACTAATGCAATCAATCTATAAGAAAAGTTGTCCAAACTTTCAAGTGCTGGAAATTTCTGCATCCAAATTGGACGAGCACCTTTTTGTTCATACCGATCTAAAATCAAATAAGTTGCGGCAATAAAATTAGCTAATAAAAATACTCCACCAGAAATAATTGCTGCAGACACATGGATCACTAGCCATGGTGACTTCAGAGCTGGAACTAAAGGTGCGCTGGGCCGATATAGCAATGTCACTGCAGTGCCAAGTGTCAACAAAATAGCAATAGCAGCAGGTAATCCCAACCAACGCATTTGATATTTTTTAAGTGCATATAGATAAGCTATTGAAAAAGCTAATGCGCCAGTTATTGAAAATTCATACATGTTGCCCCAGGGCACACGATTGGCAGATATGCCTCTAAAGATAACTCCAGCCAATAAAAGCAATGTGCCAATAACCATAAAGGCAGATCCCAAACGACCAAGCCGTTCAGTTTTAGAGAAATCTAACTTAGTTTTTTTAACTAGTACCGCTGGAGTTTTGACTGACCAGGCAACTTCAACTGCATGGGCAAGAAAAGCCAATGCATAAATAACCATTGCAGCATAAATAAAGTTATTAGAAAGAAGTGCAGCAGATCTATCGCTCACCAGTTAGCTCCTTAACTAAGTCTTTAATTTCTTCATCTAGTCCAGGAATCTCATTTTTAGAAAGTCCAGCTATTTGAGTTTTTCTTCCTTGCTTTACCCAGATTCTTCGCTGTCTTGTAAACAATGAAATCAATAATCCTGAGATGGCAAGTATTGCACCAACTAATGCATAGATCTTTCCTGGATCACTTACTATTTGTAAATTAACCCAAGAATTCCATCCTGTAAATGTGATGCTGCCCTCACCAAAATCAAAACTTTCGTTTAATACCAATGCTTTCAGCCCAATTCGCTCCATCTTTGAAGTATCAATTCGATAAACAGACTGAGGAATTCCTGAATCTAATCCAAGGTCACCCTTCCAGATTGAAAACAGCAATCTTGGATCCAAAACTTCCGGGTAAGAAGAAAATCCACCACGAACCGGATCTCTATCAGCAGTTGGTAGAAATGATCCAACAAAACCAATTTGTGGATCCATATCCGGAACTTTTATTGCTCCAATCGAAGAAAGATTACTATCCTGAGGCAAAAATGGTGTTGGACCTTCAAAAACTACTTTGCCTTGTTTGTCTTTAATAATAACTGAGGGCGAGTATCCATTTGCCTGTAAATAAATCTTAGTATTTCCATATGCAAGTGGTTTATTTACTTTAATAATTTTTATATCTTCTGCCGAGCCAACGGGATTAGCTGTCGAAACAGTTAATGTGTAATCGATCGGAGCGTTTGTAACAGAGTCGTATTGTGCCTGAAAATCCTTAACGGTAATTGAAAAAGGAGATAATGAGTCTTCAGCCTGAAATTTACCAAAACCTAATATGTCGTAGGAAGTTGGAGTATTAATAAACCTATCCCCAACATTTAATATTGCATCTCCTCGGCTCCCAAGCAGTGAACCGATACCCACCCCAATAAGTACTAAAACTAAAGATAAATGAAATAGTAAATTCCCACTCTCGCGGGCATAGCCTTTTTCTGCAGAAATTGAGTTTGTTTCACGCCTAATTCTAAAACCTTTACTTTTTAAATACTTTTCAGCAAGATCTAAGTCAATTTTTTTTATTTCAGTGAAATGATCTAACCGATCCAAATATTTTGGAGTTAATGGCGGCTTTGCACCAATTGCTTTTGCATGCTCAATACTGCGAGGTAGAACGCACCCAATAAGTGAAATAAATAAAAGAAGATATACGGCGCTAAACCATGGTGAACTATAAACTTCAAAAAAGCTAAAGCGGTCTAACCAGGGTGCTAGAGATGGGTTATCAATGAAGTACTGCTTTACTTGTAGTGGATTTTGTGTTCGTTGAGGAAATATCGAGCCAGGTATTGCAGCTATACCTAGTAGAAGTAACAAAATTAATGCAGTGCGCATACTTGTTAATTGACGCCAACACCATCTTAAAAAGGATCTGCTATCTAATAATGTAGTCATCAAATAACCGGAATAAAACCTGAAATTACATCTCTAAGTAGGTTCATTAACTGATCCCATAGATTACTTACTTGTAATACGCCTATCAAAATTAGTAGACCACCACCTACCTTGGTAACAATGTGACCTTTGCGCGCTATAAATTTTCTAAATGGCTCAGCTTTGTCTAGAAAAAGTCCCATTAAAATAAAAGGTGAACCTAATCCTAAGCAGTAGGCCGCTGAAAGTATTGCACCTCGTTGTGCCGTTGCACTCTCAAAAGCTAAAACTTGTACGGCCCCTAATGTTGGTCCAATACAAGGAGTCCAGCCAATTCCAAAAGCAAAGCCAATAAAGGGAGCAAATAGAAGTCCTGTTTTAGTCTTGATATTTGGCTTATAACTCCTGTAAAACTTTTCATTGAATAAGAAAATAACTCCTAGGAATATAGTTAAAAATCCTAAAATTATTGATAAGAATCTAGTATTTTCAATTATGTAGGAGCCAAGTTGGCCAAAAAATAATCCATAAGAAATAAAAAGGATGGTAAATCCTGCTACAAAAAGTACTGAACCTAGTAATACTCGACCTCTACTTTTTACCTCTGCCATACCGGTGGCATATGAAAGATACCCAGGTACTAAAGGGATTACGCAAGGAGAAAAGAAGGAAACAAGTCCAGCCAAGATCGCAACAGCCATTGCTATAAGTAAATTGCCATCAAATACTATATTTATAAATAACTCACGCATCAGCCAAAACCTTTTCTAGCATTTTCTTCATTCCTGCAACAGTAACCTCACCACTTATTCGAACTGCAACCTTCCCATCTTTATCAATTATTAGCGTGGTAGGAATTGCATTTGGAATTAAAGATCCTCTGAAACCAACCAAAATTGAGTCATCTATAAAGGTAGGGTAAGTTAAATTGAAATTCTCGTAAAAAGCTTTGGCAGAAGAAATACTGTCTCTAGTTAAGATTCCAGCAAACTGAACTTGTGGATACATAATTGAAAAATCCTGAAGCACAGGCGCTTCAGCTCTGCATGGGGCACACCATGATGCCCAAACATTAATTACGGTCACACGGTCTGATTCAAGAGTTAACATTTTAGAATCTAATGTTGGGCCAGAAATCTTTGGAGCACTTTTTCGATCTTCTTTTTCTAAAAAGAGTGAAATTCCATTACCAGAGATGAATGCATTTTCATTTTGAAGTGTTGTTCCATTATCACTTGTACATCCAGTTAAAATTAATGCAGTGAATAAAAGCGTTATAAGTTTCATACTTATTTTTGTAATAGATGTTTCGCTGGTTCTGAATAAGAGACTGACGAAATCATTCCATCGGTATTTAACTCAAATGATGTTACCGAGGCAAGAGAGCATTCTCTTTTTCTTGGGTCGTGCAATAATCGCCGGCCCTCGATTGCTGATCTTAAAATCCAGATTGGCAATTGATGTGATACGCAAATTGCATCCTTGCCAGATGCGGCATCTCTTGCTGCAAAAAGGCCTTTAAGCATTCTATTTATTAACTCTGTATATGGCTCACCCCAGGATGGTCGCCACGGATTCCATAGGTAGCGCCAAGATTTAGGATGACGTAATACACCACTTCCTAATTCAAATTTCTTCCCTTCAAAAATATTACGAGCCTCAATTAAATTTGAATCTGTAGTTAATTTGAGATCATGATTAGCAATTATTGGCGCAGAAGTTTCCTGCGCTCTCTGCAATGGCGATGAATGAATTGCGCCAAGATTTAAAGTCTTTGACCATTCGGCCACAGCGTGTGCCATTTCAAGACCACGATCACTCAACCTCCAACCAGGTTGAAGTCCATATAGAATTTTTTCAGGATTGTAGACTTCACCATGTCTAACAAAATGAATGGTTTGCCCCATAAGCCAAGCATAAAGCAGAAGAATTAATGTGGGTTCGCTAGGGTAGTGATATGGCGCTCATACAAAAGCGAGTTGCGTTTTTTGATGTTGATAACACCCTATTAAAAGGCTCGACCCTATTTTTTCTAGGTAGAGGCATGTATCAAAGAGGGTTTTTTACAAAAAAAGATATCTCAGCATTTGTTCTAGCTAATTTAAGATATCGGCTTACTGGAAAAGAAAATAAAGATGAAATAGTTAGATTTCAAAATGCTGCCTGTGAATTTATTAAAGGACATAATGTTGTCGAAATTGAAAAAATTGGTCAGGAAATTTATGAAGAATACGTATCACCTGCGATATGGCAGGGAACGGTAGAAATTGCTCAGGAGCACCTTGCTAAAGGGGAAGAAGTTTGGTTAGTAACTGCAACCCCTTTAGATATGGCTAACTTGATGGCTAAGCGATTAGGTTTTACTGGGGCCTTAGGGACAAAGGCTGAAACTAAAGATGGTATCTACACTGGAAAAATGATTGGAAATCTTTTGCACGGCAGAGAAAAAGCAGTAGCCATTAAAGAGTTATCCCAATCGGAAAGCTTTGATTTGAAAAATTGTTATGCGTACTCAGATTCACACCATGACATCCCTTTGCTTGAATCGGTTGGAAACCCTAGAGTGATAAATCCAGATACGTTATTAGAAATTAGGGCCTACAGAGACAATTGGCCGGTATATGATTTTAGGAGAGCTCGTAAGTTAAAAAAGTTAATTGGTCCTACTGCAGGCAGGTTGGCAGCGTTTGCCTCCCTGATATCTCCTCGAAGATTAAGAGGTAAATAGCCCACTCAAAACCCGAGTAAAGTAGGCCAGTTATGTCAAAACTTGCTATTACTTTTGCCGATGAACTTCGCGCACGTTCTGATGACGATTTAGCCGCACTCTTTAAATTTAGACCTGATTTAGTGACACCCGTTCCAAATGACTTCACTTCACTAGCTGCCAGAGCCACTTCGACCCCCTCTTTAGTAAGAGCTTTAGACTCTTTAAATCAATGGCATTACCAAATTATTGAAGCTGCTTGCGTTTTAGCTGAACCCTTTAAGAAATCTGAATTAGTTAGTATCACTAGCGAAGAAAGTACATTCGCATTAGATTATTTATGGCAAATGGGTTTACTTTATAAAGAGGGTAATAACTATCGAACTCCAATAAATCTAAAATTATTAATTGGAGATGAACCGGTGGGGCTGGGGCCAGAATCGGGCGGGAAAGTAGATCTAAATAAATTAAAGGATGCTCCAAAACCCTCGGCGGAAGTATTATCAAAACTAATTTGGGGACCACCTAGAGGGCAAATATCAAATATCAAAAAGCCAGGCACTGCAATCGGTTGGCTGCTGGATAATAATATTTTAATTGCTCTGGATTCAAATACTGTTGCTCTTCCTAGAGAGTATGCAATTAATCTAAGAGGGAATAAAGTCCACAAAGAGTTACATATAAAACCAAAGGTGCTCTCTGGTAAGAAGATAACTCAAAAGCAAATAGATCTGGCTGCAATAGCTAATATTTCAACTATTTTAAGATGGTGTGAAGAGTTTCTACATAATCTATCTGATGAAACACCAACTGCACTGCGCACGGGTGGAATCGGTGTTAGAGATATGAAGCGAATTGCTGAACACCTAGGAGTAGAGGAAAGTTGTGTTGGATTTATCGCAGAGTTATGTTACTTAAGTGGATTAGTTGTTATTGATCCGGATGATCAAGTGCTTCCGACCTTAGCATTTGATATTTGGCTTTCAAAACCGCAGGAAGAACGTTGGTATTCATTAGTGGTTCTATGGCTAGATACTTCTCGCGTTAGTGGGTTAATTGGCAAGGCAAGTGATAAAAATATCGCACCACTTGGTCCAGAGCTTGATCGAGCTGGTGCATCTTTAATTAAACGTACCACTCTAAAAATATTATTAGATAACTCTGAAACTACACCAGAATTAGCATCTATAAGTGAAATAGTTAAATGGTGGAATCCACAGAGATTCAATGCTGAGTTTGTGGAATGGAGTTTAAGAGAAGCAGAGTGGCTAGGAATAACTGGTCAAGGTGCAATATCTGAATTTGGAAAAAATCTGTTAATTGCTCAAGATGATCTTGGCATTGAAAAAGCCCTACCAAAACCTGTTGACCATATTTTGATTCAAGCAGATAACTCTGCGGTTGCTCCGGGTCCTTTAACCCCTGAATTATCTGCCGAGATGGGAACTATTGCCGATATTGAAAGCCGCGGCGGAGCAACTGTTTATAGATTTAGTGAAGCTTCAATTAGAAGAGGGTTGGATCATGGCAAGACCGGTGATCAGATAAAAACATTTTTAACAAAGATATCAAAGACGCCAATGCCTCAGCCGTTGGAATATTTGATAGCCGATGTAGCTAAGCGACATGGAAGACTAAGAGTCGGTTCAGCCCATACTTACATTAGATGCGAAGATGAAGGCTTGATCCAACAAATTATGCATGATAGAAAATGTGAACACTTACGACTGAGAAGAATTGCACCGCAAGTATTAGTTGCAGACTTTGAATTAGATGAAGTTATTAGTGAACTTCGGGAGTTTGGTTATTTACCAGCAGCTGAGAATTCCAGTGGTGTATTACTTTCACAGCCGAATCTGAGAAGAGCTAAATCAAGACCAAAGCCTCCAAGAATTATTTCTGAGTTCATTTCACCAAAAGAAAGCGTAATTACTTCAGCTGTTAAAACAATTCGGGCTGGCGAGCGCAGCCGTAAAGTTGAACCAATAGTGCCTGGCACATCATCTAATGAAACTCTTGCATTACTAAATCAATTTATTGAAACACAGCAAACCCTGGTAATAAGTTATGCCGATAACAATGGTGGTGTTAGTAACCGAATAATCGAACCAATTTCGATTTCCTTAGGCAGCCTCACCGCCCGCGATGAAACTACCGGTGAAATTACCCAGTTTCGCATACCTAGAATAAATGGTGTAGCGCCAACCGTCACCATTTCTGAAAATAAGGCAGACTTAGACCTATGAGTGCAATCTCAGACATCCAACGTCTAGTCGAGTGCGAATCCCCCACTGAGGATTTAGCTGCCTGCCATGCAGTTATAGATCTGGCGGTTGAAATTTCTAATCAGGTTTTGCCAACGAGTGCTGAGAAAATAATCGAAAATAATCGTCCGATCTTTTGGTGGGGTGCAAAAGAGCCAAAAATTTTGTTGCTTTGTCACTTAGATACCGTTTGGCCGAAAGCTTCATTTCAGCCAACTTGGCAGGTGGATGGCGATATGGCAACTGGCCCTGGTGTATTTGATATGAAAGCAGGTTTTATCCAAGCTCTTTACTCACTTGCTGGCATAAGTAATGCCCAAGACAAGGTGGCCTTAGTTGCTACGACTGATGAAGAAACCGGAAGTATCTCTTCAAAGGATTTAATTATTAAATTAGCTAAAGCCTCACAAGCTGTTTTAGTTTTTGAAGCATCCCTAGATGGCAAGGTGAAGACTGGGCGTAAAGGCACTGCGATGTATCAAATCACAGTTACTGGCAAAGCATCGCATGCTGGTTTAGAGCCTGAAAAGGGAATTAATGCCACAACCGAATTAGCTAAACTTGTTATGCAAATTGCTGCGCTAGAGAATCCAAAATTTGGCACAACTGCAGTGCCAACAGTTATGCAATCTGGTACTACTACCAATACCGTGCCCGCTTTAGCTAAATTAGATATTGATGTTAGATCCTTTACCTTAGATGAATTAAACAGAATTGATAGCTCTATTAGATCGCTAAGTAGTGATATTGCAACTGTCGAAGTTAGTGGTGGAATTAATCGAAAACCACTTGAAGAATCTAGTACCAAAGAACTTTATGAAAAATTTGAAAAAGTTGCTAGCGCCCAAGGCTTACCCCCAATTGGTTGTGCAAGTGTTGGTGGTGCCAGTGATGGAAATATCGCAGCCGCAGCAGGAGCAAAGGTATTAGATGGTTTAGGTGCGATAGGTATAGGTGCGCATGCGCCAAATGAATCCATAAAAATATCTTCAGTTGAGCCAAGAATTAAGTTAACCACCGCCTTTATTAATGAGCTGCTGAAATGAGTGATGGACCATTAATTGTCCAAAGTGATAAAACTCTTTTATTAGATATTGATCACGTATTATCAGATGAGTGCCGCAGAGCAATCGCATCCTTTGCTGAATTAGAAAAATCACCAGAACATATTCATACCTATCGATTAACGCCACTTGGCTTATGGAATGCAAGAGCGGCCGGCCATGATGCAGAACAAGTAATTGATGTGCTCCTTAAATACTCTAGATATGCCGTTCCACACTCACTCCTAGTTGATATAGCCGAGACCATGTCTCGATATGGTCGATTGCGTTTGGAAGCACATCCAGTTCACGGATTAATCCTGGTTTCTAATGATCCAGCGGTATTAAAAGAGGTAACTAGAGGCAAAAAAATAGCACCAATGCTTGGATCACAATTAGATGATGAAACTATTGTGGTTCACCCCGGCCAGCGCGGTTTTTTAAAGCAAGCATTACTTAAATTAGGTTGGCCAGCAGAAGATTTTGCAGGTTATGTTGATGGTGAACACCATGACATTTCATTGCGGCAAGATGGTTGGCAGATAAGAAAATACCAAGAGTTAGCAGCTGAAGGTTTTTGGCATGGTGGATCTGGTGTAGTTGTGCTGCCATGTGGAGCTGGCAAAACCATAGTTGGCGCAGCCGCTATGGCACATGCCAAGGCAACTACCTTAATTTTGGTAACAAATACTGTGGCGGCAAGACAATGGCGTGAAGAGTTGATTAAGCGCACCGATTTAAACCCAGATGATATTGGTGAATATAGCGGTGCTAAAAAAGAGATTCGCCCAGTAACTATTGCCACCTACCAAGTAATGACCACTCGCAAAAAAGGAGTTTATGCCCACCTAGATTTATTTGATGCGATTGACTGGGGATTAATAATTTATGATGAAGTACACCTACTTCCTGCGCCAATATTTAGATTTACAGCTGATATTCAATCTCGCCGTAGATTAGGTCTGACTGCCACTTTAGTTAGAGAAGATGGCATGGAGGGAGAAGTTTTCTCGCTAATCGGTCCAAAAAGATTTGATGTTCCTTGGAAAGAGATTGAGGCTCAAGGTTACATCGCACCAGCTGATTGTGTTGAGGTAAGAATTACACTCACCGATGCTGAACGCCTTAATTATGCAACTGCTGAACAAGAAGATCGATATAGATTTTGTGCAACCTCCCAAACCAAAAAAGATGTTGCAATTGCTCTTGCTAAACAACATGCTAATGACCAAGTTTTAGTAATTGGCCAATACCTGGATCAATTAGACCAGCTATCGGCAGAGTTAGGTGTGCCAGTTATTAAAGGTGAGACTCCAATAAAAGAGCGTGAGCGTTTATTTGCGCTGTTTAGAAGTGGTGAAATTAAATGCTTAGTAGTATCAAAAGTTGCTAACTTTTCAATAGATTTACCTGAAGCCACAATTGCCATTCAAGTATCTGGAACCTTTGGATCAAGACAAGAAGAAGCTCAGCGGCTTGGTCGAATTCTTAGGCCAAAAGCAGATGGTAGAGGCGCACGGTTTTACTCACTTGTCGCCCGAGACACTATTGACCAAGATTTTGCACAGAATCGCCAAAGATTCTTAGCAGAACAAGGCTATGCGTATCGAATTATCGATGCTGATGAGATTTTAAATAAAAATTAAGATTTTATAGCTGTTATAAACCTATCTAAATCTACCCGCCAATAGTCATGAATTTTGTTATCAATCAGGATTACTGGAACTTGCTCACCATACTCTTTTTCAAGATCTTGCGAATTATCAATTAGTTTTATTTCTAAATCGAAGTTAAACTCATTTTTAACAGATTTAACCTTATCTATTGCAATCTCACACAAGTGACAGCCAGTTCTTGAGTAGATAGTTACTTTTTTCATCTAACTCCCAGATTAGATACTTTTTATAAGGTAGAAAGTATCGCTGATTATAAGCTTAGGGTGTTAATCTATCTTATGCGCATTAAATCCTTTCTCACCGCAATAGTAATAGCGCTCTCAGTTAACCTTTTCCCAATATCAAATGCCATATCTCTTGAGATAAAAGTTGCACCAGCTGGTTGGGTTTCACTTTATGCCTCCGATACAGGAAATTTCACGCCATCAGTGCCAAGAGTTTTTTCGGCTAATCTAGAGAAAAAAAGTAATTTTCTACCAATTTATAATAATGTCCCAGATGTAGCCAGACAGGCAGTACAAGCTGCAATAGATATTTGGTCTGAGAATTTTGTTTCATCTGTTCCCATAAATGTAAATATCACTTGGAGCAAACCGGTTAATAATTCTGTTTTGGCCTCAGCAAGTGCTAAGAATGTATTCGCAAACTTCAATGGTGCACCTGATAGAACTCTTTATTACACATCAGCTTTAGCAAATGCATTAGCTGGTAGAGATTTAGATCTTAATGATGTTGAGTTAGAAATCGATATTGCATCAACTGCCAATTGGTATTTCGGAATTGATGGAAATTGTCCACCTAGAAGTTATGACCTCGTCTCAGTAATTCTGCATGAGATGGCACATGGACTTGGATTTATGTCTGGTAGTTATTACGACCAGGCAAGTGGTGAAGGAAGAATTCTGCAGCCAACACCATTTGATGCATACGCTCAACTTCCCGATGGTAGGCGGTTAGTTGATATGCCCTCACCCTCACTTGAAGCTGGCAAAGCAATAACTTCAACTTTGTATTGGTCTGGTGCGAATGGTGTTAAGGCTAATAATGGCGTGAAGCCACTTCTTTATACTCCAGCAATTTATGAACGGGGCTCATCAGTTAGTCACTTAGATGAAAAGACTTTTTCTAACTCTGGTGAAAATGCTGCAATGACACCAAATTTAGATGCCGGTGAAGTATTTCATTTACCTGGCTCTATTGTGCTGGCTATATTTGAAGATTTAAGACAAAAACCACCTGCTGGAAAAGTAACTGGTGTTCCAGATTCACCACAGAATGTAAAGGCGTTTGTGAGTGATAAAAGTGCAATCATTAAATTTGATCCACCACCAAATTTTAGGTTTGCCCAAATAGATAATTACACTATTGAAAATTTACAAACTGGAGAAGTCACTACCGCAACTGAAAGCCCAGTAGTTATGACTGGTCTGAAAAATGGTAGTAAATATGTATTCTCAGTTTCTGCGGTAAACAGCGGTGGTTCATCGGTGGCAATAAAGAGCAATCAGGTAATTCCAGAAGCTGCGTGGAAAAGCAGTATTGTCGATAAGAATGCAGATGCTAAATATTTAGCTCGAGCTATATTTGCAGGAAAGCCAGTAGTTGCCTATACCGATAGCAAAACTGGTGATCTAAAGCTAGCCACCTTCAATAACAAGTGGATTATCTCGGTAGTTGATGGCAACAGCGTAAATTTAGGCCGAACCCAGAATAATGTTGCTGGCTATATTTCGATGTGTACTTCTAAAGAAAATAACAAAGATTTACTACATATTTTTTATACAGATTTAACAGATAAAGATCTTAAATACGCTTTATATGATGGCAAAAAATGGAAGTACGAAATAGTTGATGGAAATGGCGAGCGTGCACAAGATTACAAAGAAGTAGTTAGAGTCCGTGGAGCTTCAGATGTATCAATTTCTAATGCATGCGCCGTTACAAGTGATGGTGTTCAGGTTTTTTACCGAGATGAATCACAAGGAATTTTACTAGGAGCAGTTAAGCAAGGTAACGAATGGATATATGAAATTGTGGATGGCGAAAAAGATACTGAGAACAGAACAACTGGAGATGTTGGTTTTCACTTAAAAGCATCTGTTAAGGGAGATCGAGTACATCTTATTTATGATTCAGTAAAAGGTTTTGATGCTGAAAAAAATGTGACTAGAGGTGAAATTAGATACGCTACCCGAAGTAGTGCATCTTCACTTGACTGGGAGTATAGAAATTTAGATCTACCAAGTGATCGAGTTTATGCGGCAGGTTATGATGTTGCGGTTTACAACTCTGCAAAGGGAGTTGAAGTTGGCTGGTTTACAGCTGGTGGCGCATTATTCCCAAATCCTGATTCATTAAAGTATCAAGAATTAGATTCATTAACACCCAAATCAATCCAACCTAATTCTCATGGAACTCCCAACTCTCCTATTTCAATAGATTCGAAATCTATTTTATTTAGTTGTGAACTAAGGCTTTGTGCTTTAAATAAATCAAATAACTTAACCACTTTGATTTCAAAAGGAAGTATTCAAAAAGGTGGAAAGAGTGAGTGGATAACTGTAAATAAAATCAGATACGCCATTGCTGGCGTATCTGGAAAACTAACTTTGTTTAAATCTTAAATACTATTTTGCGTTACGTCGTTGAATTCTAGTTTTCTTAAGTAGTTTTTTATGTTTCTTTTTTGCCATGCGCTTGCGACGCTTCTTAATTACTGAACCCATTTTGCTCCTTAAAGTTTTTACCTGATGGGATAAGTTTACTGGTTAATCAATACTAAACCAAAACTTTTACCCGAGTCGGTTATCAAAACTGTCCCAATTTCTGAATCTGTATCAATAGCGACCGCTGGGGCAGATAAAGTATAGGAAGAAATTATCTCTCCCTTTTTCCCAAACTCTAAAACCACCGGAGTTGCAACTTTAGGTTTCCACTTAGGAATTCCCTTGATTACACCGGTGGAAATAAATGAGGCCCAAGAGTTTTTACCTACCGCTACTAGCGCCGATGACCTACTTAAATAGCGAACATTCCATACCGGTTTACTTAATGCTGAAAATTTAGTAATTGCTGCCTCTGACCTATTTGAATAGCTAACTCTGCCACCTTGGAACAATCCAGAATCTATCGAGTCCCAACTTCTGCTGGTGCTCTTTAATGTTGCTCTTGCAACTTGCTGTACTAATCCTAAATCTGAAATTCTTAAAGTTATTGCATCCACCTTGCCAATTGGTTTAGCTTTTAAGATTTGATCACTACTACTACCTACCGCTGTGAAACTAGAATCTTTATTGATTATGGCAGAATTTATCTGCGTAAATTTGCTACCTATTTTTATGATTTCAGAAAAAACACCAGTTTTAGATACTGAAATATAGAAGCCTTTAGTTAAGGATTTTTCATAAATATTTCCAAAGAGTACTAAATTGCCATTAGCTACAAATATTTTATTGGGTAACACAACAGCATCTGTACTGTATTCAAAAGTATTGATTATTATCCCAGTACTACTAACCTGCCAGATCTTAATTTTGTTAATAGGTGTAGGAGTTTGAGGTGCTGGTGTAATTGGGACATTGTCTGGATTTAAAACATTAGGCGGATTTACCGGTGTTGCCTGGGAGGAATAAGTATTGCTTGCGCCAACAACCCAAATGCTGCCTTCTTGATCGGCAGTTAAAGCTGTTGCGATTTCATTAGTCTCAGAACCTAACCTTAAACTCCAGTTTTGAACTCCACTTGTAGAATAACTTGTTATAAACCCATCACTTAATCCATTTAGTTGTCCAGGTATCCAGTTAGAACTAATTGATTCTGTAGTCCCAGCTAAGAAAATATTATTATTTTTTACCAAAACTTCTCTAACTTGATCATTAGCTAAATATGGAAGCTCAAATAATGTTTTAGTACTTTTTATTGAAACTGCGGATGCAGTATTTGGAAATACCAATAATAAAATTAAAGATAGAGATAAAACTTTTTTCAAGCCAGCTCCTGCGACCTCTTTTTAGCAGCTGTCATTGCTTCATTAATAATGTCATCTAGCTTTTTCGTTGAGAACACTTCTAGTGCTGCAGCTGTGGTTCCATTTGGGCTAGTTACATTTTTTCTTAAAGTTGCTGCATCAATTCCACTTTCTTGTAGCATTGCTGCAGAGCCAACAATTGTGCCGATTGCAAGCTTTGTAGCAATTTCTTCACTTAAGCCGAGTTTGACACCAGATTTAATCATTGACTCAACAAAACTAAAAAAGTATGCAGGTCCTGAGCCACTTACTGCTGTAACAGCATCTTGTTGCGACTCGTCTACTTCAAGCACCAAGCCAGTGCTAGAAAGCAATTCTTTAGTTAAATCTAAGTCAGCTTTAGTAGCAAAGGATCCAGCCGAAATTACCAACACACCTTTGCCAATTTGGGCAGGAGTATTAGGCATTACTCTGACAACAGGATTTTTTGATTTAAGTAGGGTCTCAATAAATTTACTTGTCTTACCAGCAGCAATTGAAATCACCAATGTATCGTTCTTTAAACTACTACTAATCTCCTTAAGCACATTTTCTAAGTCTTGAGGTTTAACCGAAAGAAATATAACTTCACACTTTTGAGTTATCTGACTTAAGCTCAAATTCTCGACGTTGAACTGGCTTGTAACCTCAGCGGCTCGCTCTAGGTTTTTTTCACTTATATATATTTGGTTTGCCTTGATTGAAGAACTTAATAATCCCCTAATCAAAGAGGCGCCCATAATGCCTGCGCCGATGAAGCCAATACTCTTTTTATCAGCGGCCAGGTTCATACTTAAAGCCTACCCAATTAGTCTTTACTCTTGCTTGAGCCTAAACTGCGACTCTATGAAATCTACCAAGAAGTCCAACTCAAAATTATCTAAGAACGAATTCCCCTCAAATTTTGCGCGTGATTGGGTCGAATTTTTAAACCCAGATAATTCTGAGGAATTTTTTAAGTGCGACTTAACCTGGTTAACCTCTTATTGGCAATGTATCTATGGAAATGGCTGTTGTGGGATTGATGCAGATAAACCAAATGCTGGCTGCTGCTCAGATGGCGCCTACTACACAGGAAAGGAGGATGAGGAGCGAGTTTTAAAGGCTGCTAAGAAATTAACTAAATCTGAGTGGCAATTTTATGATCAGGCTCATTTAAAATCAAATAAAAAATTAAATATCAGTGAAATCGGATTAGATAAAGACCGTAAGACTAAAAAGATTGACGGCTCATGTATTTTTCTAAATCGAGTCGGGTATGAAGCTCCTGGTTTTACTGGAAAGTTTGGATGTGCATTACACCATTTATCTAATAAGGAAGGCTCTCACCCAGTAGATACTAAGCCTGACATTTGTTGGCAACTGCCACTGCGTAGATATTGGGAAGTAAAAGAAATTGGTGATAAAAAATTTACAGTTGTAGTAATTGGTGAGTATGAAAGATTAGCTTGGGGTGAAGGCGGAGAAGATTTAGATTGGTACTGCACAAGCAACTCAGAGGCTCACATTGGAAAAATTCCGGTTTACCAATCAAGCAAGGTTGAATTAGTGACGATGATGGGTAAATCTGCATACTCTGAACTAGAAAAATTGTGTGACGCTCGAATGGCTGCAATTGCAGCTACTAAAAAAGCGCAAAAAAAGCGCGAATTGCCACTATTTGTAATACACCCAGCGACAAAGGCTGTGCAAGAACAGCGATAGTCAGTGCCAGCCATTAGATTATTGCCATGGCAAAAGCTCCAGCAAAAGATCCCTTTAGATGTGTTGAGTGTGGCTGGAGCGCAACAAAATGGGTTGGTAGATGTGGTGAATGCCAAGCCTGGGGAACAGTTGAAGAAATATCTGCACCTAAAAAACTTTCACTAGTTGCAGGAAATGTAACGAGCGCTGCTAGACCAATAGGTGATGTTGATTTAGCAAGTGCAAAAGCCAGATCAAGTGGTGTTGGTGAGTTAGATAGAGTTTTAGGTGGTGGTTTAGTTCCTGGAGCTGCAATATTGCTTGCTGGTGAACCTGGGGTAGGAAAATCAACCTTATTACTAACTGTTGCAGCTGAGACTGCAAAGCAAGGAATTCTTTCACTATATATAAGTGGCGAAGAATCTGCCTCACAAGTACGACTGCGAGCAGAGCGACTTAATGCAATTGATAAAAATTTGTGGCTGGCAGCTGAGTCAGATTTAGGCGCTGTTATCGCTCATATTGATTCAGTTAAACCAGAGCTATTGGTTATTGATTCAATCCAAACAATCTCAAGCTCAACAGTTGATGGTGCCCCAGGTGGTGTTACTCAAGTACGGGAAATTGCAGCGGCTTTAATTCGAATAGCAAAAGAACGATCTATCACTCTGGTATTGGTTGGGCATGTGACTAAAGATGGATCTATTGCTGGGCCTCGCTTGCTTGAACACTTGGTAGATGTAGTGCTTAATTTTGAAGGAGAGCGCCATTCAAGGCTTAGATTAATTAGAGCAATTAAAAATAGATTTGGTGCATCTGATGAAGTTGGTTGTTTTGATTTAAATGATTCCGGAATTGTTGGACTGCCAGATCCAACTGGTTTATTTACCTCTCGCCATACAGATCCAGTACCAGGAACTTGTGTAACTGTGGCGCTAGAGGGAAGGCGAGCATTGTTGGCTGAAATTCAAGCATTAGTAAGTGTTGCCAACTCAGATGGTCGAGATTGGGGAAACTCTAGGCGAGTAACTAGTGGATTAGATAACTCACGGACTGCCATGACACTGGCAGTTCTTGAGTTAAGAGCTGGTATAAAAATTTCTGGCCGAGATGTTTATGTTGCCACAGTTGGTGGCATGAAAATTAATGAACCATCGGCTGATCTGGCAGTTGCGCTTTCGGTTGCATCTGCAGCTAAAGGCTTAGCCCTACCTGCTGATTTAGTTGCAATTGGTGAAGTTGGATTAGCAGGAGAAATTAGAAAAGTAACTGGCATTACCCAGCGAGTTCAAGAAGCTGCCAGATTAGGATTTAAACGAGCCATCGTTCCAATGGGAAGTGATTTAAAAATTGCTGGTATGGAAATCTTAGAAGCAGCTAGGGTTGAACAGGCAATAAGTAAAGTAAAAATTAATTAGTTGCTTCTGCTAAATCCCCAGGTGTGTCTGGCATTGTAGATTTTGCAGCACCTTTAAAGGTAAATGTGGCTGCATCAGTATCATCTGACACATCTACCAAAATTATTTCACCAGCTTTTAAATCACCAAATAGCATCTTTTCAGATAACACATCCTCTAGTTCGCGCTGAATTGTTCGGCGAAGTGGGCGAGCACCTAATACTGGATCATAACCACGCTTTGCCAGCAAGGCCTTTGCAGCTGTAGTTAGCTCAATGCCCATATCTTTATTGCGCAGGCGCTCATCTAAATGAGCAACCATAAGGTCAACAATTTTAACAATTTCCTGCTCAGTTAACTGATGGAAGACAACAATGTCATCAATACGGTTTAAAAATTCTGGACGGAAGTGAGTTTTTAATTCATCCCCTACCTTTGCTTTCATGCGCTCGTAACTTCCTTGCGCATCAGCCACATTAGCAAATCCAAGTGAGAGTGATTTAGAAATATCTCTAGTTCCAAGGTTTGTTGTCATAATAATTATGGTGTTCTTGAAATCAACCACGCGACCTTGTGAGTCTGTTAATCGACCATCCTCTAGTACTTGTAGTAATGAATTGAAAATATCTGGGTGCGCCTTTTCAATTTCATCAAATAACACAACAGAGAATGGGCGTCGACGTACTTTTTCAGTTAGCTGCCCACCATCGTCATAACCAACATAACCAGGAGGAGCACCAAATAATCTAGAGGCGGTGTGTTTTTCAGAGTACTCAGACATATCAAGTTGAATCAATGCATCAGCATCACCAAACAAGAATTGAGCAAGCGTTCTTGAAAGCTCTGTCTTACCAACTCCAGATGGACCGGCAAATATAAATGAACCACCAGGACGCTTAGGATCTTTAAGGCCGGCTCGTGTTCGGCGAATTGCTTGAGATAAAGCTTTAATTGCTTGGTCTTGACCAATTACGCGACGATGTAACTCTTCTTCCATACGAAGCAAGCGAGCAGTCTCAGCCTCAGTTAACTTAAAGACTGGAATTCCAGTTGCAGTTGAAAGTACTTCAGCAATTAATTCTTCATCAACTTCAGCAACAACATCAAGATCACCAGCTTTCCAATTTTTCTCGCGCTCAGCTTTTTCAGTGATTAAGTTCTTTTCTTTATCGCGTAAAGAAGCTGCCTTCTCAAAATCTTGGCTATCAATTGCAGACTCTTTTTCCTTACGGGCTGAGGCAATTTTGTCATCGTACTCCCGAATTTCAGGCGGAACTGTCATTCTTCGGATTCGAAGACGTGAACCAGCCTCATCAATTAAATCAATTGCTTTATCCGGCAGGTGGCGATCTGAAACATAACGATCAGCCAACGTAGCTGCAGATACTAAAGCACCATCTGAAATTGAAACTTTATGGTGGCTTTCATAGCGATCGCGAAGTCCTTTTAGAATTTCAATTGTGTGTGCAACTGTTGGCTCAGAAACTTGAATAGGTTGGAAACGTCGCTCAAGCGCTGCATCTTTTTCTAAATGTTTACGATACTCATCAAGTGTGGTGGCACCAATAGTCTGTAACTCACCCCGAGCCAACATTGGCTTCAAAATAGATGCTGCGTCAATCGCACCTTCAGCTGCGCCAGCTCCGACTAAGGTATGAATTTCATCAATGAACAAAATGATATCGCCACGAGTTCTAATCTCTTTTAATACTTTCTTTAATCTCTCTTCAAAATCTCCACGATAGCGAGAGCCAGCAACTAAAGCTCCTAAATCTAAAGAATAAAGTTGTTTATCTTTTAAAGTCTCTGGAATATCACCCTTAACAATTGCTTGTGCTAAGCCTTCAACCACTGCAGTTTTACCAACACCAGGCTCACCAATTAGAACTGGATTATTCTTTGTTCTGCGGGACAAAATTTGCATCACGCGTTCGATTTCTTTTTCGCGCCCAATTACTGGATCTAATTTTCCTTCACGAGCTGCTTGTGTCAAATTTCTACCAAACTGATCCAAAACTAAAGATGTTGAAGGTTGTCCTTCAGCTGGGCCGCCAGCAGCAACTGCTTCCTTGCCTTGGTAACCAGATAGCAATTGAATTACTTGTTGGCGAACGCGAGATAAGTCAGCACCAAGCTTTACTAGAACCTGGGCTGCAACGCCTTCACCTTCTCTGATTAATCCTAAAAGAATATGTTCGGTGCCAATGTAGTTGTGTCCTAATTGCAGCGCTTCGCGCAGTGAAAGCTCTAAAACTTTTTTAGCTCTAGGGGTAAACGGAATATGCCCTGATGGTGCCTGTTGTCCTTGGCCAATTATTTCTTCAACTTGGGAACGAACTGCCTCTAATGAAATTCCTAAAGACTCAAGCCCTTTAGCCGCAACGCCTTCACCCTCATGGATTAAACCCAAAAGAATATGTTCGGTGCCAATGTAATTGTGATTGAGCATGCGTGCTTCTTCTTGCGCTAAAACAACAACGCGACGAGCACGATCGGTAAACCGCTCAAACATCGATGACACCTTTCTTTATATGAAATAGCCTAATGGTTAGGTAGGACCTTACGCACATAGATTTGGCTGTGAATAACTACCTAAATTGGGCTACTTACCGCTGTATAACAATACATCCAGCCCGTTTATGCCCAAAATTTAGAGAATTTTAAGCATTCGGGTATTCCCAAGAGTGTTGGGTTTAACACTTTCTAGCTCCAAAAACTCTGCAATTCCATCATCATAAGAACGCAATAGCTGTGCATAAACATCTGGCTCAACCGGCGTGCCTTTGATTTCATTAAAACCATGTGAGCCAAAAAATTTTGTTTCAAAAGTTAAGCAAAATACTCGCTTAACGCCAACTATTTTTGCTCTTTCAATTATGTTCTCTAGTAATTGATGTCCGATACCTTGACCATGAAAATCTTGTTTAACTGCAACAGTTCTAACCTCAGCTAGATCTTCCCACAAAACATGTAGTGCACCGCAACCAACTACTTCGCCATCCACCTCTGCGACTGAAAATTCTTGAACAGTTTCATAGAGGGTAACTGTTTCTTTTGCAAGCAACCTACGTTCGCCAATGTAGTGAGAGACAATCTCTCTAATTTTCTTGATATCTGAAGTTTTTGCAGGTCTTATTAAAGTGGACACTACTCATCACCACTTGTTGGTTTAACCAATGGAAACAAAATAGTTTCCCTGATACCTAGACCAGTTAATGCCATTAACAATCTATCGACACCCATTCCCATTCCACCCATAGGTGGCATGCCATACTCCATAGCTTTCAGAAAATCTTCATCAAGTCCCATAGCTTCTAAATCGCCACTAGCTCCTAGTTTAGATTGTTCAACTAACCGCTCGCGCTGAATTACTGGATCAACTAACTCTGAGTAACCAGTTGCTAGCTCAAAGCCTTCAACATATAAATCCCACTTTTCAGCAACTCCTGCTACTTCACGATGGGCCCTCACTAGTGGTGAGGTATCAATCGGAAATCCCTTAACAAATGTTGGCTTAATTAATTTATCTTTAGCTACATGCTCAAAAATCTCTTCGGCTAACTTTCCAGTAATCCACTTTGGATCAATTTTTATACCGAGTTTTGTAGCAATTTTCTTTAGCTCTTCATAACTAGTTAGTGCTGTTACCTCTTGGCCAACACCTTCTGAGATGGCATCAAATAACGAAATTTCATTCCACTTTCCACCTAGATCAATCTCTCGACCATCAAAATGTTTTGCAGTATGTGAACCAAAAACATCCTTGGCCGCTTGCTGTACTAATGTTTGAGTTAAATCAGCCATGCTGTTCCAGTCACCATATGCTTCATAAGTTTCAATCATCGCAAACTCAGGTGAATGAGATGAGTCAGCTCCTTCATTACGAAAATTCCTATTTATCTCATAAACTTTTTCCAAACCGCCGACTACACATCTTTTTAAATACAACTCTGGGGCAATCCTTAGGAATAGATCCATCTCATAGGCATTACTAAAAGTTTTAAATGGTCTAGCGGCTGCACCCCCATGCATTACTTGCAACATTGGTGTTTCAACCTCTAAAAAATTCCTTGTGTTAAAAGTATTTCGAAGTGAGCGCATAACTGCAGGTCTTAAGCGGGCATTACTTCTAGCTTCAGGTCGAACAATTAAATCTACATATCTCATCCGAACGCGACTTTCTTCAGAGAGTGGCTTGTGCTCTACTGGAAGTGGTCTAAGTGATTTTGCAGCTAATGCGAATGAGTTTGCCAGGATTGATAACTCGCCTCTTTTTGAGGTAATTACCTCACCAGTTACAGAAACTATGTCACCTAAATCGATCTCTGTTTTCCATATTTCTAATTGATCTTCGCCGATTTTATCTAGTGAAAACATAGCTTGCAGCTCAGTGCCATCGCCTTCCCGCAAATTTGCAAAGCATAATTTTCCAGTATCTCGCTTAAAAATTACTCGCCCTGTTACCGATTCTATAATTCCAGTTGAAACATCAATTGGTAAATCTTTATGCTTTGATCTGATCTCTGAAAGTGATGAAGTTCTAGGGACAGCAACTGGATATGGTTCAGCACCGCGCTTTAGAATTGCGGCACGCTTTTCTCGCCGAATTCTCAATTGCTCCGGTAGATCATCCTCATCAGCCATAATGTGTTAAATCCTATCGCTGCTGGCTGCTGTTATGAATTAATTACGCTCATATACTAAGCGCAATCCAATGAGTGTTAGATCTGGCTCATGAAATTCAATACTTTCGCTAATACCCAGCACAAGTGGTGCAAGTCCACCAGTTGCAATCACTGATACATCACCTGAATTTGGATATAGCTCTTCAAGTTCATCAATAATTCGATTAACCAAGCCATCTACTTGGCCAGCAAAGCCAAAAATAGTTCCAGACTGCAGCGCTTCTACGGTATTTTTACCAATTACTGATTTTGGCTTAATTAGTTCTACTTTTCTTAACTGAGCTGCCCTAGCGGCAAGAGCTTCAACAGAAATTTCTATCCCTGGTGCTAAAGCTCCTCCTAAAAATTCACCCTTAGGCGAGACAACATCTAAATTTGTTGAGGTGCCAAAATCAACCACAATAGCTGGCCCATCTTTCCCGTATAAAGTAGATGCAGCTAAAGTATTAACTATTCGGTCTGCACCAATCTCTTTTGGATTATCAACTAATAAAGGTACGCCGGTTTTTACGCCAGGTTCAATAATCACACTTTTTAAATCAGAGTAATGATCATTTACTAGTTTTCTTACCTCACGTAATACCGCAGGAACTGTTGAACAAATTGCAATACCTGTAATATCAAAACCTTCTACCAATGAACTGTATTGCAGCCATAACTCATCTGCTGTATCCCTTGGGTCTGTTTTAACTCGCCATGAGTGTTCTAAAACATCACCATTAAAAACTCCAAGTACGGTGTTGGTATTCCCTACATCTATTGCAAGTAACATTATTTTCCCTTTCTAAAATCTAGTCCGATGTCAAAAGCTGGAGCTGAGTGAGTTAATGCACCAACAGCTAAGTAATCAACCCCAGTCTGTGCATATGCTTTAGCATTTTCTAACGTTAGACCTCCTGAAGCTTCTAACTGAAATTTACCTTTTACTATTTCAACTGCTTTTTGGCACTCATCTATACTCATGTTATCCAATAAAACTAAATTTGGCTGAAGTAAAATAACTTCAGATAATTGATCTAAGTTATCTACTTCTATCTCTAACTCTTTAGTTGGATATTTTTCTTTGATTAATTTAAATGCCTTCGTAATACTGCCAGCAGCAACAATATGGTTATCCTTTAGTAATACTGAGTGGGATAGTGAAAGTCGGTGATTCTCTCCACCACCCATTTTTACGGCAAACTTTTCTAGCTGCCTAAGTCCGGGGGTAGTTTTTCTAGTATCTCTAATTTTGCATTTAGTCCCAGCTGTCTGAATTACCCATTTATTTGTTAAAGTTGAAATACCGCTTAAATGTGAGAGAAAGTTAAGTGCAGTTCTCTCGGCTAGCAGCAATTTTTTTGTATTGCCTTGAGCTGTAATCAATACTTTCCCAGATTTAACTTGCATTCCTTCATCGACTAAGACTTCATAGTTATTAACTCCGCAGTACTCTAAAACAGCTGCTACAACATGTAGGCCACTGACAACTCCATCACTTTTAGATATAAAGTCAGCTGTAGATACTTGTGAATCTGAAATAGTCGCATTCGAGGTTACATCCTCACCTCCTGCTAAATCTTCAGCAATTGCATCTTTAACTTGTTGGAAAATATGATTTGGTGACAACCCAATCAATTTTAAATTATCTCTTAATTGATTCATTTAACTGGCTCCAATTCTGTCTTCCATTTTCCATTTGAATCTAGTTCGCCAGTAATTCGACATAACCATTCATCTGAAATATTAGGGTAATCACTTCGCCAATGTGAACCGCGAGACTCTTTTCTGGTAAGCGCAGAATTTACTATTGCTGTGGCAAGCAAGTGAAGATTTGAAGCCTCCCAAGATTGTATTTCCGGTTGTTCACTTGTTAGTTTTGATAACTCACTTAAAGTTTGCATTGTTTTACGTAAAGAAGCTTCGGTACGCATTACACCAGCGCCTTCACTCATGGAAATTTGTAACGTTAAAACAATTTTAGGGTCAAGCAGATTAGTTTTGTTATCTTCAATTGGATCTTCTTGATTTGGTAAATTCTTGGCTAATGCAGCGGCAATTCTGGCACCAAAAACTAATCCCTCTAGCAATGAATTTGAGGCAAGCCGGTTTGCACCATGTGCGCCGGTACACGCTGACTCTCCACAAACATATAGCCCGGCTACTGAAGATTGCCCATCCAAGTCAACTCTGACGCCACCTGAAGCATAATGAGAAGCGGGTGCGACAGGTATTTTTTCAGTAGTTGGGTCAATCCCATTTGCTAGACATGAGGCATAAATTGTTGGGAATCTATTTTTAAAATCTTTTACTTTAGTTGCATCTAGCCACACAAAAGGTTGACCACTTTCTTGCATTTGATTAAAAATTTCTTTAGAAACAATATCTCTAGGAGCAAGGTCTGCTTGTGGGTGCTTGCCAATCATAAATTGCTCATTCTTATGATTTAATAAAATAGCCCCTTCACCACGAACTGCTTCGCTAATCAATGGTTGTTGACCCCTGTTCGCCAAATCTCGCCATAAAACAGTTGGATGGAATTGTATGAACTCAACATCTGCAACCTTAGCTCCTGCGCGTAAGGCCAAAGCAACACCATCACCAGTTGAAACTGAAGGGTTTGTAGTTTGTGAATAAACTTGTCCTAATCCACCAGTTGCAATTACTACAGCTTTAGCTAAAGCCATTCCAACACCATCTCTACTTCCTGCCCCAATTACATGCAGAACTACGCCGCAAACTCGGCCAGTTTTACTTTTTAGTGCATCTATTGCAAGGGCATGTTCGATGATCTCAATACCTTTGTCATCTTTTACTGCAGCCAGTAGAGCTCTTGATACTTCAGCTCCAGTTGCATCACCACCGGCATGAAGAATTCGATCTCTTAAATGTCCACCCTCACGAGTTAGTGCAATCTCACCGGTTGCAGATTTATCAAACACAGCACCTTGTGCAATTAACTTTCTTACTGCCTCTGGGCCTTCTGAAACTAAGACATCAACAGCTTTGGTATCACACAAACCAGCACCGGCAATTAATGTGTCTTTTTTGTGTTGGTCTGGTGTATCCCCAGGTCCTAGTGCGGCAGCAATTCCACCTTGTGCCCACTTTGTTGAGCCTTCATCAATTGTGGCTTTGGTGACAAGTAAAACTGATAAGTCATGTGACCGAAGATTAAGAGCAGTTGTTAATCCAGCTACACCAGATCCAATTACAACAACATCTGCACTGGTACTCCAGCCAGGTTTACCCGTTAATAGTCTCATGACGTAAAACTCACTTGCATATTATCGATTAATCTAACTTGATTAATCCAGCCAGCAATGATTCCGCGCTTATATCGAGTGCTTTTATCCGCTTTTAAAAAGGACTCTTCATCAATAATCTCTAAATAATCTAACTTAAAGTTAGGTTCATTTTTAATCTCTTGCTTCATTTCATCGATACTAGATTTTTGTAGCGTACGAAAAAGCACTTGTGCACTTTTCTTTTGGTCGATATCTAGAAAAACATTCCGTGAAGAGAGAGCAAGTCCAAATTCATCTCTGATAGTAGGGGCCGCCGATATTTCAATCGGTAAACCATGTTCTTTTACCATTTTTTTAATTAAAAACAGTTGCTGGAAATCCTTTTCACCAAAAACTGCCAGGCGAGGATTAGATATTTCAAAAAGTCTTTTAACTACAGTTAGTACCCCATTGAAATGATTAGGTCTCGATTTCCCTTCGTAAATCTCACCTAACTTACCGGCTGAAACTTCATTTACCTTTCCTGGATAAATTTCCTCTTTGCTTGGAATAAAAATTCCATCAGCACCTGCAGATTCAGCCAACGCTAAATCCTTTTCAACTGATTTGGGGTAATTTTCAAGATCATTTTTATTTTCAAATTGAAGCGGATTAACAAAAATACTAACTAAAACTTTTTTCCCTGAAGATTTGCCGATTTTAATTAATGACTCATGCCCTGCATGAAGAGCGCCCATAGTTGGTACCAATACATCATATTTTTGGCGTGCAAAATCTGCAGCGGATTTATGAATTTCTATCATTGCTCCAGTCCTTTCCGGGTACCGGGCTAGATGTTAAGTTTAACTCTTTTGAGTTAAAGATGCCAAAACTGTTTTAATCTCCCCAATTCCTGGAATAAAACCGTTTGGATCTATAGAAAGCCAAGGACCAATCACAAACTCTCTTGTGTGGGCAAGTGGATGTGGCAGCTTTAACATATCTGAATCTATTATCTGATCCCCAAAAACTATTAAATCTAAATCAATTAATCTCGGCCCCCATTTCTCTACTCTGACCCTGCCCATCGTATTTTCTATTTCGAGTAACCTTTTTAAAAGTTCTTCAGCTTCTAAATCTGACTCACCAAACGCAACTGCATTTAAATAATCTGCCTGGATTGGCCCACCAACTGCCTTAGTTTCAATGTACTTAGATGTAACAAGGTTAGATATTAATTTTTCAAGATGCGTTATGGCAATATCCAAATTGAGCTTTCTATTTTCAATATTTGAACCTAAAGCAATTACGGCTTTCATCTTTTGACTTCTATTTGAACCTGCACATCTTTAAATTTGAATTTAATCGGCGCTTTAGGTTTATGTACAGTAACTAAAACATTATTTACTTTCTTATATTGACTTAATACTTCATTGGCAATATTTTCTGCAAGAGTTTCAATAAGAAGAACAGGTTTTCCTGTTATGTGTTTTACAACTATTTCAGTAACCTCTGCATAGTTAACTGTTTTATTAAGATCATCTCGCAAATTTTTAAGAACTAAACTCAATTCAATATCAATAATAAATTTTTGACCTTTAATCTGTTCACTTTTAAGTACACCATGAAACCCTTTGGCGGAGATACCTTTAATTAATATTTTGTCGCTCATTTTCGAAGCCGTTCGATTACAGAAATTGCATCCTTATGTGCTTTGACTGAATGAGTTCTTACTGCCCAAACCTGCTGGCGAGCTAACTCGGTTGTTAAAGCTATTGTCGCAAACTCCCTTGAATCTGGTTCTTTAGAGTTAATCAACTCGCCTAAGAATCTCTTCCGAGAAACTCCGACTAGTAATGGATAACCAAGCATTTGTAATCTTTCAATATTTTGTAACAGTGCCCAATTATGTTCACTAGTTTTAGCAAAACCAATGCCTGGGTCTAAAATTATTTGTTCTGTGCTTACCCCTTGATTGATTAATGAAATGACCCTTTCGTCCAATTCATCTTTTACATCACGAACGACATCTTTATACTCGGAATTACTTTGCATATCCTTTGAATGGCCTCGCCAATGCATAACTATGTACTGAATCTTTGGATTTTTAGCAATAACATCTGCCATTTTCTCATCAGCTAAGCCACCGCTTACATCGTTAATGTATGAAGCGCCTTTTCCGATTGCTTCTTTAGCCACGTTAGAGCGCATTGTGTCGACACTTATAACTGCACCATCTTTTACTAGTTCTTCAACTACTGGAATGACTCTACTAAGTTCTTCATCTTCACTAACACGTTCGGCACCAGGTCGAGTTGACTCACCTCCAACATCGATAATGTCTGCACCCTCTGTAATCAACCTTCTGCCATGATTTATTGCTGCATCTTTTGAAAAGTATTTGCCACCGTCAGCGAATGAGTCTGGGGTAATGTTTAGAATTCCCATTACTAATGTTTTACTCATTTTTACCTAGATTGATTAATTAAAGAAATTGCTTCAGCTCTTGTTGTTGGGTTTAGTAATTGCCCACGAACAGCACTAGTTGTTGTTCTGGCTTGAGACTTCCTAACACCACGCATGGACATACATAGGTGTTCACAATCAATAATTACTATGACCCCTCCTGGCTCTAATATTTCAACTAATGCATCTGCAACTTGCGATGTTAATCTCTCTTGTACTTGAGGTCTGCGAGCATAGAGATCAACTAATCGAGCGAGTTTTGAAATTCCTGTAATTCTTCCACTCTCACCTGGAATGTAACCAATATGAGCTAGGCCATGGAATGGGGTTAAATGATGCTCGCAATGCGAGAAAACTTCTATGTCTCTAACAATTACAAGCTCTCTGTGTCCGATATCAAATGTAGTTGTTAAAACATCTTCGGGTTTTTGCCAAAGGCCAGCAAAATTTTCTAATAGCGCTTTAGCAAATCTCTTTGGTGTGTCTTTCAAACCATCCCGGCTTGGGTCTTCACCTATTGCATAAAGTAGCTCTGTTACAGCTTTTTCTGCCCGATCTTGGTCAAACTCCTTCTTGGCACCACCATCATGTGGCCCCATAGAGACTGAGTTAACCTCACTCACTTAAATCTTTTTCGATCTTTTTTGGAGATGCTTTTTTTACAGATTTTTCTGTTTCAACCTCTTTAACTTTTGCTGGCCTTAGTGCAACTGGAGGTTGATTAGAGGGCACTCTACTTTGAGAGCCTGTCCAAGGAGCTCTTGATTTTACTTTTTTAACTTTCTTAAAAACTGCTTCGATTTCTTCTTTATTTAAAGTTTCTTTTTCAAGCAGCACTTCAACCAAGGAGTCTAATATTTCTCGGTTTGCTACCAAAATATCAAATGCTTCTTGGTGTGCATTTTCAATCATTACTCTTATTTCACTATCAACAATCGCTGCCACATTCTCGGAATAATCTCGTTGATGACCGTAATCTCTACCTAAAAACGGTTGTGAGTCTGAAATACCTAATTTGATTGCACCAAGTTTTTCTGTCATTCCATACTGTGTAACCATGGCACGTGCCAAATTTGTAGCCTTTTCAATATCGTTGGATGCACCAGTTGTTGGATCATGAAAAATTAACTCTTCTGCCGCACGCCCACCCATTGTGTAAGCCAATTGATCAAGCATTTGATTTCGGGTAACTGCATAACGATCTTCATCTGGCAGCACCATTGTGTAACCAAGTGCTCTACCTCTTGGCATGATTGTTACTTTGTGCACTGGATCTGTATGGGGCAGTGCATGCGCTACTAAAGCATGTCCACCCTCATGGTAGGCAGTAATTCTTCTCTCTTCTTCAGTCATAAGGCGTGATACTTTTTGTGGCCCAGCCATTACACGATCAATCGCTTCATCAATATCGGCATTCTTAATAGTTTTTCTATCTTCACGGGCTGCCAAAAGTGCTGCTTCGTTTAATACATTTGCTAAATCCGCACCAGTAAAGCCAGGTGTGCGTTTAGCATAATTATTTAAATCAACATCTTTTGTAATCATTTTATTCTTTGCGTGCACAGCAAGAATTGCGGCTCGTCCTTTTAAGTCCGGCCTATCGACCGTAATTTGTCGATCAAAACGTCCTGGTCTTAACAAAGCTGGATCTAATACATCTGGACGATTTGTGGCTGCAATTAAAATTACTTGGCCATTTGCATCAAACCCATCCATTTCAACCAATAATTGATTTAAAGTTTGTTCACGCTCATCATTACCGCCACCTAAGCCAGCTCCTCGCTGACGACCAACTGCATCAATTTCATCTATAAATACAATCGCTGGTGAATTTTGTTTTGCTTGTGCAAATAAATCTCGAACTCTAGAGGCACCAACACCTACAAACATTTCTACGAATTCAGAGCCAGAAATTGAATAGAAAGGAACTTTTGCCTCACCGGCTACAGCTCGTGCTAATAATGTTTTACCAGTTCCCGGCGGACCATAAAGCAAAACACCTTTTGGTATTTTTGCTCCGATAGCTTTGTACTTATCTGGGCTAGCCAGAAAATCTTTGATTTCGCGTAATTCTGCAACCGCTTCATCAGCTCCAGCTACATCAGCAAAAGTATTTGTTGGAATCTCTTTATTGTGTAATTTTGCTCGAGATTTTCCAAAGGAGAAAACTCTTCCGCCTTGTCCGCCACCCATAAACAAAAGTAGTAAAAAGATAATTAATAAAATTGGCAGAATGCTTAAAATTAATGAAACAAAAAATGATTGCTTTGGAACTTCAACATCCCAATTTGTAGTTGGTGGATTACTGGTTAAAAGTTCAACAATTAGTGCTTCTTGGCCAACAACGTATGAGGCCTCAAGTTTTGATGCACCACCAACAAATTCCCCATCTTTTAATATGATCTGAACTTTCTGATCACGATCAATTACAAGGGCTGACTTAACATTATTTTGTGAAATCTGATTTAGAATCTCAGATGTCTCAACTTTGGTAAATTCTTTTCCAGTTGTAGAAATCTGACCAAAAATACTTACAGCAATCAGGGCAGCGATTATCCAAAATAGTGGGCCGCGGAAAATTCTTCGTGCCATTTGAGGTGAAGATTTAGTGGACTTTTTGCCAGACTTAATCCCTTTAAACTCAGGAAGTTTGAACTTCTTTTTTTGCGCCACCGATTACATCTCTTTCTTGTTACTACTCAAGGGGCTTAAGAATAAAGGTGTTTGGCAAGAACGCCAATAAATGGCAAATTTCGATACTTCTGATTGAAATCTAAGCCATAACCAACGACGAACTCACTAGGAACATCAAAGCCAACATACTTCGCCTCTACTTTGACGGTAGCTGCATCTGGCTTACGAAGCACGGTCAATACTGTTACTGACTTGGCTCCACGTGATAGTAAATTCTCAGTCAGCCAAGAAAGTGTTAATCCGGTATCTAAAATATCCTCAATGATTAAAACTTCTCTTCCTAATATATCTCCATCTAAATCTTTTAAAATTCTCACTACACCACTTGATTTAGTGCCAGCACCGTATGAAGAAACAGCCATCCAATCCATATCGACATGGCGTTGCAAATAACGTGAAAAATCAGCCATCGCCATAACGGCGCCTTTTAAAACTCCAACAAGAATTAAATCTCTACCTTCATAATCTTTTTTTACTTGTTCAGCTAACTCTTTAAGGCGAGTTTGGATTTGTTCTTCGCTAGCAACAACTCTTTCGATATCGTTACCAAGGGCTGAAAGATCCACAATTCTCCTTTGATTAGGTTGAGAGGGTAATTCTGCCTGAATTTCTTAAAACCTTCACATTTCCAGGTAGTGATACCTCTTTTTGGCCGTGCCAATCAGAGACCAAGCCTTCTACCGCTGAAATATGGTCAGCTGAAAGAGTGCCACTTGGCGCACCTGCAATATAAATCGCAAGTCGTAAAACCCGAGTCCGAATTGCTCTAGGTAGACGTTCTAGATCTTTCACATCTAAATCAAGTGGATTAACCTGACTAATAAACTCATTAGCAAAGCCATCTAATGCATCTGCATCATCTCGTAATAGATCAGCACTCCTGGCAAGTGCTTCAGTAATTTTTGGGCCTAAGTTTTCTTCAATAACTGGCAATACATTTTTTCTCACTCTAACTCGCGTGAATCTTTGATCATTATTATGCGGATCCTGCCAAATATTAACTCCACCCTCAATGCAAGCAGCTTCAGTGACTGCCCTTGAGATTTGTAGCAGCGGCCTTACAAATGCATTATTTTTTACAGACATTCCTGATAGTGATCTAGTTCCAGAGCCTCGAGCTAAGCCAAGCAATACAGTTTCAGCTTGGTCATTTAAAGTATGAGCGAGCAGAAAATACTTTGCATTGTAAGCATCAATAAACTGATTAAAGATTTTATACCTTGCTCTTCGCGCTGAGGCCTCTAATCCATCTGTGATTGTTATTTGCGCCTTGGCAGTTTCTACCTCTTTGTAACCAATACCCTTTAAAACTTTAATTGTTTGTTGAGTAACTTGTTCAGATTCTGGCTGTAATCCATGGTCGACTACTACTGGAATTACTTTTTGACCATTGGCTTCGGCAAACAATGCAAGTGCCATTGCTAAAGAGTCAGCACCGCCAGAGCAGCCAAATAATATTGGCTGAGAAGTATCTTCAAGCCAAGGCTTTACCGCTTTGCGAATTTGCCAAAGCGCGGCCGTAATCTGGGTGCTCATGCCCCCTAGATTAGACCCGACCGGCGTAAGGCATTAAACCCTTCACACTATAAATGTTTGAAAATAGTAAACCTTTATTTTTCGAATGTGCTTCCCACATCATTCCATCCCCAGCATAAATGCTTATGTGGTGGATCGTGCTGACTGTTCCCTTGTATGAATAAAAAAGCAGATCGCCCGGGACCATCTCGCTAAGTGGCACACGTTTGGTCGATACCCAATATAAAGATGAGTTAAGTCGATCCCAGTTAGGCCAGCCAAGACCTGCTGCTCTATATGCGGCATAAACTAATCCAGAGCAATCAAAAGTTGTTGGCCCTTCATCTCCCCAGACATAACGCTTCTTTGCTAATACCTGCTTTTTTGCATACTCAACTGCAACTGCTCGCATTTGTTCATTAGATCTAGTGCTACTTCTGCCAGTAAATCCAGTGTCTCGCCAAATTTTGGATTGATCTGGAGTTAAGGCAGCTCTACCGGCATTCGCCTCTTCTAAAAGTGCAAGTTGTCGTTGTTGTTCTAAAGTTAATCTAGTTTTCTGAGCAACAGCTAACTCTTTTGCTAATTTATCTTGAACTTTTTGTAACTTATCAACCTCTTCTTGTTGGAGAGCTGCTGCTTCATCCGCCTCTTTTTTTGCAGCGGCAACTTTTACAGTTGCCACCTCTTGTGCTTGCTTGGCTAAGTCAGCTTCTTTCTGAGCAGCATTTGCAACAACCTCTGCTGATTTGAATCTTGCTAGTGCCTTAGAGTTATTTTCACCTAAAGCATCTAATGCATTTAGTCGATCAGCAAGATCTTGTGGACCATCAGAATGTAGTAATGAATCTAGATCGGTAAAGCCACCGCCCATTACATAAGCATTTACCGCCAATTTACCAATAGTGCGTTTTCCACTACTAACTGATGCCTGGGCTGCTTGTAAATGCTTCATAGCAATCTCAGCTTTTTTGGTCTTCTCTTTTAATTCATTTTGAGCTGCAATATAAAGTTTTCGCTTTGCATAAGCGATATCAGTTAATTGGCGTAAAGTTTTTTTAGCAGAGTTCAATTTCTTAGCTGCAGCATCTGCTGCCGCCTTTTTCTCCGCCTCGACCTTCTTAGCAGCATCAATCTGGGCTTGTGTTGGTTTTGGGGTTACAGCTATAGCTGAGGTTGGCATTAAAGATAAAATTAATGCAAGTGCGATCACTTTTTTGCTCATCAGTTTGCCACATCCCTTTTCTTAAATAAAATTGCTACAACTGCTAGGCCAAATAATAAAAATCCATAAGAAACAAATAGCGCATATTGATAGGAAATTTCTTCGGTTCCACCTTGTGCTACTACCGACAAAAGCTGACCTGGAAAGAATTTTTCTAAACTGGTAACAAAAACTGCTAGCAAGCCTTCAATGATCAAGTTCCAAATTACACCTATGGAGATAGCTGAGATTGGGGATCTAAAAAGTAGACCAAGGATCATGCCAAATATGCCAAAACCAATAGTGGCAACTAATACATTTATAAATCCTCTAATCACCGCCGACCTGGCATCAGGTGTTGACCAGGCGGTAGTTGAAACATCCATAACTCCAGCGAAAATATAAGAAAGTGATACAGCTAGAATCCCAGAGAATATAACCATAACAATTGCAAAAAACATCATCGAGATTAGTTTGCCAAATAAAATCTTCATTCTGGAAGGCTGTCTTACTAGTAAATTTCTTAATGTGCCGTAGGTATATTCCTGCGCAGTTTGAGCAGCAAAGATACACAAGGCTACGATGCCAAGTAATCCAGCTGAGTTACTAAAACTTATTGAAATTCCAGTTGATAACTCCAGAACTTCTCTAGAAATTCTAGTTCCTCTTTCACCATTACCCTCTGGTGAATCAACTAGTAGAAATAAAAGAGAAGATACCAAACTAGTTACAAAAGTTACCGCAGCAATTGTTGATAAAGATAGAGATGGGCGGCGCAGTTTTGTTAACTCAGCTTTTATAACATTAATCATCAATTAACCGTCATTTCAAAAAATGTTTCTTCCAGGGTAGGTCTAATTGATGTCAATGAAGTTAATGTGATCCCAGCATCAAAGGCAGCTTTATTTAATTTTGCTGCAAAATTTGCATCTGCGCTAGCCTCAACTAAATCTTCCTTAATTTTTGAATCTATTCCCAATCCTTGTGCTATTTGGTTGAGCTTTACAAGATCTTTTTGGTTTTCTGGTTTAGCTAAAATCAATGGTTTTTGTGCTGCTAATAGATCACTTGTTTTTCCAGAAAAAATAACTTTTCCCTCTCTTAGCATCACCAAATAATCGCTGATCATTTCTATCTCTGATAACAAGTGAGAGGAGACAAACACTGTCGTGCCGTTATCGGCTAGCTTGCGTAATAGAGTTCTAACTTCATGAATTCCGGCCGGATCAAGCCCATTTGTTGGTTCATCAAGTACTAACAATTTTGGATTAGGCAAAAGTGCTGCGGCTATTCCCAATCTTTGTTTCATACCTAATGAATAGGTCTTAAATTTTGAATCTCCCCTATCGCCTAGATCAACTAGTTCAAGAAGTTTTTGAATTTGATCGGTGGAAAATCCACCTAGCTTTGCCAGTACTGCCAAATTTTGTTTTCCAGTTAGCGCCGGATAAAAAGCGGGCCCTTCAATCATTGCTCCAACTTTTGGTAAATATTTTTCCGGTTGAGTAATCGACTCACCCAATACATGACCGCCGCCAGTGCTTGGTGTTATTAAACCAAGTAACATCCTAATTGTTGTAGTTTTGCCCGAACCATTTGGTCCAACAAATCCACAAATACTTCCCATGGGAACTTCAAAATTTGCATGCGAGAGCGCCATTCGGTCACCATATTTTTTGGATAAATCGGCAACATCAAGTGCTAGAGGGGAGGACATGAGAAAAATTATCTCACTAAAGATGGTGAAAACTACTTAAGCAATACACCAATTACTAATAAAAATGAGTAAATACTGAGAAAAATTATCGATGCTTGGAATAACTTCCCAGCATTTACCTCAGATGGCTCTTTAGTAAGTTTTATCAATTGAATTTTCCAGCCGATAATTAGAAATAGTGAAGCAAGTAACACCCAGAGTGAAAGTTTGGCTGATGTAATTACTAGTATTGAAATAACCACCATAAGTGTTGAGTGAAACCACATCTGTTTGATTACAGATTTCATGGGAGCAACTGAGGGCAGCATAGGTATGGCGGCGGCGGAATAATCATCTTTATATCTAACTGCCAATGCCCAAAAGTGTGGTGGCGTCCAAAAGAAGATAAGTAAGAAGAAAAGCCATGAGGTTAAAGTTAAGGTGTTGGTAACTGCCGCCTGGCCTATTAAAGCTGGCATACAACCAGCAATCCCGCCCCACACAATATTTTGTGAAGTTCTAGTTTTTAATGCCAATGTGTAGCCGAGTACATAAAAAATTATTGCCCCAGCGGTAAGTGCTGTGGCTAGCGGTGAAGTGAAAACATAAAAAATTAGTAATGAGAGGATTGACACTAATGTTGCAAAAACTAAGCCATTGGCTTTTGAAATTTCGCCAGTAGCAATTGGCCGATTGGATGTGCGCTTCATTAATTGATCAGATTTAGACTCAATCACCATATTAAATGCATTAGCGCCCCCTGCAGCCAAAGTACCGCCAAGTAAAGACCAAATTGTTATCGAGATGTCTGGCACGCCATTTGAAGCTAAAAATAATGCCGGAACTGTTGTAACTAAGAGTAGTTCGACAACTCTTAATTTCATTAGTGAAAGATATTTTTTCATTGACCCTAACTCTACCCTTGCTAACTTAATAAATAATTACTGAGTTGTAGTAAACGGGGTGCTTTCCGGAGTTGGTGGTGTTATACCTGTCACAGGTGGCTGAGTTATTGTGCCAAGCATTCGATCGATCGCTCTACGAGCTGCATCTTGCAGGCTTCTAGTTCTGCCAACACCATCAGCTAAAACTACAAACACATATTCTTTCTCACCTGAAGTTACAAAACCTGCTAACGAAACAGTTCCCCTAATCGAACCAGTTTTAGCCCTAACTAATCCAATTGCTTGGGGCGCTGTTTCAATAAACCTACTAGCTAGTGTGCCGGACTCACCACTTATCGGCAGATGATCATAAATAGGTTTTAGCCTTGGATCAATCTTAACTTTTAATAGTAATTGAGAAACCGTACTTGCTGAAACTTTATTTCGATTGCTCAACCCTGAACCATCGATAAATCTCATACCAGTTGTATCTACGCCAAGCTCTGAAACCTTACTTTTAATAGTTTGATTCAAACCCTCTTTGGTGAGGGGAAAGCCATTTTTCCTAGCGGCCAGCATCGCTAATTTCTGCGATAAAACATTGTCACTATAAAGCAGAGCAAATCTAATCATTTTCTCAAGTGGTGGTGATTCAATACTTGCAATTTTTTCAGTAATTAATGATTCAACCTCAACGCCTTTACTAATTGGCTTATAAGCCACAGAGGCGCGTCGCTTTAACGCTTTTTTAGCTTGATAAATATCAGAGCCACTAACACCCTTATATATCAAAGTAATTTTCTTTAGCTTCTTATTTGAAGCAAAGGCAGCCTTAATTAACCTAGGCATATACGCGCGATTATTCGCATCACGATATCTAACACTTGAGGTTATCCACGGGTCGTAATCACCCCAAAGTACAAATACACCTTTTTTATCGGTTTTATAAAGGGAGGTCTGAAAAGTTGTTTTAGAATCCAAAGTTAGCGCGATCGCTGCGGTAGAGAATATTTTAAGTACAGAGGCTGGGGTCCTTGGTCTATCTTCGCTATTTTGATAAACGATCTGCATGTTGGCTTGATCGACCAAAATCACGCTGGGATTAGATAAGAATTTTGAATTTACATGTTTTGCAAATGATTGAGGTAGCGCCTCTAACGCATAAGAAGTTTGAATACTTAACGAGGTAATTATGAAGAAAACTATTAATAATCTTTTCATTTAATTTTTACCCATCGATTAAGTCTTCCCTGTGAAAGTAATGCTCCTATTATTACAACTAGGGCACCTACTGGCTCATGCCATGCTATCTCTTCATTTAGATAAAGCCAGCCAACAATTACTGCTACCACCGGTGTTATGTATGTAACAGTGCTGCCAATAGCACTGCCAGCTGCTGCTGTGACTGAGAAATTCCAAATGTAAGCAAATCCGCTGCCAAATATCCCAAGGCATAACATGGCAATAATTGATTTGGTTTCATAATTATTACTAGAGAAACCATCAAATATAAATAATGGCAACAAAGTCATCGTAGCCATTAATAATTGGCCAGTAGCTAATGCCTCTGGCTTTAACCCCAATGGAATTACATTTCTTGTGGAGTAAGGATAAGAGGCGCCATAACAAGAAACTGCTATTAATAATGCAATTACGCCAATAAGTTGATTACCACCTAACTCCTTCCACACCCCCATCACCGTCATTACTCCTAGTGCGCCAATTAGCAGGCCATAAACTTGTTCGCGCTTAATTTTTTCTTCTCTAAAAATTAATAACATAAAGATCAATGTCATAAGTGGGGTAGTGGCGTTAATAATTCCAGCTAAAGCTGATGTTATGTATTGTTGGGCAAAGGCAAATAACACACCAGGTACGACATTGAGCAACATCGCAACTACCCATAATTTTTTCCAAATAGATTTACCTTTTGGTAGCCCAACTTTTCTAGCTTTAGCAAAAATCAGTAATGTAATTGCGCCTAACGCACAGCGCACAAAAGTCACGCCAAATGGTGATAAAAACACCAGTCCTAATTCAATAAAAATAAATGAACAACCCCAAACCAGGCCAAGAGCTAAGTAGGCCGGAAGCCAAGACTTTTTCATTAATGCTCCTTAGCCCTTAAGGTTTACTCATGAGTGAATCATCGATCGGTCCTGGTGAGTTCTACCAGGTAGTTGGTGTAGGGCCACACTCTAAACCATGGCCAACCGATAATCACTTTGATCCGCAGCTGCTTGAGCATGGTGATCGAAGAAATGTTCTCGATAAGTATCGATATTGGAAAATTGAATCAATTGTTGCAGATTTAGACACTAAGCGACATGAACTACAAATTGCAATTGAAAATTGGCAACATGATTTAAATATTGGATCAATTGTAAGAACCGCTAACGCATTTAATGTGGCTGCTGTTCATATAGTTGGTAAGCGCGATTGGAATAAACGTGGCGCAATGGTCACAGATAGATACTTAACTGTCCATCACCATGCAACGGTGGATGAGTTTAAAGCTTGGTGTGATAAAAAAAATTTACCGATTATTGGTATAGATAATCTAGAGGTATCAAAGCAGTTAGAGAGTGCTGATCTGCCTAAAAGGTGTGTAATGCTTTTTGGCCAAGAGGGTTCAGGAATGAGCGATGAGGCGGTAGCGGTATGTTCAGTTGTGCTGGCTATCTCCCAGTACGGCTCAACTAGATC
>Ga0082207_1000057_pt1 | contig 75208 bp, 62 predicted proteins | sample LakMenEpi10Aug09_FD_71540 | JGI IMG/M metagenome (GOLD analysis project Ga0082207, IMG submission 71540) | reverse complement strand
CCTGCAAAGCAACGCCAAGCTAAAGCTTGTCTCTAAACGGCTGAGGACAGCCGTTGAACAATGGCCGTTGAACAATAGTGTTCGGCGATTGTCCTCAATCGCCCCCCTGCCGAGCCTGCGAGGCGAGTCTGAGAGTCCTGCAAAGCAACGCCAAGCTACGCTTGTCGGTCAACGGCTGAGGACAGCCGTTGAACTATTTTTTGCAAGACAATCGCAGCAATCATCGATGCGAGGACCCCAAGGATCATTGCGATTCCAGATCGAAAAGAAAAACCTTGAGTCTTAAGCAACTTCATACTACCAACGAGAAAAACGCCATGGAGCAAGTAGAACTCGTAGGAGTATCGTGAGACCCATTGGATAAAACCAGGTGCTCTCTGCAAACTTAGACAAGCCGCTAGCAAACCCCAAACGATCGCTATCGAAAGAAACTCCGCTTGGAATCCTGATAACACAACGCAAGGAACCGACAAGAACAACAAGGACCCAGCAGGCCTGCTAGTTCGAAATGCCAAGATGGCACCATAGAAAGCAAAGCAATTTCCGAAGTAGTCCGCGCTCGAGTTGAACATGACCAAGACAGCCGATCCGATCGCTAGAATCTCAAGCAACTTCTCGTAGTAGGGTGTCAAACGAGCCAGAAACACACTGAAGTACAAAGCCAATAACAACCCGATGAACCACGTTGCGACGTTGATTAAGTTCTCGATATAACCGAGTCCGATTCCGCTCATTTGCCACAGAAATTGAACCAGACTCACCGGCTTGTATCCAGAAATCGCTGTGGCCAAAAAGGCCAAAACTGTAGCGAGCCAGTACGCAGGATAAATTTTCTTAAGTCTTGCCAACATCCATTCCGCCGGATCCCTCGCTTCGTTCGCTATTAAAGCTCCGCTGATCCCCAGGAACAGTGTCACACCCAAGGATCCCATGCTCATAGGACCCAACTGAGTCCAAGCCTCACGATCCATCAAACACAGAACATGAAAGACCACAACAAGCCCCAGGGCTATGACCCGCAAGCAATCCAATCCCGCAACCCGGTCCATCGATTTGGGCATGACCTTGCGTTGCACTCCTAGCTTTTGATCTCGTAAATCTCGACCCTGCCAAAGTCAGGGAACTTGCCGTCGTTGCTTTTACCCGGTTGGCCTTGTCCTCCGACGACGATCAAATGGCCTTGGTGGTTAAAGAGCATCTGCGTAATGCGATACCCAGACTTGATCGTCCCAATCCGCTCGCCGCTTGCAAGATCAAACAAAGCCGCGTTCCACTCGCCTCCTCGCAGACGCCCACCCATGAGAAAGCTTTCCATGGAAGGATGCAAAGCGATTGCTTCCATGAGCCCCTCACCGGACTGTTTCTCATTCGTCTGCGAAATCAGCTTACCCTCTTTCCAATCCCATCGTTGCCAAAGCTGCTTGCCATTGCCAGCCATGGGATCCCGCATATCTCCCATTCCACAAACGATCAAATGCGCGTCATCGGGGGTAAACTCCATCGCGAAAATGCCACCCAAATAACAATGGCTCTTGATAATCCCCCAACTGGTGAAATCCTTCGACTCAAAGCCACCGACTTGCGCACCGCTGTGGACATCCCATACCCGAACTTGCCCCATCAAATTCCCAGCCGCAACGTACTGGCTGTTGTGACTAAAAACAACCGACTGCACCGAAGGCACATGCGATAACGCATGGATCAATCTCCCATCGGCTGCATCGAGAATCTTTACACAAGGCTCGAGTTCTTGGGCCGGTGCATACCTGTAATCACCCGCAAGGTACTGGCCGGTGACACTCGCAAGCCATCGGTGGTCCTTCGAAACTGCCATGTCCCACGACCAAAACGAATGCACCTTTTGCTCTCGCTGCAAGGCATTGTCCTTGACCGAAAACCACTTCAGCTTGCCATCGTAACCAGCGGTGATAGCCACTTGTTGCCCAGGAACAAAAATCGCAGAACTTGCATAACTCTCGTGCTGCCCGATCCGATCATATTTTTTGCTCTCGATTTCGACTCGATAGACTCCGTCCATGCAAGCAGCGATCAACTCGCGATGGTCATCGAGCAAACATGCGCCTAAAATCGCTGTCGGAAGCTTGAAGTCATGGATTCGTGTGATTGTTCTTTGCATCTTTGCTATCCGACCAACAGTTCTTCGATAGGTTGCACGTTTCCCTCGACCCGGTGGAAGGTTGGCAAGTCCGGTAGATCGTACTGCTCCTTGGGGTCGATCCCCAGCGCCCTAAAAATGGTTGCAAACAGCCGACGATTATCGATTGGATTGTCCGTGACCTCAAATCCCATCGGATCGGTTTGGCCAACGACAACTCCTGGACGAATCCCCGCCCCGGCCATCGCCATCGACCAAGCCTTCGAGTAATGGTCCCTACCGCGAGCCTCATTGAGCCAGGGAGTACGTCCGAACTCACCCATGGCGATCACAAGGGTGTCTTGCAACATCCCTCGCTCCTCCAAATCGCTGATGAGCTGAAAGAGAATGTTGTCCAACTCCGGTACGAGCATCTGATGCATCTCGTGCTGAAAGACGTGGTTGTCCCAAGGCATCCCATTGGCGACCATGACAAAGGTTGAGCCGTTCTCGATCAAATGGCGAGCTTGGAGTGCATACTGAGCAAACGCACCCGGCCCATACCTTCGGCGATCCTCCTGGGGTAATTTGTCCAGATCGAAAAGGGGTGCACAACTCATAAGCCCTTTGACGCGATCAAAGGCTGCGTTGTAACCGGCTGCCGCTTGGCTCCTCTGGTCGTTCTCAAACTTCCTGCTCAGGAACTTGCGAAGCGCTTCGCGATCCTCATGGTCGAGTTGCGATAGCGATTCAGGTCTGACAATGTCCGGGATCGCATACTCTCCACCCGAGCGAACCGGCCCGTATTGAGCTCCAAGCCATCCGGCCCAATTGCCCGCTTTGAACGATTTGAATTCGTTACCTTCAGGACACGGATCGAGCAAAATGAATTGCGGAACAGGGCTATCGAGTTGCCCGAGTTGCTCTGCTACAACCGAGCCGAGAATCGGACGGGTAAAGGGTGGCCGGGGCTGATCGCCACGCGTGAGCACATCGATCCCCTGGAAATGTTCGCTCGGCTCAGTACTCATCGAACGGATCACCGAAAGCTTGTGCATGATCGTAGCGCACCGTGGCATCAACTGACTGATCTGCACCCCAGGGATCGAGGTGGGGATCGCACCAAAGGGCCCTCCGGTGATCGTCCCAGGCTTGGGATCCCAAGTTTCAAACTGGCTCGGGGCACCGCAGAGCCACAGCAAAATGCACTTCTTGCCCCGCTTGATGGTTTCTTGTGCAATCGCAGGAACCGAAAACAGCGCATTGAAACTCGCCACCGAGGCGATGCCCGAGGCCATCGCCCCTTGAAGGAATAATCGACGGTGTGCTCGGTGCTCGGGACTACCGCAGTCTTGCCTGTTGCGATCGGTATTCTGGAATTGCTCGGACAATGTCGGCGGCCCGTTCTCAAAAAGTGTCTTAGTGATTGAACCGGAACTCAGCAGAAGTCAAAACAGCCCATAGAGCATTCTGCCAAACAACCTTGGGATCGTTGCCAGTATTGCTCGAAAGAGGCTTTTGAACAAACGCCAGCACAGCATCGAGCTCCTCGTTCGATGCTTCGCGTCCAAGCACCCTCAAGAAGAGCTCCTTTGCGGCCATCTTCGGATCGGAGTTGCTTGCAAGTCGGGAGACAAACCCCTCTGGCTTGCTGGCTTCCAGCAGCATTTGATCCATCTTGGGGTTATTGGTAAGGAAAAGTGCATCGGAGATGTCCGTCGTGATCGTTTCGGGCATGACCTCGGGGATACGATCTCGCAGATCCGTGAGGATGGGGTGATCCGGATTCGATTTCTGATCGATGGCGATTTGAATCGAGCGCACAAGTTGCTCGGCTGAAAGCGGCCGCTCGATCGACCAAGCGAACGTCGAGGGATCTTGAGCCCCGGCCAATGGTATAGAGCTTAGCTGATAAGTCCGACTCGATGCGATCCTGCGCACCAAGCGACGGATATCATACCCGGAATCGACGAAGTCTTTAGCAAGCAGTTCGAGCAACTCAGGGTGAGAGGCCGGATGTGCCGAATCCATTTGATCGAAGGGATGGACAATGCCTCGTCCCAGGAGCATTGCCCAGATCCGATTCACGAAGGCTTGGGCAAGCCTTGGATGTCCCGCGAGAACTTCTTCGACAAATTTTTCGCGCCGCGAAAACTTAGGGACACGGGGATCCTCGGGGGTAAGTGCAGGAATATACAAATCATCGCTATCCTCCTGCTTAGCATCTTTCTGTGGACGTGCCTCGTCGATCGTTTTGGCTTCAAAGAAGGTCAAGATATTCGGATAGCTTGAACCATGAATATTCGCGAAATCTGAAAACCCTCCGATGGCCGACTCAGCGATGCGAGGTCCGGCATTGGTTTTTTGATTCTTGCTGCGGTTGAAGAAAGCGACCAAGCCCCAGTAGTGTTGCTGGTGGATTTCCGAGGCGATCATGTGATCGTGGCATTGTGCGCAGTCGATACGGATGCCGAAGAAGGCCGGAGCAAGCGCCTCGGCGATCGCTTGGGCGTTGTCATTGCGTTCGTAAAGGAACCAAACCGCACCGGCTTGCTCGGGTGTTTGCGGGCGAGCCAAGAGTATTTCCCGGGCGACTTGATCCCATGGCCGATTATTTCGGAAGACGTTTTCGAGGTAGGGACGCCAGATTTTTTTTCGCTCAGCGATTTTTCCGCCCGGGGCCCTGCCCATGAGCAGCGCGTCGAACGTGTCGGCAAAGTTTTGAACGTAGTCTTCGCTTTGAAGAATCCTATCGATCCGCTCGGTTCTTTTGTTTGGATTGAGGTCATCCAAAAAAGATTGACGTTCTTCGAGGGTGGGAATGCGACCGGCCAGATCGATATAAATGCGGCGGACGAACTGAGAATCCGAGCAGACATCAGCCGATTTTATGGAGGCCTTGTCCTGCGCGGCTTGGATCAATGCATCGATGCGATCCGAATCGCTGAGAGCCGAGTCGGCCTGGGCCAATACCAACGTGCAACTCAACCCTGCGGCAAAGAGCCAAAAGCCTACGAACAAGACCAAACGGTCAGAAGAAGGAAGCTTGTGCATCGCTCAGGCGAGGTGGATGGTAAGGGTCAGCAAAATCGGCGGCGGATTTCATTTTAGTCCAAGCCGCACGATTTGTCAGGATTGCAAATCCAGAGGTCTACCCGAATCCTCTCACATGATTCGCAAGCGGATGCAACTCGATTGACCTATGCTTACGATCCAAAAGCGATTTTTTCAAATCCGCAGCAGCCTAAGGCGTTGATTCATTTTCTTTTTTCCCTGAGACGGACAAGACTTTTTCGATGGCTGCTTTGTATTTCGATAACCCTTTCATCCCGACAATCCGCTCTCGAATTATTCCTTGAGCATCGATGATATAGGTAGTAGGCATCACCCGAATGGTATTGAAGGGTGCAGGCCAATCTTTGCTGGACATCAATGGGAAGTCGATCTTGTTCTCTTTTGAGAACGCTTGCAAAACCGATTTCGACTCTGTGCTAAGGCCGAGCACTTCTACATTTTCTTTCCACTTACCATTTGATAAGAGGTTTAAAGTAGGCAACTCAACGGCACAGGGGATGGACTCTGTCGAGCAAAAATAAAGCACTACCACTTTGCCTCGCAATGACTCGAGTGAAACCATATCGCCTTCAATCGGCTCCATCATTAGATTGGGTGCGTCAGTTCCAATCGATGAGACAGGCTCTGCATTTGCTTTTTGGAAGTCCTCTTCGAACTTGTCAAGCTTGACCTTGAGAACCTCCCGCTGCTTGGCTGCGTATGCAGGTTCCAACCACTTCTGTGAGGCTAGGTAACTCGCATAAGAAAAAAGTGCTAGACCAGTAAAGATAAATCCGACAGGACGCATGGATTCCATGGTGTTTCCGGACTGTTGCACTTGCGGGTCTTGCGACGCCGATCCTTCGTAAACATAGCTTTTCAACAATTGGATCACGCGGGTTACCGGGCGACTGAAAGCAGCCAGCATCACCATCAATCCGAACATCCCGAGTTGAGGAAGCATCATCCATAAACGGAAAAAACGGATGTAAAGGAGCGATAAACTCGGGATTACAATGGGCAAGTAATAAAGAACCAACCAGACGACCAACCAAACCGCCCCGACGATTACCAAAAATCGAAGACCAGTGAATGCTCGCTCCCAAGCTTGCTTGTCTGTGGTTCGAGAATTGCCCGCTTTCGATTGTGTACCATGGCAATTGACCGCGCACCATTTGGCTAGTTGGGTCAACATTCCTGCAAAGAGCCAAGCCTGTATAAACGGTACGATAGACGGATATACATGCCCGAAACCCGATCCATGCAACCAAGAAGATGGGAGATTACCGATGTAGACAACAGAGGGCCATAGATAGACCAGGGACGTAAAGAGCAAGAAAACGATGCCTATACGCTCGAAGTTCGAGGCACTGGGTGCTGCCATGGTCAATCCTACACCTAAAATCAATGCGATTTGCAAGGCAGGGTAGACCCATTTGAAAACATTCGCTGAGGTACCCATCCAGGGAATCGCGTCTTTGTAACCCGCAGCGACAAACTGAGGCAAAACATTGATAAAGAAAAGAAATCCCGCCATCAAGAGGATTGCAAAATAGGACAGAACCACTCCCCGTCTTGTCCAAACAAACTGTTGTCCTGACATAGAATTTGAATGACTCCTATTCTATCTAATTGAAACTATCGCATTGGCAATGATATCATGGCCAATCACATGTTCCATCTAGGCGCACATAATTCTTAATTATCAATTCCTGATTCTTCAGGTATTTTAGTGGGTGAAAGCCTCCGGTGCTGATCGCAAGCCCAAGCGGCCACAACTATTTGCCGACAGGCGCGACGGGTTTCTTCAATTGCGAATTCGTTTCCCTCGCGATAGATACCAAAGTATGCCGCACTGACAGTCTTGACGTCGATCAGATCCGAGAGTTGTCAGGTACTTGAGGAATCTGGCACTTGGCCGGCAATTCGTCTTTTTGCATCGTAAGCTGGGCTAGCAAAGGATACTTCTTTGCGAGTCGCTTTTGCTTACCTCTTGATATGGATGAAGTATCGATGGAGTCGACATGTTACAATGCTTCTCCTAGTTTTTCCACTTTTTCCAACCCTCGTTCCAATCCAAATCCGCATGGCCGATATCATCCGTCATGGTACCACACCCCGCTGGTCTGACCTCGTCGTGCATCGTGGGATCGCTTACTTTGTTGAAGTCCCCGAGGACCCGCTGCTCGATCCACGGTCCCAATTCGAGCAACTCTTTCGTCAGGTCGACGAGCGACTCGCCTTGGCCAAAAGTTCGCGCAAGGATCTCTTGCAGGTCTTGATCTACCTGCCCTTTCCTGAGGACCTTACGGTGTTTAACCAGCTGTGGGATGCATGGATCCCACGCGGGTTTGCACCGAGTCGCGCGTGCATTCATACTCAACTCGCAGCACCAGGATATCGAGCCGAACTGATCATTACGGCTGCCTGCGATGCACCTTAGATCAACCGCCATTCATTTCGTAACCAAGCACTAGTCACACAGCCATCTCATCCAGCCTTCGATTCCCAGTCGCCGATCTGGACTGCCCGTGGCTTGGTCGATGCTCCGCTGGCAATCGCACTCGAGCAAGAAGGGAAATCGTCCGAAGCAAGGGAGTTGCTGAATCATTCCAAGCTGCGGATCCAAGACTGGATGGATCAGGCCATGGATATCGATTCTATAAATCGCAAATTGCCCTGGTTTAATCTCGCCGAAGCGATCGCAGTGCATCGCGAAGCAACCTACCAGTTGCTTGGCACTCGAGTCGATAACCTCTACAAGGAACCTAGAACCCCGGTGTTTGGCCCATAGATCGTCGTTATCCGAATGCTTGGCGACGAGTAGCAACGGTCTTTAGTTTAGGGGGGGGTAATTTATTAAAGAAAGATGTTAAACAACCTCTGTGTCGAGCGCGCGAAGAGCCCATGCTCCTCAGGGGCCTTGCCCCCGAACCCCCGGGATTTTTTAGGCATAGGCTCGGAAAATCATCTGTTCATTGCGCCCAAAACTATTCCAATGATGGCGCAGGATGAAACAGACGAAGGCTCTGTGGGGCCCATCAGCGTTTATAAGTGTTCATCAGCGGTTGAAAATCCAGAACGCAGGCACATTCATCGCAAGGATTCAGGTGGATGGCTAATTCGCGGTGGGCATATCGAGATTGAGCGTGGGGATACCATTTTTCAGTGACCAAATAGCGGCAGCGGTTCGGTCGTTGATTTGGAGTTTGCGAAGAATATTCTGAACGTGCTCTTTGGCCGTTTCTAGGCTGATGCAGAGCGATTTGCTGATCTCGCGATTACTTAGGCCCAGAGACAGATGGGTCAAGACCTGATACTCACGTTTGGTCAGGGGAACAATTATTGAGTCGGCGGGTTTATGATGATCCGATAGGAATTTCTTCGCGATGGTGATCAAGGAGTCTGAGTGCCGCTTGCCACTGAGGATTGATTCGCACGACTGTATCAATCGCTGCACCGAATAACGTTTGGGAATGTAATCCCAAGCATCCAGGGCACTTGCCCGGGCAACGTGCGTCGGGTTCTCATCGTAGCTATACACAATCAGTTTTGTATTGGGATGCTTTACGAGTGTATCATGGCAGGTCTCGAAAAGATCTAACCCTGCTAAACGAATCTCAGAGATGATCAAGTCGCAGGGAGTTTGCGTAAGACGATTTTCAAGGTCTTCTAACCGACTTATTTCAGCGACGATCTCGCAGCCCGCACCAGCGAGGGTTTGTCTCAGGCCATGCAGACATAGCGGACTCTCGTCCATACAACAGACGCGTAACGGCATTTCGGCAACTCAGATCACCTTGCGGTAGATCCGATGAATCAATGATAAGGAGACGAAGAGCAGAAAAGGACTGGAATCTCAGCAGGCTGTGTTGTCAACTAAGATTTCAGGATGACTAGTCTAACAAACCGGACATGGTGCCGTTGGCGAAAATTTCAAATTTTTGGGTTCTTCGTGAATTTTAGTTCTATCGCCTAGATTTTCTTAGTCCCAGGGGATCTGGAAATTCGACGGGGGCTGGATTTCCGTTCGAATTGGTTCCCGACTGCTCTCCTTCAGCGTCTCCGGTAGTCTGGTTGAGGGCATTGATGACCAGCAGAATATCCAGCGGGGAGACTTGTCCGTCCCCATCGACATCCATGTCGTTGTGAGCTTCGCCCTCCCCAGGGGGTTGGATTTGTCCGGAGCCATTGGAGTTGATGTAGTTGATGATGATCAAGGGGTCCAAGGGGGTAATACGTCCGTCCCCGTCGACATCCCACGGGTTGGTATCATTGTGGAATGGCGTTGGATCTTGGACGATGAAGATTCTTTCGGCTCGATCGATGGTATCTCCGTTGGTTCTGGATCTGGCTGAGAGAACAAGATCGATCCAGCCGGGATTTTGATACGGAATGATCGCCGTGTCGCGAACCTTGAGTGTATTGCCAACGACTTCGAACCTTCCATCGGAGACCGAGTAGTCGAAGACTTCGTTGGCATCTGGATCGACGATCGAAAGACTGCCGAGGACATATCCGGGTTGTTTTTCGGGGATCGCTAGAACGCCGCTGTAGAGGAGGCCTTGGGGGGCATCGTTGACGGGTTGAATTTGGATGCTGACGGTCTGAGGGGTTGACCAACCTCGACCATCGTAAGCTTGGACAACGAATTGATCTTGGCCATTGGCGTTGGATTTTGGTGTGTAGACCCCTCCGGAGCTTGTGCTCCAAGAGACGGTTCCGAGTTGTCCGCCCCGAACGATGACGTAATGGATCGAATCTTGATCGCTATCGCTGGTGGCTTGAGTCCAATCAGAGGTTTGCACGCTAGCTGGCATATCCTCGGTTGCTTGAACGGATGGTAGCGGACGCAAAACGGGAGGATTGTTCGGGCCCCGAGAGCGGATCCCGATAGCAACTTGCTGGATGACTTGATCGATTACCGACGCCATAGTGCCACGAGCGATGCTCAGGGAGTGTCGATAGACTTGTCCATCGCGAAGGCCGATGAGAGTATCGTTTCTAAAGCCCATGGTTAAGTGGGTTCGGGTTGCGTTGCCGTTGGTTCCAGCGTCGGTAAAGAGCACATCGAAGGTCTTTAAGCCTTCGGCAATGGTCCAGCCAATGAGCCGGGACGTGTTGATCTTTGACAGGGACCAAAAGATCCCACGGCTCAGATCAAAGACGGTCGGTCCGATGGCTTGTTCGAGCACCAAGTGGGTCGGGAGTGCATTGGAGGTCGTGAGGATCTCGATTCCGCGAGGGGTTTCGATAGCAAAGAGCTGTCCTTGGTTATCTGTGCTTGAAACGCGTACGAATGAATCAAAGTCTCGTTGTGCCCGAAGCTCAAAAGTTTCGCCGGTGTATTGCAGGAGTGTCAATCGCGATCCATCGATGAGCGATTCGCTGACGATCAGACTTTGATTGCCAATCGAGTGCAGCAGTGCATGCGGAGAGATCCCGCTTGCGACAGCAGTCATTTGTGGATGTGATTCCCAAGTCTGTTGGCTAGGAAGTTTCAGTAGTTGATCGCCGTTGCTTGAGGATCGACGCAGGAAGGTCGTGCCACCGATCTCGATGAGTTCTTTATCAGGACTTGCTCCCGAGACGGAACCGTTTGTCAGATCGATCGAGTCATTCCAGTATTGGATTTGTCCCGATTGCAAATCAAAGCCGATGAGTTGAGTTTGAGAGTCGGGAGTCAACAGGAGTGCTGTGCCTAGGCTTTGGCTCTCCATGGTTGCCGAGAGGATGCGGCCTGAGACGGGGATTTGGTTTAAGAGGGTTGCTCGTTCGAGATCGAACTCGATGAGCGACTCGGGGGTAACAAACCATCCGACGGAATCGGATTTCCAAGCGAGGGTTTGGAGCGCACCGAGTTTACCTGTCCAACTGCCGGCAGGAGCCGCTTGGGTGTCTGTCGTTTGGATTTGGGATTTCGAGGCGCCCAAGAGCCGGACCATAACAGCACCCGGGTCGATATTTCTGAAGCGAGCGATGCCATCGATATCCGAAATGCTCATCGGCTCAGAGGCTTGTTGATTGCCGTCGGCGTTTAGGTCAAGATACACGATGCGCTCGGCAGCCGGGATGCTCGAGGTCGTCGGCGTTCGGATCGAGAGTGGATCCTCAAAGACGCGCACATCCAAACCTGCGAGCAGGCGGCGGTCTTCGAGCAGATCGACAAGCAAATAGCGATGGGATTTCATGCACAACCTCCCCTGTGTTAGCCCTCCGTAGGACGGCCTTGTGGGTGGACTTTTGGGCTTTTTGGATCCGGTACAATGCCCGGGTTTGGTGTGTGTATGAACTAATGTATCCCGGATCGAGAGCAACCGGAAAGGAATTTCTGGTAGATTTTTTAATTGCTCAAGCTTGTTCCCTGGAAAGAAACGGTTCGACCATGTTAGGCAAATCCCTTTTGATTCGAAGACCAACTGTCCAAAGAGTCTTGTTTTTGTTCGTTTTCGTTTGTTTTTTCCAGGCATGGGAGTGTTTTGGTCAGGCGGCTTCGGATCGGTATCAGTTGGGCCGGCGTTTGGAGCGGTTTGAACGCGCTTGGCAAGAGTCGCCTGATGAGTTGCGTGCCAAGAGCACAGCGTCGATGGAACAAGCGGTACAGAGTTTCTTTTCGTTGCAATTGAGTCGCGCCGGGAAGCTTCTCGATCAGGCCTGGATGCAAGCAAGTGGCATCGAGGCTAGCCAACAGACACAGAGGCTTCAGAGCCTTCGTTGGAAGCTTGATTTTCAACGTACTTTATTGGATGCCGACGATCCGGTAACGGAGATTCGCTCGGGAGCCTTTTACGATCCGCCGATTGACTTGCCGATCCGATTCGAGATTGTGCTCAAGGTGTGGCCTTGGAGTGATTCGCCGGCGCTGGTCATGGAGTCACGGTTGGGTCAAGAACCGCTGATGAGTAAGACATTGCAGATCTCGTCCGACGAGGGGCTTCAAGTTGATTTCCGTGGGCTTGCTCCCGGAGACTATGTGCTTACTGCCCACGAGGTCTCATCGGAATCAGGTAAGTTCGATTGGATATGTCCGTCGATTTCTTTGGTCGATCGTCTAGAGGAGCGATTCGCCAAGCTGGAAACTTGGAGTGCTTCGACTCGCAAAGAGCCCAGTGGAGGTAAGGTTGATAAGGACACTGGTGATGTGGATCAGTCGGCACGCAGTCGGTCGGCAACTGTTACAGGTAGATTTTTAGCCAGAGAGATCGCTCGAGGTCGCAAGGGGATCGCCTTTGAGATCGATTTGCCTTGGAACAAGCTCATGGAGGACTTTGAACAGATCTCGCTAGGTTCATTGGATGGTCAGCCAGTGGATGGAGCTTTTGAGAGTTGGATACGCAAGGCCGGATGGAAGTGGATGCAACTGGGTCTAGGCCGCTCGACGCAGGTGATTCGGATGGAGGTTCCCGAGGTTGACTCGAGGGATTCGAGCAAGAAGCTTCCGGTGCTGATCGCATTGCATGGTGCGGGTGGTAGCGAGAACATGTTCTTTCAGACCTATGGTGCTGGTCGCTTGATCGAGCTGGCCAAAGAGCGTAAGTGGATCGTGGTCTCACCTCGTCAAACGATGACAGGATTGGGGTTGGATGTACCAGGGATGATTCAAGCTTTATCGGAGCATTTACCGATCGATGAGCAACGGGTGATGTTGGTGGGGCATTCGATGGGGGCTGCGCAAGGCATGTCGCAAGTGAGCAAGCATCCTGAATCGATCCGGATGGTGGCAGCTTTGGGAGGAGGTGGAGCTCTAAAGGATACCGAGGCGATTCGCAAAGTCCCGTTTTTTGTGGGTGCCGGCGATAGGGATTTTGGTAAGCCTCGAGCAAAGAGTCTGAGCCAGGAGCTCAAGCGGATCGGATGTCCTGTGGAGTATCGCGAGTACAGAGACGTCGAGCATATGGTGATCGTCCAAGCCGCCTTGGATGATGTTTTTGATTTCTTTGATCGAGGGATCAAGTAGATGATTCGAAAAGAGAGCCTCGGTTGGAACCTGGTGCGCTTGAGCTTAGCAGCTCTATCCGTTTATGCAGTGTTTGTGCAAGCCAACCATTTGATTGCCAAGGGTGGATTTCAGTTGGGTCCCTTTTTGAGTTTCTTTACGATCCAAGCCAATATCATTGCTGCGGCAGTCTTGGTGATAGAAGCCTTAGGGGGATTAGGGATTAGCCAATCGCGAAGGGGTGCTCTTCGTGGGGCATCGGTTTTGTATTTAGGCATCACAGGAGCCGTCTACGCGGTGTTGCTGAGTCGATTGCCGATGGTCAAACAGATCGTTCATCCATTTGCCGACGGGGTGCATCATTTGTTGATGCCTTTATGGGTGCTTTTCGATTGGGTGGCGTTGCCACCGGCGAGTCGACCGACATTCCGTCGATCGCTTTGGTGGTTGGTTTACCCGTTGGCTTTTCTTTTCTTTTCGCTTCTTCGAGGCGCGATCACCGGTTGGTACCCTTACCCCTTTCTAAATCCGAGTCAGCCTGGTGGTTGGCTGGCCGTCGGGATTGTCAGCGGGATTATTTTGATTCTTGGATGTGGGATGATTTGGGTGATATTGAAGCTTGCGCCAAGAGGGAGACTTTAGGGCCCTGAGTGCTCGTTGGCACGTGGCGTGCTAGGTCTTTGGCGGCTTTTTCAGGAAGTACGGTGTTGATGTAGCAATCTGAACTCCATTCAAATCCTGCGACTTTGATGAGTCTCGGGAGGATCTTAAGCCGCCAGTGGAAGGCTGCCGGATCGTGGGCGTCCAAGGGTGCGGTTTGCAGGACGTAGTTGTAGGCAGCATCAGGGTGCTGGAGCTCGATGGCCAAGAGGGTCTGCTGAACCAGAGATGCAAGCTCTTGGAGTTGATTCAACGAGCATTCTTCGAAAGCGCTTTGATGCTGCTTGGGTAGAATCGAGACGCTGTAGGGGAGTCTTGAAGCAAAAGGACAAAGAGCGACGAAGGATTCGGTTTCAGAGACGATGCGGTGGCCCACAAGGAGTTCCTCTCGAAGGATATCGCAGACGTAACACCTTCCATGCGTCTTTAGATACTCAAGTGTCCGTTTTTGGGTCTTGAGCACATCGCTTGGTAGAAAATCGGTGCAGATCAACTGGCTATGGGCATGGACCAGTGAGGCTCCGGCATCGGCTCCATTGTTCTTGAAGACCACGGCATAGCGCATCGAATGGACGCTTCTCCAGTAGGTGAGCCTCTGCTGGTAGGCTTCGAAGATCAATGCGGCATGGTCGTTGGGAAGCTGTGTGATGCTTTGGACATGAAATGGGGCCTCGATGATGACCTCGTGTCCTCCTCGGGTTTGCTTGCGCATAAACAATGCATCGTTACTGGCCGATGGATAGCTCTGCTCGGGGTTGAAGCAGAATTCCTCGGGAGCGTCGAAGGCGGGGAATTTATTTGGGACGACCCGAACGGACCAATGGTTTGGATTTTCGTTGGCCGTTTGAAGCGTCAGAGTTGCCGGTGGAGTCTGGTCTTCGGATCCTAAGCAAAATGGGCATCGCTGCTGATCGCTGGTAGCGGGATTTACTTGGACCGAGCGCCGATGAGTTAGGGCTTGATAGTTGTCGGGTCGCAAGAGTCGGTTCGGAGCGAAGATCACCCAACGATCCCCGAGCCAATCGTAACGCATTTCGTTCATGGAATCGACCTTCTGATTCTCCCGGATCGCGCCGGTCAGAGGCGATTGTCACTGCTGGCAAATCGCCTTGCTTGCTCGTAGACATCGAGCATGGCTTTGGCGCTTCTGGACCACGACCAATCTTGCCCCATCCCAGTGGTGACGATTTTACTCCATAACTCTGGTGATTGGGAATAGATTTCTAAGGCTCTAATCGTCGCATCGGCGAGTGCTTCAGGGGTGTAATCGATGAAGGTAAATCCAGTGGCAGTGCCATCGCTGAGGTGCTCATCGCTGGCGTCGCAGACCGTATCGGCAAGGCCGCCGGTGGAGCGAACGACGGGAACTGCACCATAACGCAGGCTGTAAAGTTGGTTTAAGCCGCATGGCTCGTAAAGACTGGGCATCAAAAAGATATCTGCGGCAGCCTCGATCCGGTGGGCGAGTGGATCGGAAAAGGTCGTCTGCAGCGAGATTCTATCGGGTCGTTTCATGGCAATTTGGAAAAGGGCGTCTGCGTATCGCTGTTCGCCACTGCCGAGGATTGCCCATTGCACATCCCGATGCTCGATCCACCAGTGCATCAATTGCACGATCAAATCCCAGCCCTTTTGTTCGGCCAATCTGCCAACGATTCCGATAAGCGGAACGTCTGGGCGAACCGGTAGTCCAAGGGACTCCTGAAGTGAACGTTTGCACGCCGCTTTGCCTTGTTTCCAAGTCTCTTTGCTGTAATTCAGAGCAAGCAATGGATCGCTTGCGGGATCCCAAATCGAATCATCGATTCCATTGACGATTCCAAAGAGTCGATCGCTACGGGAACTCAGCAAGCCTTCGAGTCCACAGCCATGGGGTTGAGACTGGATTTCGCGAGCGTACGTTGGGCTAACGGTCGTCAGTGCATCGCAAAAGGCGATTCCGGTCTTGAGGAGATTAAGATCCCCATAGTATTCCATCCACTCCCAATGGAAGTAGCCATGATCCAGGCCGGTCAATGCCATGTCCGGCCCCCAAAAACGACCTTGATAGGCCATGTTATGGATCGTCATGACCGATGCGCTTTGGCGATACCAGGAGTGTTGATGGGTTTGCGTGCGATGGTAAGCCGGAATGAGTCCGGTCTGCCAGTCATGGCAATGGATGATGTCGATCGGAAGACCCAGGCGCTCGATGGCTTCGACGACCGCTCTAGAAAAGAAACAATAGCGAGCGCAGTTATCACCGAAGGAACCGTGGGAGTCCCCGTAGAGTCCATGACGATCATAGAACATCGGTTGGTCAACTAAGTAAAAGTCGACCGCAACACCTGGGATGTTCACCCGATGGATCCAAGCATGGACAGGGTATCCAGCAAGATCGACGACCAGCGATGCGACCGATTCCTGGATCTGTATTCCCGGTCGCTCATACACGTACTGCTTGGCAGTTTGATAAGCAGGAAGAAAGACCGAGCAGCGATGACCTAATTTGCTCAGTTCGATCGGTAGTGTGCCTGCAACATCGGCAAGTCCCCCGGTTTTGGCAAAGGGAATCGCCTCTGAGGATGCCATGACGATGTGCATTTTGCGATAACAATGTACAACAATATAACGGTGTGCTTTGACCCAACGTGCGGGGTCTTTCAAAGCTAGATTGGGTCAGGATTGTTGTTTGTCAACACCGGGTTGGGTGATTTTAATCAATTATAAAAGAGTTTCCGATCTGGCAGACTTGACCTAGTTTGCCAGTCGTTGCAACCGCTATAATCGATCGCTCTGTCTTGGTAACGCCCATCAACTCCTCAACCAAAATAACTACACCCGTGTTATCGATTCGTCCTGCGGTTGCAGAACATGTTTTAAACGTCTTTGGTAGGTCGGTTCACCCGGAACTGTTTTCGACTCATAAGACGCGAACGATCCAGCGGTCGAAGTACCGGGCAAGAATCGACATCACCTCCGATGGGCATCTTGTGAGTTTCACCGGAACTCGAGGTGCAACTCTGTCGGAAGTCGTCGGCTCGCTCCAGCAAACCCTGCCCGTGCAGCGCAAGCTCATGTCGATTCCCTTGAGAGGCCGCAACGCCGAAGAAATCCAAGGGAAACGCGGATTGCGTTACCGCTCGGAATTCGAACTCGAACAGGTTTCGGCTGAGATGTTTTGGATGATGCAAAATCAACTCAAAACCTGCTCATCCCAAGATTACTTGGTCCACACCTTCGACTCAAGCGGCCGAATGCCCTTTGGAGCCATCAGCTTTGTGCACTTAGAAGCCCGCGACAAGCAGCTTCTGATTCAAGCCTTCCATACGTTCCCAGACGATTACTCGATTGTTAAGACCGTGTCGATCTTCAGCGTCGAACTCGACTAGGGTCGCGTACCTTCGAGCTGATCCAATCGAGCTTGCATGCGCCCAAGCTGAGTTTGCAGTCGTCGGATCTCTTCGCGGAGAGATTCGACGTACTGGGGTGTGATTGGTTCTGCGGCGATTGAGGATCGTTCTTGCGTGTTGGATTGGCCAGCGATCATACCTTCGGTAAGCAGTGGAACTTCGACCTCCTGTTTCTGCTTGCCTCGATAATATCCGATCGTCAGAGTGTCTCCGACGGCGATTTGTTGGACGGTTGCCACAACGTCTTCGGCCCTGAGGATCATCTTGCCGTTGATCTCCGAGATGCAGTCACCAGGTTGCAGGCCCGCAAGTTCTGCGGTGGTTCCTGGAGTAACATTCGAAACTGCTGCTCCACGGTAAAGTGGAATCCCGAACTGCTTGCGGAACGTTTCAGACAAATCGCTTACCGATACACCGAGCATCACGCCGCCCGATGGCCCGACTTTCAACGAATTGCCAGGATCCATTCCGGCTGAATCGGCAAGATTCGGTAGGATGGGCTGATAAGCTGTCTTGGGCGGCTGAAGCGGCAAAGCCGTTCCGGGTTGCATGCCTTGGAGTTGGCCTGCCAAGGTGCGGTCTTGCAAAACTGCCGTCAGGTTCGTGCTACGACCCCTGCGTTGGACAAGGAACTTCACAGGAGTTCCGGGGGCATAGTGCTCGAGTTGCTCTCCAAACTGATCGAGGGTCGTGACGGCTTGCCCACCGACTCCGACAATACGATCACCGACCCGAAACCCCGCTTTCCATGCAGGCGATTGACTCGTCACATCAACCACCGACAAACCAAAGCCTCCACCTTGAACCGGCTCGACGACCAGTCCCAGGTATCCACCTCCAGATGCGCTTTGGGCCACTTCGCCATCGCCTAGGAGGCTGTCTTTGAAGACTTCCGCCGAAGGCTTTGCGGTTGGTTTGGTGGACAAAGGAGCTTGTGGCCCCTTTGAGCCAGGAAGATTTTGGGTCGAGGGATTGCGCGGTGTGATAATGATCGGAGGCTTGGGCCGACTTGGTACTGCTCGAGTTGGGTCCTCTGGCACAGGTAGTTCCTCGGCAGGCTCGACAATCACCGGAGCCTCGGGGGCTACCTTAGGAATCGGATCCTGAGATGGGTCTTGTGCCAAGACCATTGCTGGCAATGCCCAGAGCCCCGCTACCCAAAGATTCTTTTTCAAAAGAACCTTCATCGAAATTTTTCGGCTGGCTGTCCATGTGCTTTTCATCGCAGTGCTTTTCATCGCAACCCTCTTTGGCTTTTGGGCGTTCAATACTTGCTAGCGTTTGCTCGATCTGTAGCGTACTGATTGTATTGTTGCGACTGAAGTTCCCTAACCCAACAGCGGATTGGGCACGTGAGGGTTAAATAGGAAAATTTTTTGCTGCAGAGGATTATTTCAGCCTAGCCGGTGGAGGCGGAATCTCGACCCCAATTTGCTCGGCAGAGTCGTTCTGGGCGTTGCTGGTTTTTGAGCCTGTGCGACCGCGAGTGTTGAGCGACTCCCAAGGTTTGGGATAGCAGTACACAGGTACAAAGGGGCCGGCATGGTTTTGATAATTGCCGTTGCAATGGTTGGTTTGCCAGGCCATCGCCTCTTGGCTCGAGGGTTCGATTTTGTAAGCGATCCAGCCGGTGAGGTTTCGAGGTCGATTGTAGACTTGGCGATACTCAGGAATGCCTCGCGAGATCGTGTGGGGAAAAAAGTCTGGTCTTTGGATTGCTGGATCGAGGTAGGTGCCTGCAAACCACTGGTGGGGTTCGCCGGCATAGGCCTTGGATGAACAAAAAGAGGTTCCAAGCAAAATTGCCAAACCAAGAAAGCTAGCAAAGTTGCGATGGTTGGAGGATGTCGGCATGTTGTGGGTTCCTTCTAGGATGCGTTGTGATCCGCAAAATCGTTAAAGTCCAAAGAAGCCATCGGCCTTTTGGCGGTTTGACCTGCAGTGGAATTTTCTTTGGCAAGGGACATCGGCGGAAAAAAGAAAACACCCCGCTTTTTCAAGCAGGGTGTTTTGCTTCTGGGTCTCGGGCAATTCTTGGGCGATCCGGTTTAGAACGTGAAGACTACGTCGCCACCGACGGCTGCTTGGCTGCCTGCGTTGTCTTCGTTGAAGCCGTAGCGGTTCTTGTCCCAAACCCAGCGAACTTCTGGTCGGAACAAGAGATTCGCGTGAGCTCGGTAGTTCACACCGGTGGTGAAGTTGTAGAGGTCATCGTTCTGGGCACCACCGAAGCCTGATCCGCTGAAATTGAACCATTCAAAGCGTTGGCCAAGGGCCCAACGGTCATTGAGTTGGTAGATCAGGTAGTTGATATTGCCGAAGCTATTTCGAGCGGTGATACCTGATGCGTTCTGAGTATAGAGGTAATCGGTTTGGCTGATGTAGGTCAGCTTATCGGTCAAGCTGCCGATGAGCATGACATTCTGAATACCACCACGTTCGCCGGCATTGAAGGACTTGGCTTCACCGAAGCGACCCAGGACCGAGTTCCACAGGAATGTCCAGCGGTCGCTGACCTTGGTCTTGATACCGCCGATGTAGGCATCGCCGTTGTCTTCGAAACCTGAGTCCCATCCCATCACGTAGCCGTTGAACAACTGGGTGTCGTCACTGACTTTGTAGGTCGATAGAGCACCGGTGTGGGTGAAGGGTTCAGCGTTGTAGAAGGTGAACTGTCGGCTGTAGAAGAAGTTACCGGTTGCGGCGACCACTTCGTTTCCGACGATGGTAAAGAAGTGACCGACCTTAACGCTCAAATCACCGTAGGCGACTTCACCGTAAGCTTGGGGCAGGGCATGACCGTATTGGCCGCCATTATCCCAACCGTTGTCCCAGTGGTTGTTTGCAATCCCGAAAGATTGGGTGTCTGGGGCATCGGTACCGTAGAGGTAATCGACACGGCCACCGAGACCAAGTCCATTGCTACCATCGGCAACCTTTTCAGCATAGAACCACTGTTGGCCGAGCTGGAGACGCTTTGGATAGGTGTTGAAGCTAAAGGGATTTGCATACGAATGGTAGCCGACGCTGGTCCATCCACCGATGTTAAAGCCAGCGACGGGTTTGCTAAAGAGTTTCCATGGGTCGCTCAGCGAGCGACCGGTTCCGAGGATACCCATACCAAAGAGCCCACTGGATCCGCACATCGAATCGCAACCGCCAGCAGCACCGCTGCCGATGTCGCAACCGGCAGCACCGCTGCCTGCAGTGTCGCAACCGCGACCGAGTCGACCGCCAAGCGCTCCGCCTAGAGCAGAGCCAAGACCTCCGGCCGAATCGCAAGTGCCTCGACCAGTTGCGTCGCAGCCATTGCCATTGTTCGAAGCGCCCGTGTTGTCGCACGCTTTTCCATTGTCGCAGTTGGTTGCCGACGCTTGGACAACTTCACCGCTCAATTTGGTTGTTGCAGCGCTGGCAACTTTGCCAGCGCTTGGGGTAGCTTCGTCATAGTAGCTGTAGTACGAAGCAGGTGCGTATCGGGGAGCGGCATTTCGGCTTGTTTGACCGAAGGCCGATCCTGAGATGCATGCGCTGGCAATCATTGCACTGAGCGCAATTCGTTTGATCTTCATAGTTCTGGAACTCCTCTCCTGAACAAAACTCGGCGACGCGAAAGCAGTTGAATCTGGGCCTTCAACACTGATGGACCAATGCTGTTTACCGAATGCTCATGCCGCCGACTCCCCGGCTTCCTGCCCGGTGGTAGAAAGCGCTCCGGTTCATCCATGAACACTCCGATAGAATCAATTGTTCGGTGTTTTCCTTTGGTAATATTCACACCAAAGAGGTATTCTCACGCTCCGATTGCAACGAAAATGCCGGGATTTGTTAATCTGTTCCGGTTGTGCAAAAATACCCGTCCCGCCCAGTGACCCTGCGACCCCTCTAACCCTCCGGGATCCTATGATCGATTACCAACTCCGAACGCGACTCGTCGCCGGGGAACAAGCCATCAAAGAGCTCGGAGCATTAGCAAAACAACTCAACGCCAAGCGTGTCTTGATCGTCAGCGACCCTGGGGTTGTGGCTGCAGGGATCTTCAAGATCGGGGCCGAGCAGATTTCCGACGCTGGACTCGAGTGGTTCGGTTTTCATGAACTGGCTGAAAACCCCAGCACCGAGCATGTCCAAGCCGGCTTGCACGTTGCCCAAGAGTTTTGTCCCGATCTTTTGGTTGGACTCGGCGGGGGTTCGAGCATGGACTGTGCCAAAGGGATCAACTTCCTTTATTCCTGCGGCGGCAAGATGTCGGATTATTGGGGTGTTGGCAAAGCCCCATCGCCGATGCTACCGATGATTGCCATCCCGACAACGGCAGGCACTGGCAGTGAAACGCAATCGTTCGCTCTTATCAGCGATTCTCATACGCATGTCAAGATGGCCTGCGGTGATCCCAAGGCGGCTCCTGCAGTCGCGATTCTCGATCCGCTCCTAACGTGTTCGCAACCTGCAAGAGTCACTGCTCTAACTGGCATCGATGCATTGACTCATGCGCTCGAGTCGTTCGTGACGACCAAACGCAATGCCATGAGTGATTGTTATGCAAGGGAGGCTTGGATGCTTCTGGCTCGAGGATTCCCTCGTGTGATTGAAGAGCCTTCGGACATCCAAGGTCGCTCTCAAATGCAGCTGGGTGCTGCGTTTGCTGGAATGGCGATCGAAGCTTCGATGCTCGGAGCAGCCCATGCGCTAGCCAACCCGTTAACTGCCTATTTAGATGTACCTCACGGCCAAGCCGTTGGAATGATGATGCCGCATGTGATCCGCTTTAACGCCTCGTGCGTCGAGAGCCGTTATCGGGAGTTGGTTCATTTACTACCTGAGGTATCTCCATCGGATCGACGTGTCGCAAGTGAAATACTAGCGGATCGCTTTACCCGTTGGCTGCAGATTGCTTCGATGGCAACGTGTATCGAGCAGCTCGATGGATGGAAGGCTCGGTTTGAGAAAGACTCAAGCGCCTGTGGCACCGAGGATCTTCTTGAGGCGATGGCTCAGATGGCGGCCAAGCAGTGGACGGGTGCATTCAATCCTAGGCCAGCTCAAGCCGACGATTTTTTAGCCATCTACCGGGCCGCACAGGTGGTTTAGACCGTGGGCGATTTCGAGCATGGAATTTCCGGCCAGCATCGACGAATTCTTGGGTTGAACCTGTGATTCCAGGTGTTACCCCGATGAATTCAATTACAATAGATCCCCCGAGCATGACTTCCATGGCCAACCCTACATTTTACTTTTGATGATTCAAACTCCATGAGCCAAACCGATTCAAGATCCGCTTTGTCCTCCGACGCCAACTCAGCCGCCCAACTGACGGATCAAGAAGTCCGAGCGATTGACCAGTTGCGATCCTCTTACGATCGGTTTTGCAACGAGCTAGCCAAAGTCATCGTTGGCCAACGCGAAGTGATCGAACAACTTGCGATCTGTTTGTTCGCTCGTCGGCATGCCCTTTTGATGGGGGTGCCTGGCTTGGCAAAAACCCTATTGGTTAGCAAGGTCGCAGAAACCATGTCGCTGGGTTTCAATCGGATCCAGTTCACACCGGACTTGATGCCGATGGACATTACCGGAACGGATATCTTGCAAGAGACCGCCGAAGGCCGTCGTGAATTTCAATTCATCCATGGTCCTATCTTCGAAAACATCATCTTGGCCGACGAGATCAACCGTGCACCACCAAAGACACAAGCTGCATTGCTCGAAGCCATGCAAGAGCAGCGTGTGACGGTGCTTGGTAAGACCTACGATTTGGAGTCACCCTTCATGGTCTTGGCCACGCAGAACCCTGTTGAGCAAGAAGGTACCTATCCACTTCCAGAAGCCCAGCTCGATCGCTTTATGTTCTTGATCGAGCTGGATTATCCCAACGAGCAAGAAGAGATTCAAATCGCCAGGACGACCACCGGCGACGACTTGGTCAAACTCGATGGCGTTCTGAGCGGAGAGGAGATCATGAACTACCAGAGGCTCGTTCGACGTATCCCGGTAGCGGATCATATTTACGAGTACGCAGCCAAGCTAGTGCGTAAGACTCGTCCTCAAAGCGAGTCGGCCCCCGAGTGGCTCAAGCCTTTTGTCAGCTGGGGTGCTGGACCGCGTGCGGTGCAAAACTTGATCCTCGGTGCCAAGAGCCGTGCAGCCTTGCAAGGCAGTTACATGGTTCGTTTGGAGGATGTCCAGTATGTGGCTAAGCCTGTGCTGGTTCACCGTTTGATCACAACGTTTGCGGCTCAAGCCGAAGGGGTGACGGCCAAGCAGATCGTCGCTCGACTCATCGACGAGACCCGATAGCGTCATGCTCAACGTCACCCGATCTTTTCTTGATCCTAAAGTCATCTCGCGATTGGCCGCTGTGCCTCTGAATCCTCGCTTTGCTATGCAAGGTACGGTTTCGGGTCGTCATGCTTCGCCTCACCGAGGTTCGAGTATCGAGTTTGCTGAGTACCGCAAATACGTCCCTGGGGACGACTTGCGACGCCTCGACTGGAGAGCCTTCGGTCGCACCGACAGGTATTATGTCAAGGAGTTCGAGGCCGATACGAATCTGCGATTGTGCGTGGTTTTGGACACCAGTGGTTCGATGGGTTTTTCCTCCAAAGGGATGCCGACGAAGATCGACTACGCTCGTCGGATCGCTGCCACACTCGGATACCTAGCGGCCCAGCAAGGTGATGCCGTCGGGCTCACCACCGTGGCCGAGAAGATCGTTCAAAACATACCGACCAAGCGATCTGCGGCACACTTGAAGCTCATTCTCGATACGCTCGAAAAGACCAAGCCTCAGGGTGAAACACTATTGCCCGCTATTCTCGACGAACTGGCAGAGACGGTTCGCCAGAGAGCCTTGGTCGTGATCGTATCGGATTTCTTCGTTGCCCCCGAGGAACTCAAGAGATGTTTTGAACATCTGCGGTTTCGCAAACATGATGTGGCAGCTTTCCACCTATTGGATCCGCAGGAGATCGAGTTTGCATTCGGGAGACCAGTGCGATTTGTCGACATGGAAGGCAACACGTCGATCTTTGTCGAGCCCAATGAGATCGCCGATCGGTATCAAAAGGCGCTCAATAATTATCTTTCAGCCATGCAGAAAATCGTTTTGGAAACGGGAGTCGACTACCACCGAATTCAAACCAGTGAGTCCTACGAGCATCCACTGATGAGATTTCTCGTGGGGCGGACCCGAGCAAGAGGGGTGCGATGAACTTTCTGCAACCTTGGATGCTCTTGGCTTTGCCCTTGGTAGCTATTCCTATCATTATCCATTTGGTGAACCAGCGACGCTTTCAAACCGTCCCTTGGGCCGCGATGCGTTTTTTGCTCGAGGCGACCAAGATGTCCAGTGGCTATACCAAACTGCGTCAGTGGCTGATCTTGGCTATGCGCACGCTGGCTCTCTTGGCTTTGGTGATGTTCACTGCTCGACCACTCACGAGCGGCTTGTTGGCTTTGCTCGGAGGGGATGCAAACCGAGTGGCGATTGTCATTTTGGATCGATCACCGAGCATGGACGAAACGCCTGCGGGGGGCAACTCGACGAAACTCCAGCAAGGGATCGATCAACTTGCCGAAACCTTCAAGACCCTCGGTATACAACGCATCGTTCAGATCGACCCTCTGACGGACAAACCCGAAGAATACAGCTCGATTGTTCAATGGCTCAGGGCCACCCCTAGACAAGCTTGGACGGCCACGAGCGACATACCGAGTCTGATGGAGAAGGCACTCCTTTATGCCAAGAACAATCCATCGGGCAATACCATGGTCTGGCTTTGCTCGGACATGCGGGATAGCGATTGGCGAAGTCAAGACGGACGATGGAAAGCCATCCAAGACGGTTTTCGCTCAATCGCCCAGCAAGTTCGATTTTCGATCTTGGATCTGTCGGGCTCAAGCACCACCAATCGCGCCTTGCGGATCACCGATGTGCATCGCGTCGAGGCCGATAACGGCCCTGAGCTTTCCATTAGCTTTCGTATCGACAAGCAAGTCACCAGCGCGGGGGCTGGTAGTTCGAATGGAGATAATGCGCAAAGCACCGAGCCGATTCCAGTCGAGATCGCCGTGGGTGAGAATCGATCGATTGTCCAAGTCGAGTTTCAGGGAAACACCGCCCAGTTGACCGACTATCGAATCCCTCTCGAAAAGGTTCCTGCAAGTCTTGATGCCACCGGTTCTAGTGCCGATGCATCTTCGCAGGGTTGGGGTTCGATCCGGCTCCCGGCCGATACCAATCCCAGCGATGATGTCGAGTATTTCGTTTACGAGAGATCTCCCAAAAGACGAACGGTCATTGTGAGCCAAACACCTGAATTGGTTCAAGCAATTGAATTGTGTGCGAGTATCGCTCCACAGCAAGCCATCGAGTGCGAAGCAGAGTCGGCCAGTCTGGATCAATTCGAATCGATCGACCTCAGCACCGTCGCGATGATCGTTTGGCAGGAGAACTTGCCCACAGGCAAACCGCTTGAAGCCTTGACACGATTTGTTGCAACCGGCGGACAACTTTTGATCTTGCCACCGGAGAATGCCGACGGTTCTGAGGCTTTCGGAGTGCGCTGGGGAGCTTGGGAGTCCCTTCAAGAAGGACAAGCTAGCAGCCCTGTCGAGAATGAAACGGCTGCCGAGGCTCAGCGGAATCGACTGGCTCGTATCGCCCAATGGCAGAACGATTCGCAGTTGCTGGCCAATACACTCAGTGGAGCACCGCTACCGGTTGGGCAACTGGGGATTCGCCGAATTTGCAAGCTCGATGGTAAGTACGAAGCGTTGGCTTCGTTGCCTGACGGTAAAGCGTTTCTAGCAACAGCGCCTTTATCGGCCGAGGATCCCACGCCGATTACCCTATGTGCGACAACACCCTCGGATCGTGATTCGACTTTGGCAGGCGACGGGGTCGTCTTGTATGTAACGATCCAGCGAATGCTCACCGCCGGGGCTCAGCGGGTCGGAACGACCAAAAATGCTGCAGCGGGAACCGAGCATCGATCGGTCGACCCGACCTCCAAGCTTGTGCTTGGGAGTGATGCGGTCGTTTCGAATGAGTACGCCATGCATTCGGGGGTCTATCGAAGCGACAAGACACTCGTGGCACTTCATCGCGATAGCGAGGAAGATTCCTTGAGAAGTGTCGATTCCCAGAACCTAGAACGCATGTTCGGCGATCTGCCTTGGGCTAAAATCGAAGCAGGCAAGCGGGCCACGAGTTTGGTTCAAGAAATCTGGCGTTGGTTCGTCGTTGCGATGCTTGCGGCTTTGCTGATCGAAGCGGCTTTGTGTTTACCTAAGGTGGCCAAGCGCAAGGCACCGTCTTTGTTGTCTGCAGGCTGAGATTAAGGCGTAAATTTAACAGAGCGATCTGATTTCGATGGATGTTCAAGGATCCCAGGAACTATGGGTAAAGAATTAGCCGAGACCTACCGATATTGCCCTGCTTGTGGACATCCCCGGGAGTCCTTTGAACCGCTGCGTCCGTTCCGATGTACAAGCTGCATGCATGCGACATTTTTTGGTCCAGTCTCTGCAGTCGGAGCGGTGGTAACCAATGACCAGGGGCAAGTGCTTTTGTTAAGAAGAGCAAACGATCCGGGTAAGGGGATGCTTGGCATGCCTGGAGGATTCGTCGATCATGGTGAGACGGCTGAAGTCGCATTGAAACGGGAAGTGCTCGAGGAGATCGGCCTGACGGTAAAATCCTTCGAGTACCTGACCTCCCAGCCAAATACCTATGTCTATCGCGGAATCACCCTTCCGGTGCTCGACCTTTTTTATACCGTCGAGGTCCATCACGGACAGATCGAGTTGGTCGATGGCGAGATCACCTCGTGGATATGGACCGAGCTGAGCGACCATGTGCTCGATCAATTGGCCTTTGTCTCGAACCGTGCGGCCCTTAAATTCTATCGCGATAACCGAATGGATACTTGAGCAAGTCAGGCCAGGACTCGAGGTGCCGACGGTACGTCGAGTGTCCCCCTACGGACTTACCAATCCCAACCACTAACCACTAACCACTAACCACTTACTACTCTCAACTGTATGACTGCATCGATCAACAAATACTCGTCGCGTATCACCCAGCCCAAGAGCCAAGGGGCCTCCCAAGCGATGCTCTATGCGACGGGTCTGAAGCCTGAGGACATGAACAAAGCCCAAGTCGGCATCGCAAGTGTTTGGTTCGAAGGCAACCCTTGCAATATGCACTTGTTGGATTTGGGTTTGCTCGCGAAGAACTCGGTGCAAGCTCAAGGGCTTGTCGGGATGCGATTCAATACCGTGGGGGTCAGTGACGGTATAAGCATGGGAACCGACGGTATGTCATTCTCTTTGCAGTCTCGTGATCTGATTGCCGACTCGATCGAGACGATCATGGGGGGGCAGTGGTATGACGGGCTGATCGCCATCCCTGGTTGCGACAAAAACATGCCTGGTTGTTTGATTGCTATGGGCAGACTCAACCGTCCGGCGCTGATGATCTACGGGGGAACGATTCGAGCTGGCAAATGGAATGGTCACTCGCTGGATATCGTCTCGGCGTTCCAGTGCTATGGGCAGTACATCGCTGGTCAAATCGATGATGAAACCCGAGAGAACATCGTGCGCAATTCCTGTCCGGGAGCAGGTGCTTGTGGTGGCATGTACACGGCCAATACCATGGCCTCGGCGATCGAGGCCCTCGGAATGGCACTGCCTTATTCAGCCTCGATCCCAGCGGAGGATCCGGCCAAGAAAGAGGAATGCGACCGTGCAGCCGTGGCGATCCGAAATCTACTTGAAAAGGATATTAAACCACGCGACATCATGACTCGCGAAGCCTTCGAAAACGCGATGACGATCGTCGTGGCTTTGGGGGGATCTACCAATGCCGTTTTGCACTTGTTGGCTATGGCTCGAAGCGTCAACGTTCCACTGAGCTTGCATGATTTCCAAAAAACCAGCAACCGAGTTCCTTATCTGGCCGATTTAAAGCCTTCTGGCAAATTCGTACAGGAAGATCTCCATTCGATCGGTGGAACTCCGGGGGTCATGAAATACCTACTGGCCGAAGGATTGCTCACGGGTGACTGTTTGACAGTAACGGGCAAGACTTTGGCAGAGAACCTAGCTTCCCTGCCGGGACTCAAGGAAGGCCAGTCGATCGTTCGCAGCGTCAAAGAGCCGATCAAGCCGACGGGTCACATTCAAATCCTTTTCGGGAATCTCGCGCCCGAAGGTGCTGTGGCCAAGATCACCGGCAAAGAGGGGTTGGTCTTCTCGGGACCTGCTCGTTGTTTCGACTCCGAAGAGCAGATGCTCGAAGCCCTCGAGCAGAAGAAGATTCGCAAGGGGGATGTCATCATCATTCGATACGAAGGGCCAAAAGGTGGGCCAGGGATGCCCGAGATGCTCACCCCGACCTCGGCCATCATGGGGGCCGGCTTGGGCTCGGATGTCGCACTGCTTACCGACGGACGATTCTCGGGAGGCTCGCACGGATTTATCGTCGGGCACATTACCCCAGAGGCTCAAGTGGGTGGTCCGTTAGGTTTGGTGCAAGATGACGATCACATCACGATCGATGCACAAAACAATCGGCTCGATGTGGCTCTGAGCGATGCTGAGCTTTCCAAACGGCGTGAAAAGTGGGTTGCACCGGCCCTGAAAGCCACACGCGGCACTCTCTACAAGTATATTAAGAACGTCAAAAGCGCTAGCGAAGGCTGCGTGACTGACGAATAGCTCACCCAAGGAGTCAGTCGAACCGTGGCCGGACTTGAATGGATCGTCGTTGGCTTGATGGTGCTTGTCAACGCACTTTTCGCGGCTTATGAAATCGCATTGGCAAGTGTCACTAAAGCTCGATTGCAGGCTTTGATGGATCAAGGTCGCTTCGGTGCGCACTCGGCGGTTATTATGAAGGAGCGTATCGAAAAAAGCCTCGCTGTGGTCCAGCTTGGAATCACCATCGTGGGGCTTACCGCAGGCGCTACCAGCGGTGCTAAGGCATCTGAGTCGTTATCTCCGATCCTGCAAGAATTTGGATGGAGCGAACGGATGGCCGATGTCATGGCCATCGCCCTTTTTGTGGCCCCCCTTACGATCGCGACGATTGTCGTAGGTGAATTGGTGCCAAAACTTTTTGCTCTTCGAAACAAAGAGTGGGTCTGCTTGACCCTCTCACCATGGGTGCGAGGGTTTGCGATTCTCGCTTGGCCTGTGGTATGGCTGCTGGAAGCCAGTGCGTCGGGTTTGATGAACTTTACCGAACGGCTCTGGAGCCCATGGTCCACCCAGGAGTCCAAGACCGAGGCGATCGAACTGCAGGAACTTAGAGCCATCGCAAGTTTGGCTCGCACATCGAGTCTGATTGGCTCTCGGGAAGAGAACATCATCCTTGGCGCAGCGAGGCTAGCGAGTCGTACGCTCCAAGAGATCTCGCTTCCAGCTTCCCAAATCCACGTTCTACCTCTGGATAGTACCCTGAGCGAATGCTTGATCGCAGCCCACATGGATATGCACACGCGGTTTCCAGTGGCAAAGGTCAAGAGCGATCCACAGACGATCGTCGGTTACGTGACCTTCAAAGACATCGTTTCGGTCATGAGGATCAATCCCAGTGAGCCGACAATCGCAGGGATCTTGCGTTCGATTCCCAAACTCGATCAATCGCTTCAGATCTCTGCTGCTCTGGAAAGACTCCTCAGGGAACACACCCACATCGCACTCGTGAGCGACTCTGCTGGAACGATCACCGGGATGATCACCCTCGAAGATATCGTCGAAGAGTTGTTGGGAGACATCCAGGACGAATACGACATGCTCCCGATCCATGCAGTGAAGTCTGGCCAAGGTTGGCTTGTCGGAGGTGGGATCTCGCTAGCAAGGCTCAAAGAGCTCACCGGCCTGGAACTCGATCAAGCCGATGTGTTTCCTAATCTCAATGCATGGGTTTCGGATCGCCTGGGGCATCTGCCCATCGGTGGAGATCTGCTCGATTGCCAAGGGATTCGAATCCTGGTTCGAAAGGTTCGCCGACAAAGAGTGTTGGAAGCGTTAGTTTCCCGCTAGTGGTTCGATCCACAAAGAATCCGGATCCTCATCGGATTTTGGTACTGTGGGTATCTCCGGCAGAATGAACTCGGCCACTCCCCGAGCATTGCTAGGTAGCTTGGCAAAAACAGTCACTTCGCGGACATTGCGATTTCCCGAGGGGAACGTCACGCTACCGTTTCTAGCGACGAAAGCAAATAGAGGAATCGAAACGGTTTTTCCGGCCGGTATGCCAATGGGCTCGGATGCGTAAAATTGGTTGTTTCGACCCGATTTATTGAGCCCGACAGTTAGCGGTCCCCAGGATTCCGACGTAGGATTCCATACGCTGATGGCGGGTACGAGTTTTTTCTGTCCTGGATTTTTTTTGTCTTCGACCCACATCCCATCGAGTCGCACGCGTGCCGTAAGACGCGGCTCGGGAATGGGTTTGAAAAGGAAAAACAGGCCCAGGCCCGATCCGACGGGAATCAGGATTGCCCCAAGAATCAGGAGCGTCAGTGTGAATCGACTCAGACGAATCCCTGGATGCTTCGACAAACTTTTGCTCCTAAGAAAAAATGGTGTCCGACGAACTCCATTCAAACTCCCTTCGAATCCTCGGAGTACTATGGTCATCGGCACGAGGATGTCAACGCTCAAGCTCTACAAACCGCTAAATCGACTTTGCAAATAACCACTGTGTCCCAAAGCCTACGCGACCAACTTGCCAAAATTGAATCGGATTTTCTCGTCCAGGCCATGATTGATGGATCGAGTTTGAGATCCCTTTTGCTCCAACGCGATGAGGTTACTGGAGTTTCTCCCGAAAACTCGCTTGCCACGTCGATCGCCCAGGGGATTTCCCAAGCCCGAACGATGATCGAGTCCCCTGTTTGTCCGATCGTTGCGGTTTTAGGGATGCTCAATGCAGGGAAGAGTTCGTTGGTCGCGACGTTTCTTTCGCCACCGAAACATTCCGATGTGCGCCGGGTTTTGATCGGTTCTGCGAACACCGAAGGGACGCATCGCTTCGTGCTATGGTTACCAGAATCCTGGAAGAGCAACTCGATCATTTGGGAGTTTATTTCGAACCGTTTGACTCAAGTCTTTGGCTCTGTGCCAGAGGAACTATCGAGCGATCCACAGCAAGCCGCGATGCAATACAATGATCTTTCTATGCGTGATTTGGTCGACGCCGATGGCAAGTCGCTTCGGCGAAGCTCCTTGGAGATTCCCCTGGTTGCGACCGACCCACAGCTTGATCGACTCGGTGTGGCACTTATGGATTGCCCGGATGTGCAGACCGGTTTGATGTCCGTTGCGCAAAACGCCTCGACAAGCCAGCGTCTGACGCGTCTAGACGAACTGTCGATGGCCGCCGCAGAGGCTCGGTTCTCAGTGCTCGAACGCTCTTCGACTATCTGCAGTGCGTACATCGTCGTGCTACCTGCCAACGCCATGCACGATCAGACGGTCAGTCGCTTGCTCAAGATGCTTGAATCGAAAATGCCGCACGTGCAAAGGATTCTCGCGGTAAATCGTGTTCCGCGAAAATACGACTCGACACAGATCGCTCAGGAGATGAGCACTTTGTATGGTTTCTCGACACCGAGTCGTATTTATATGGCTTATCATTTCGAAGGCCCCGAGCGGCGTGAGAAACTTCGGTGTTTGCCCAAAGAACTGCAAGATCGCAAGGATACTCTGTTGCCTTCTTTCTATCGGATCGATCGCTCGCCGATTCCCCAGCCGCCCGAGCCTATCGATGATTCTGCATGGATGCTGCGCCTAGGAGAGCAGATTCAAGGAAACGCTCTTTTGGCCGATGCGATCGAATCGAGTTTGACGACACTCAAGATCTCCTTGAGCCGAGGCCTTCAGGCGGCTCGCGCATGGATTGCTGAGAGCAATCGCAGATTGTCTCTGGTGCATCATGTGATAGCTCAAGCTTGCTTGGACTTTTCGCTCGATCCGTCCTCCAATGCATCGAATCCAAAGATTCGATTGCAGGTATCCAGGCAAGTCGTTCAGCAGATCGCACAGTCCCTTGAACGAACCGCACCCTGGTGGGCCAAACCTGGCCGCTGGATGCAAAAACTTGCACAGGCAAGCAAGGATTCCGTTGGATATGCAACTTCATGGATGAAGATGCCCTCGTGGATGCTCGATCGAGGCAACGCAGTGGGCCAGTGGGCTCGATCCCGATTGCAGCGAGGTGAAAGCGGTAAAGTAGTCACCGCCGATGTACTTTTGGATGCTTTGGCTCGCCGTGACCGCGAAGGGATCCTCGATCTTGATCGGCCAGGGGATGATCGCCAAAAGATCCGTGATGCATGCCAACGAGCTATCGAGCGTTTTCAAGCAGAGAGTTCCACGCAGTTGGATCCGCAGCAAGTCGATGAATTGACCAAACGGCTTTGGGAACAGATGCCAATGGGCAAGCGAATCCTAAGTGGAGTGGCACCTGCGGGGATCCTGTTTGCACCCCTTTTGGCCGTGATCATGATCCCATTGGACTTCGGCGGCTCATCGGTCCTGGTCTTTGCATCGCTCAAGGAATTGCTCTTTGCAGGTGCCGCTGGATTTGGGTTGATGCTCGCAAGTGGCGATGGGATGCCCCAAATGGCCGAAAGCGAATCGGCTTGGCAACAGCTATCGGATTTGGTCGCAGTGCTGACCGATGAACTAGGGTTGCAGCGTAAAGCTCTCGAAGATCCAACACAAGTCATGCTCGGTGCAATTCCTCGGAAGCTTGCCCCAAGTTCCATAGCAGCTAATATGCAGAGTTTTCGATGTGTGCATGGAGTCCCTTCTGCCCAGCGCCAGACGCAGGTGCCCATATGGGATTCTTTAGAAAGATCGCTGGATCGCTTGCACCAAACCGACATGCAACGCAATCAGCAAGCCAATCAAGGGGATAATCAATAGCCATGGAAGATCATTTGCAGATGGTTGAGCGAATCGAGGTCGCATCGCAGCAACTTCTGGGTTCTCACCCGGTTCGATCGCAGATCACGCGATGGTGTGAAGAGTTTCGCCAAGCTGCCAACGATATCATGCACGATCGAGGCGTCTCGCTACCTTGTTTTGGAATCATTGGGGCCAAAGGGCAGGGCAAGACCTGGGTCGCAAGGCAGTTGGTACTCGATCCGGCCATCTCTCAATTCTTGCCCAGCGGTGTGTTGGCTAAAGAGGCGACGACCAAGTTGCATTGGATTGGTCCGACATCCCCGGATGCCTTGGATACGGCACGTGAAGTCTACTTGGCATGCCCGGCCAAAAGCATGCTCGACTTTAATCGCCCTTACATGGTCCTGGACACACCAGGATACACCGACGAGGATCCAAGTGCTGCGGCGATCGCCAAGGAAGCCATGAGCTTGGCCCCGATCAAACTGCTCGTTGCTCGCCGAGATCAAATGCGTAGTGCGATCCATGTGCAACTGGCCGCGTTGACCGAAGGCTCGGTTTGTTTGCCGATCATTACGTGTGTTCCTCAATCTGAAATCAAAGGCGCCGGAAGTCTTGCGGGCAACTTGCAACGAGATATCGAGTGGTACACAGCGGCCTTGAGCACCAGTGCCCCAGGAACCCGTTTCTTGGAACCGATCCTCGTGGGAGACTTTGAAGCCATGGGTGACGAACAGGGTATCGCAGGCAAGTTGCAAAGCGATCTTACCTCGAGGCTCGCTCACGAGGATCTCAAGGTAGCATCGGCGACCAAGTCGCTCAGGCTCAGGACCGCTAGCGATCGGCTCAGTTCCAAGGTTTCGGAGGCAATTCACAGCCAGGTTCCGCAGCTCGCACTGGCCATCACCCAGCTTGCTTCGACTGCTGATGCATTGCCCAGCCAAGCCATCGAGATGGTGCTCGGGTCGAAGCATGTTCTACGCAATGCGATTCGCGATCGCATTCGAGGGGAGTTGATATCCGGCACCGGCCTTTTTTGGTTTCCTTACCGAACCCTTCTGGGTGTCTTGGGATTCACCCATGGAGCTTGGGATCGATTGATCCTATCGATGACCGGTAGCTTGCCATCGATCTTCGGTACGTTTTTAACTTGGGCAAAAAACCTGAGTGCATCGCGTCAGGCTCATCAGGAGTTGCAAGAGGGGATCAAGGAGTATTTGACCAAGCAGATTCAAGATCGACTTTTGCCGGCGCAGCAGGAGTTTTATCGGGCGATCGATCGTATTGGCGGAACGAATCGCGAAGGGCACCGGATCGACTCGGGTCTGAGGATTCGCATCAGCGGTATCGATGCGCTTCAGGTTCATGCTCGCGGAGTGTTCGACGAGACGCTGAGCAAATATCGAATTGGGCGTTGGTTGTTGCAGTTGCTGGGATTGGTGGCTTCGGTGGTCTTTTGGGCATTGATGGCTGGACCGATCATCGCTATTTATCGGCAGTATTTCCTAGCAACCATGCATGCTTGGAGCCAAGGGACGAAAGACCTTTCTGAGTTCCCGAGTCCCAAAGCCACGATGATGCTCACGGCCTTTGGGATATCAACTCTGCCGGTGCTGATCATTGCGATGCTAGTGATGGGTTGGTTTCAGAGGGCCAAGCGTCTCGATGCGATTGCCGAGGAGATCTACTCGGCGGAACTTCAGAAGGTCGAATCGCTTAAACGCGATGGCACGATCAAGCTTTACTACGAAGACCCCTTGCTCCAAAGCGCCGAGTATTTGACCTCGCTGTAATGCTCTGTGAGTCCTGGTAGTTGCGATTATGGAACTCGAAACTCCTGAAGCTTACCCGCGATTTCAAAAGCGATTTCTAGGGCTTGCTCGTAGTTTAATCGAGGGTCGACTTGGGTTTCGTAAGCGACATCCAGATCCGATTCGGTCAGCTTGCGAGACCCGCCGGTGCATTCGGTGACATTGTCTCCTGTGAGTTCCAGGTGAGCTCCTCCCAAGCTTGAGCCACAGGCATGGTGGATTCCAAACGAGAGTCGCAATTCATCGACCACGTCGTCGAAACGACGGGTTTTGCGCCCATGCTGGGTCGCAATGGTATTTCCATGCATGGGGTCGCATACCCACAGCACACCGCATTGGGCTTTGCGAACCGCTTCAATAATCGGTGGCAACTTCGATTCGATTTGATTTCGACCCATGCGATGGATCAGAGTCAGTCGCCCGGGTTCGTTGTCCGGGTTTAGATGCTTGGCTAAGTCGACGACTTCGTCGGGCTGGGCGCTTGGGCCGATCTTGACCCCGATGGGGTTTTTGATCCCACGAAAGTATTCGACGTGGGCACCTTGAAGTGATCGGGTCCGTTCGCCGATCCAGGGCATATGGGTTCCCATGTTGTAGTAGCCGACACCTCGGATGCTTGCGCGCGTCAGGGCCGACTCGTAGGGCAAGAGCAGAGCCTCATGCGATGTGAAGAAGTCAACGCGTTTGAGTTCGTTGACTGTCGCTCCACCAAGAATGGTTTCCATGAAGCGAAGTGCAGAGCCCAGAGAACTGACCAACTCGCGGTACCGCTTGGCCACCTCTCCTTTGACTTCATTGACAAAGAGCAGATTCCAGTTCTCTGGATGGTGTAGATCGGCAAAACCACCTTCGCTCAAGGCTCGGATGAAGTTCAAAGTGGCCGCAGATCGCTCGTAACCTCGTACGAGCCGCAACGGATCGGGTCTTCTGGACTCAGGGTTGAATTCAAAACCGTTGACGATGTCACCCCGATAGCAAGGCAGTTTCACACCGCCGACGACTTCGGTGTCGCTCGAACGAGGCTTGGCATATTGTCCTGCGATTCTTCCGACCCGAACGATCTGCTTGCGAGATGCAAAAACGATGACCAAACTCATTTGCAGCAGGAGTTTGAGCTTGCTTGCAATCTGTTCGGTCTGGCACTGTTGGAAGGATTCCGCACAGTCACCGCCTTGGAGCATCCAAGCTTTACCGAGTTGTGCCGCTGCGAGTTGATCTTTCAAGTGATCGACTTCCCAACTGGTCACAAGTGGAGGAAGCTTTTCGAGCTGCTCGACGGCTCGTTGCAGTTCAGCTTGGTCAGCGTAGTTGGGTTGTTGGGCGGCGGGAAATTGCTTCCATGAAGCGGGAGTCCAGGTATCGTTCATTCGGTGATTCAAGAAAGGAAATGGGGAGCTTTAGTATCCGCCGGGAGTCGAGAAATCGTTGGATCCGGGGGCAAAGTCGTTGTGGTACTCAGCCGCCTTATTGAGAAACCTTGTATAGTTTTTCTCCCAAACAAGATCGACATCGCCGATCGGGCCGTTTCGCTGTTTGGCAATAATGACCTGCGCTTGTCCAGCAAACTCTACAGCTTTGTCTGGTTTATGGTAGTACTCTTCGCGGTGGATAAACATCACCACGTCAGCATCCTGTTCGATAGCACCCGATTCACGAAGGTGGCTCAATCGCGGTCGATGGTCCTTGGAGTCTTCGGCTTGACGGTTTAGCTGAGAGAGACAAAGTACAGGAACATTCTGTTCGCGGGCGAGCATTTTGAGCCTCCGTGCGATCTTTGCGACTTGTTCTTGGCGTTGGTCTTTGGAGTTATCCGGTTCGATCAGTTGCAGATAGTCGATAACGATCAAACCGAGTTTCTTTCCGGTCTTTTGGTTTTCCATCTTCGATATGCGTCTTGCCACCGCAGCGATTTCGCTAACGGTCCGGCTTGGGGAATCGTCAATGAATAAAGGAGCTACAGAAATCTCGGCTGCGTTCTTGATGAGCCGTTGCTGTTCTTCGTGAGTGATCGTGCCCACACGCATGCGTGAACCGTTGACCCTAGCGATCGAGCACAAGAGTCGGTCGACAAGTTCGATCGAATTCATTTCCAAACTGACAAACAGGGTAGGGGCCTGTTCCTTCATCGCGACTTGTTCGGCGATGTTCATGGCAAAGGCGGTTTTCCCCATACTCGGGCGAGCTGCCAGGATCACCAGTTCGCCGTTGTGAAGCCCGCCGGTCATGGTGTCGAAATCCCTAAAGTGGGTCATAACCCCCGAGACGAGTTGTTCGCCCTGCATGCGTGAGTCGATCCGCTCGAGGGACTCTTTGAGAATCGCCGATACACTTTGAGCTTGGTTGGCACTGCGGTTGTCTTGTATCTGAAAAATCTCTTGCTCGGCGCTGGCCAGCAATTCCTTGGGTTCAATGGTCGTATCATAAGCGTTCTGAAGGATCTTGGTCGACGCCTCGATCAATCGCCTGACGACAGCTTTGGACTGGACGATTTCAGCGTAGTAAACAGAGTGGGCTGCATTCGGAATGCTGTGGGCCAAGTCGGCTAGATATGGAGCGCCACCGATGAGTTCGAATTGATCGGTGGATTTCAGTTGATTGACTAGAAGAGCGATATCGACACGCTTGCCTGAGTCGTACAAGCCTGACATGGCTTGGTACAAAATCCGATGCGCGTCGTCGTAGAAATCATCGGGTCTGAGCAGCAGTGTCAACTCGTTGAGACAGTCGGAGTTTAGCAGCACACACCCGAGTACGGCTTTTTCTGCCGTAAGATCGTAGGGGGGCGAGCGTCCGATCAAGGATGCTCCATCGGTGCTCGAAGCCTTACGGCGTTTTTGGCTTTGTTCGCCTCGGTCGCGTCGATTCTCAATGCTCACGATCCACCGCTCCGTCTGGGTCTGATGCTCCTGGGGAAACTCATTGGCCAGATTCTATCCGACTTGCTCGTTAGAAAAATGCAAAGCCTAGATTTTGTGGCTCTGGAGTTAGCCGGCCACCATTCCGGCCTTTAACCGCTCTGCAGTCGTGATTGTATTGCTGTGATCTCTACGGAGCACCAAAGGGATCGTCGCTACTAGCACCGACAGGAGCCGACGAGGGAGCTCCGAAAATATCGTCGTTGCTGGTTTTTGGGGGGGCTGCAGGTTTCGCACCCGGGCCACCTGCACCTGCTTTTGTAGCTTCAGCGGACTTCTTGCTCGGATTAAATATCGTTGGTTGCAAGGCCCCTTGTTCCCTCATGCAACTGATGTGTCCATCCCTGGTTGCAATGAACAAACGGTCTGTGACGCTATTGGGAATCACCACGTCAACCAATGCAGGGGATGCTCCATCGACTTGGCCATCGGAGACTCGTAGCCGACTGAGTGAGCCTCGATCGTTTTGTACATACAAGTGCTCTTTGCCCACACCCAGGATTTGATCGACGTGCCCAACATAGCTACGCCAAAGCTGTGTTCCGGTGTTGAGATCCAAAGCGACTAAGCGTCCGTCGTCCGAGAGGATGAACGCATGCTTGCCATCGCTCACTGGGGTTCGATTCGTCGGCATGGCAAGGTTCACTCGCCAGAGGTACGAGCCTGTGCGTGACGTTGTAGCGTGGATGACCGTTCCATAGATACTTGTGAATAAAAATCCCTGAGGCGTCGCGATAGGCTTGCTCTCTAATGGCTCGTCGAGATTGACCTTCGACCATAGCTTAGGCACGTTCTCATTGTGGACCAAATACATGGCATTCTTGGATGTCCAAGCCATGAATTGGCGATCTGCAGAGATCGCTAGTCCATGGCGGTTTTCGACACCTGCTCGAAGGATCACCGGAGCGATCACTGGATTGTCGACGTTGTAACCCACCAAACGTCCTTCGGTCGAAGGAACAATGATCCGCTTTTCAAGCGATGCTGCCGAGCCTGCAGGTGTAAAGGCAAGTCGTCCGGTGTTGATCATGTTGCCGGTCTTGAGATCCATCGCGTAGAACGCATTGCCATTGACGACCGTGACAAAATCATCCGAGACACCTGGACCGTAGATGTTCAAGTCAGCTCGGGGTACGGAGCTTTGCCAAAGCAGTTCTCCTGTCTCTCCATCGATCGCAGTGACCACACCATTGCTCGCTAGTCCGACGACATAGGTCACCGGTTGGCTGACGACCTTGGTGGTGGCTTTTTTGCCCAGCACCGCGTAAGTCTTGATCAGCTTGTCGGCTTGTGCCTTGGCCCCTTCGATACCCAAAACAGGCACTGCCCCAGAAGACTTGCCTTCAAGGATCCTCTTGTCGAGCGCCTCGCGGTCAACTCTCCTGGCATCGATTCTTTCAATCAGACGATTTCCGACAAACACATCGACATACTCGCGACGGTCTGTCGAGTGGGGCCAAACAACGAGACTGTCGGCTCCCTGGGCAAGTCCAGCACCACCGATGCTGTTTTCCCACATCAGCTCCAATCCCAAAGGAGCAATCGATCGCTCGTTGATCTGCGCTGGGGCTGAACCGACAAACATGCACATGGCAAGTATCGTAAGCAAGTGCACAAAACGGCGAGAATCGATCGGTTGTTGGTTGGTCATGCTGGGTCTCGACCTAAGACTTAAAAAAGGGAAGCTTCCGAACGTATCATCGTACTCAGTTGCCTTGAAAATGCGAGTTTTTTCACTTCAGCAGGAACTTACCGTCTCCTCAAAGTCAATTATTCGGGAAATTCATGCAGCGCTAGCCGTTGGACTTCCAGTTTCGACAAGTTTTCCAGAGAATCGCCAATTGCCGTCTTATCCCGCACGGTTGGCAAAGCTTAACAGGACAAAACTATCAAGCCCGATTAATTGGCAGTAAAGCTGGAAAAATCCAAACTTAACGCCGGAAAATTTGACGCTTGGGCCAAGCCTGTTTACGATCTACAGATGGAATTTAGAGTCTCAATCCAGGAGCTCGGTAATCGAGGTTGTTCATGGCACGCGATCGCAATTTGTATGTTTGGCAGGCTTATGTCATTGTCATGTCGTTTGTCAGCCTGCTGTCTATCGGGGCTCTGTGCTACGTAATCTTCCAATCCGGAACCAATTCTACGACCGTAGAGGCAATGAAAGCCCAAGCATCGGCCTCCGATGAAAAGCTTCGAGAGGAAGTCAAAAAATCCCAGTTGCTCGAAATGGTTCTGGGTGCAAAGCCATCGAGCCAAGCTGAATTCGATCAGCTATCGCAATCGTTCTCTGGCAATGCCGAGATCACCGACATTCAGAAGAAGTATGTCGCTGACATGGGACTTCTTGGTCCAAACGTGACTGACAAAAACTATCGCAAACTCGTTGAAACCCTCATGCAAACCGTTCGAGAGCGGAACCTGCAAGTCGACGCTCAAGCCAAGCGAGAAGAGGATCTTAAGGCCAAATACGACGCGACGATCAAGCAGGAAACCGAAGCCCGAGAGGCCGAGCGCAAAAGGGCCAATGAACTCGCTCAGCAACTCGAACAGACCCAAGTCGCCTACGCACAAAAAGAGAAAGAGCGCCAAGACGAGATCACCAAGATCCAGCAAGATCGTCAAAAGCTCGCACAGCAAGCTGAAACCGAAAAGAGAACTTATCTTACCGAGATTGACAAGTTGACCAAAAAACGAGATGAGTTGGCCAAGCAGAACGAAGTACTCGGCAAACAACTCGAAGAGATCAAAGGCGAGGACTTCCAATACGTTCAAGGGAAGATCACCGAAGTCGTCGACGGTGGTCAGACGGTTTATCTGAACCTCGGTCGAGCCGACGGCTTGCGTCCTGGCGTTCGATTCGCTGTCCTTGATGACGACACTTCGAAGGTGGCTGATGTTGCACCGAAGGCTCGCCTTGAGGTGGTGGAAGTCAATCAGCAGACCGATCACCTTTCCCGCGCTCGAGTATTGCCCGATCGCTTTCCAACGACGATCCTTCGAGGCGATCGAATCTACTCCCCAGCGTGGCAACCAGGCCGCAAGGTTTCTTTTGGATTGGTCGGTAAGCTAGATATCAACGGTGACGGCAAAGATGACCGTGACACGGTCAAAGCTCTCATCGCTCAAAATGGTGGCGATGTCTCGGTCGATTTGCGTCCCGATGGACGTATGGAAGGAAACCTTAACGTCAACACGCGATGGTTGGTTGTCGGCGAGGAATTCAAAGTTCTCGGTGGACAACTCGACGCAGCCAGCGAAGTCATGGGCAAGCGACGGTTGGAACTAGAGCAACAGGCCAAGTCGATGGGTGTTAGCCGGATCAACCTCGATAAACTTATGGGATATCTCCGCGGATCCAACGATGAAGACATCGTACCATTGGGTAACGCCACGCGTGCCGACGATTTCAAACGCCGTGATCCACCACCCCCCCCAAGCAAAGGGAGAGTCTCCGGCTTGTTCCAAACTCCAGACGGCCAAGCTTCTCCAAAGTGATCGCTTGATCGATCGTCAAAGCCATTGAATCGATCGCTGATGCTCGGTCATCTGGTTGATGTTCAAACCCAAGACGGAATCAAACTGCACGGATTCCTATCGAGTGCCAATGGGGATCGCAGCTGGATTTGGCTTGTCATTCACGGGGTCAACGGAAATTTTTACGGTAGCACGCTCCTGGGTGAGCTTGGTCACTGCGTGCAAGGGCTTGGGCACGATGCTCTGTTGGTCAACACCCGAGGCCATGACCTTGCAACCTTTGGGTCTGCCGACTATCCGGCCCGTATGGGATCGATGTTCGAAACGATTTCTGACGGTCAGGTCGATCTGGCAGCCTGGATTCGATTCTGCAAACAATTGGGTTACCAGAACATCGGATGCATCGCCCATTCGCTCGGGGCGGTGAAGGTTTCGTATGCATTAGCACACGCTGCCCAAGTCCCAGCGTTGGATCTTGCAAGATTTGTGGCAGTATCTCCTCCGAGACTCAACACCGAGTTGCTTTTAAACGACTCAGCCAAACGAGAGGTCTTCGACCAGCAGTTGCAGGAGGCAAGAGCCTGGTGCGACAAAGGATTCCCTCACCATATCATGCGAGTTCGATTTCCATTGGCCAATTGGGTCTCGGCCGAGACCTTTTTGGATAAGTATGGTAGCGGTCAAAAGTACGATTACTTTGCTTACTGGTCAGAGATCAACGTCCCGACTTTGTGGGTTTTCGGCCAGCAGGAAGTCCGTCATGGATCGGTGAATTTTCGGGATATGGATCAGCAACTGCTCAATGCCTTTGAATCTGGCAACCATGGGGCTCATCGCCTGAGTGTGATTCCTGAGGCAGACCACTCTTACCGGGGTAAACGCGACTTGCTCAACGCTGCGATCGGGGCCTGGATCCAATCGGATTCCTAAGAAGAAACACGAATCAAGCCCCTTTTCGCACCGGTGCGGATCGACAAAACCGCAGGGGCGTCAGTGGGCACCCCTTGAAAACAGGCTACAATCCGCAGTGCACAAGCACGCTTTAGCTCTGTTGTTTAACTTCCCAACCCCAATTACAACCCACCATGACCTCCGCCTCCCCCGCTTGGCTCGCAAGCCCCAACGACATCTCTGAAGCCAAAAAAAGACTCGATCAGCATACTTACGAGACGGTTCAGTGGCATTTTCACGAATCGACTGGCTCCCCTTTTTGGCTTGGCAAGAAAGCGGAGTTGAAGTTCGATCCGCTCAAAGAAGTCAAAGGCTTTGACGATCTGAAGAAATTCCCGATGTTCGAAGACGAGTGGCTCCGAGGTGGACCCGTCGAGCGATGGATTCCAAAAGGTCTCGCTGGAAAACCCACCTATGTGTTCGAAACCGGCGGAACCACAGGGATCCCAAAGAGTCGCGTTGTGATCGATGACTTCCGCATCGATTACGAACTCTTTAGCCATACACTCCCTGACGAGTATTTTCCCAAGGGGGCCAATTGGCTCATGCTCGGTCCGTCGGGCCCAAGGCGTTTGCGACTGGCCGTCGAGCACCTGTGTCAGTACCGTGGAGGTATTTGTTTTTGCATCGACCTTGATCCCCGCTGGGTGATCAAACTCATCAAGAAGGGTTGGATGGAGCATCTTGAGGAGTACAAGAAGCACTGCATCGATCAAGCGATCACCGTCTTGACAGCCAACCACAACATCAAGTGCATGTTTGCCACTCCAAAATTGCTCGAAGCACTCGCGATGGGGTTGGCCGAAAAGGGGACCACGATCCGTGAATGCGGCATCACCGGTATCTTCTCCGGCGGAACGGAATTCACTCCGCAATGGACTCGGTTCTGTGTCGAAGAACTCCTCGAAGGTCTCCCAGAACAAAGCGGTGTGTACATGACACCCACCTACGGCAATACATTGATGGGATTGGCTTGTTCGCGACCGATTACCGACCAAGACAATTACACGATCGCTTACTATGCTCCCGAGCCCCGAGCCGTGGTCGAAATCGTCGACTTCGATGACTCCAACAAGATCGTCGAATATGGAAAAACCGGGCGAGTTAAACTCTACACTATGACCAAAGAGTTCTTCGTGCCAGGCTTCCTCGAAAGAGATGAAGGGGAACGAGAATTGCCTTTTGCCAAGTACCCTTGGGACGGTGTCTCAGGAGTTCGACCCTACCACGGTTTCGCCTCCTCGACGACCGTCGGCGTGTACTAGATCTACCAGCCTCGAAAAGAACCATTGACCCATGTTAACCATTCAGCCACTGCGTTGGGGCAAGCCCTACAACTCACTAGACACCTTCGACGTGATCCATTTCGATACCGGTGAGGCGATCGCAAAGATCGGACAAGTCACCGGCGGTATGGTGCAACTCGATATGCGCAAGGCCGATCAAGCTAGGAAAGCACTTCGTAAGTTTTCGTGCGAGGATCTCATCGAAAAATGCCAAAAAGCCGCGCAGCTTTTCGAGCATGAACCACTCCCGGTTGGTGATGGAATCCAGAGCGTGAGCGACTTTATCTATCAACAGTCGGCTAGTACAGGTTTGCCTGAGCACATGTGCCAGAGCAACATGAAGAAGAACTGCTTTGTGCTGAGCAACATGGGCAAGATCCTCGATTGCCTAACCAGGGGGCTGCCGCTGAGCGTCTACACCCAAGGCTACGGGGAAGAGGGCCGAGGCGTCACGGTCAGCTATCAGTGCCAATCGCCGGTGCTCGGTGCGGTTCTTCCAAACAACTCTCCAGGGGTGCACACGCTGTGGCTCCCTGCTGTTCCGCTTCAGGTTGGGCTGGTTCTCAAACCCGGTTCCCAGGAGCCATGGACCCCCTACCGAATGATCTCCGCATTCATCCAAGCCGGAATTCCGGCAGAAGCCTTCTGCTTGTACCCAGGTGGACACGATGTCGGCTCGACGATCATGAGCAAGTGCGAACGCAGCATGATCTTTGGAAGCGCCCAGACGGTTCAGCAGTATTCAGGAAACCCGAGGGTTCAAGCCCACGGTCCAGGGTTTTCGAAGATCCTCTTGGGGGATGATATCGTCGATCGATGGGAAGACTATCTCGATATGATGGTCGAGAGCGTTGCGAGCAATTCCGGACGCGGTTGCATCAACTGCTCGGGCATCTGGGCTTCTCGTCACACCAAGAAGATTGCCGAGGCCATTGCGGCCAAGATCGGGCCGATGGAAGCACTTCCGCCTACCGATCCCAAAGCCGAGTTGGCCGCTTTTACCAACAAGCAAATGGCGACAGGGACTTGGGCGATGATCCAACAAGATCTTGCCGAATCGGGCGTTACCGACATGACCGCTTCGTATGGTCCAAGGCTCATCGAGAAGGAACGCTGCGCGTATCTGCGACCGATGGTCATCCATGCAGATTCACCCTCGCGAGGAGTTGCTGCCAAGGAGTACATGTTCCCGTTCGTATCGGTCGTCGAGTGTCCGCAAAAGGACATGATCAAGTCGATTGGTCAGACTCTCATCGGTACGGCTTTGACCCATGATGCCCTTTGGATCGACGAGCTGACCAACGCCGTGAACATCGATCGACTCAACATCGGTTCGATTGCAACGAATCGACTCAATTGGTTGCAACCCCACGAAGGAAACCTGACAGAGTTTCTCTTCCGAAACCGAGCTTATCAGATCGCAAAGTAGGCAAGGCGCCTGAATCAACCAATACCGCAACTAGGCAGCAGTTTGTCCGCTCCCCAGCGGACAACGTCTTGTGTCGGTAGTCCTGTCTCGTCTTGGATTCTCTGGATCTCATAGCGGGCTTCCGCGTCGCTTAGTCCATGCGAGTTGATCGCAATGCATCGAACTCGCACAGGCGCTAATGCTCCTCCTGCGCAAGCGATGCTTTCATACATGGCAACCACATCCTTAAGAGGCGGAATTTTGACCCATTTGAAGTCCCGCAGATGATGCATTTGGGCGCGATGGACCAAGACCAAGTCGGTAGGTTGGGAACCACGTAAAAGCGGGAGCGTAGCAGTCGATGCTGGGTTCAGCAGTGAACCTTGCCCCTCGATAAAGACCACATCGCGATCTTGCGAGCATGCGATGAGTTCTTGCTGAACGGCACCCGAAGCAAAGTCGACTCGGATGGCATCCAAAGGGATGCCATCGCCTTCGAGCATCACCCCTGTTTGCCCGGTTGCCATGAATTTCGAACGAACACCCTTGGCGACCGCCGCTCTATGGAACGCAATGGCTGCAGACATCTTACCGATCGACATGTCGGTGCCGACAAAAAGAATCCGTTTGCAATCCAGGAGTCGGGCAAGCCCCATACCCGAGACGAGTCCGGTGGGTTCTTTGCGTATATCCCAGATCCAATTGCCTTCTTGGACATGGGGAGCCAATCGTGGATCGCTGGCTAAAGAGGTGTGCAGGCCATTGAGAATGTTGAGTCCACCACCAAGCGAGACTTGCATGTCGGGAATCCAATCCTCGGGCAGTTTTCCTCCGAGGGCCGCAAGTCCCAGAGCAAGCGTCTGCGGTTTGTAAACGAGTGCTTCTTGGGCGCTTGCCACGATAGGGATCGGATGATCCAAAGGGATCCCGGTCAATTCTGCTAGGTTGCCTCCCGCAGTGAGTCGATCGATGACCACCACGCACCTTTGAGGAGCAAACCGCAGCAGCGCCAAACCCGTCTTGCCATGGATGCCAGTGATACCACCGTGCAAGAGGATGGCCAAGCGATCGTTGGCGTCGTATTGGGGATGTCTAGGCATGCGTTACTCCAAGTCCGGGTATTTGACGGTTGATTAGGAATCCATCGTCGAACGGGCACCCGACGAAGGGATCGTCTTTAAGGTTTAAGTGGCTATCAAGATCGACATAATCAACGAGGCTAGCGAGTTGGTGGGCGGCGGTGTTTCCTAGGCTCGTTTGGGAGTAACATCCTAACATCAGTTTCAAGTCATGGGCACGGGCCGTATGGATCATTCGAAGGGCTTCGGTCAGTCCTCCGCACTTGAGAATCTTGATATTGACTCCGCTACAGCGACCGACAAGGCTAGGGATGTCTTTGGAGGTGCGGCAAGCTTCGTCGGCCATGATCGGCAAACTGGAATTTTGATGAACTTGCGCCAATGCATCGAGATTATTTGGATCGGTCGGTTGCTCGATATGATCGACACCGCGCTGGGCTAGCCATTTGGACATCTCGATTGCATCGGAGATGCTCCAACCGCCGTTGGCATCGACACTGCGATGGACATGATCAGGGAGGATTTTCTCCAGGGCTTCGAACATCGCCTTGTCGGCAGCGATGCCTTCGGGGTTACCCATCTTGACTTTGACGGCCCGGATCGTGCCTAGTTCGAGCCACTGTGCCCATCGTTGCTGGGCCGCTTGGGGGGACTGGATCCCGATCGTTACCGAGGTTGGCACAAGGGAGATTTGCGACAGGCCGAGCAATCGCCAAACGGGCTGACCGGCGGCTTTGCCGCACCAATCCCAGATCGCCATATCGATACCAGCGATTGCCGATGAAGCGATTTTTTGCTCGACAAGAGCATGGTGGATTTCCTCTCGCTGCCATGGTTCGAAAGCCCTTAGGATCACCGAGGCTCTGGAGAGTTCTTGATCGAGAAAATCGAAAGACTGGGTCGTATGCGGGATCGAGAACTCCGCCGCTTCACCGAACCCTTCCATTCCGTCTTTTAAGATGCGAATATGCAAGTTTTGAGAACTCGCTTGGGTCCCTCGACTGATGGCTAACGCGACGCGTTTATGGACTTGGAAACCTCTATAAGTTAACTTCATCGTTCCATTCCATTCGAAAGTGCGGGCCGATTTTTGGGATATCGAAGCGATCGCCGGCGACCTTCCAGCCGCTGGCAGAGTAAAAAGCCACCGCCGACTCTCGTGCCTTGCACCAGAGTTTCCAATGATGCTTCGAGGCGAGCTTGGCCACAAAGGCTAGCAACTGCGAGCCGATACCTTGACCCTGTAGTTCACTTAGGACAGCCATGCCGCGCAACTGAACCCAAGTCTCTTGGGCTTGGGTATGCTCGGGAGGCATGAGGGTCAAGCATCCGACGGGTTGGGAGTTGCAATAAGCCACAATGTGAAGGGTATCTGGGTTATCGTCACCTGCAAAGAGGGTTTCTTCGTAGGGGAGTTCCAGTGGTTTTCTCAGAACCAAGTAGCGGACATGACGAACCTGAGTTATCTCGTCCAAACCGCGAGATGGACGGATCGTTACTTCCTGCATGCAAATCACCTTTCAGGCCAAGGAAAGGACACCGTCGCCAGTAGGCTCACGTCTAGCTTGAGCTTCTCCCTCAGGAGTGCTGCGATGCTGAGTACAAAAAAAGCAGGAAACCAGTGATGAACCATCGTGTCGACTATGGGAGGCGTTTTTTCATTTTATCGACCTCAAACTTAAGGGTCGGTAGCAATCGATCGAGATGCGAAACAAGGTCGCGACTGGCATGAACAATCGTCAACACCAATATATCTCCATTCCGCTCTGTGCAGACGACCACGTGCGAACCGACGCTATGCGTCAAGAGGGCCTCAACGTCGGGGATGGGCAAAAGAATACCCGGTTCAGTCTCGACCAGCCGGAAGAATCGATCGAATGCATCAAGGTACTTTGATGCCTGTGCAGTGCCCCATTTATCCATCGAATAGGACTCGATCTCCCGAAGATCCGCTATGGCTCGATCGGTTAGAAGCACCTTGGCTTTCTTTGGTTTCGCCATTCTTAGCGGTTCTTCTTGATTAGATCGCGGACGCTTCCTTTGAAGGGAAGCACTCGACCTGTCGCTGCATCTTGTAAACCTTCGATGACTCCTGCTCGCAACCGATTCGCCTCGAGCTGTTGCTTGTGCTTGCGTATCAAATCACGAACAAATTCACTGGGGGTGGCATACATCGTACCATCACCCGATTGGCTATCGATGAAGGATCTCAATTCGTCTGTGAGCGAGAGGTTTAGAGTCGTTGCCATGATTTTCTCCTTGTTAGGAATTATCTCCGTTAGGAATTATCTCGTCTTGCCATTATTTGTCAATATTTGCCATATTCTGCTTCACCTTTTTAAGCACTTTTGCGTACGAGTGCTCGTGGCTAATGAGCAGAGATGGGCTTGTCAGCGCTCTCCTAAGGGTTTCATAGACCTGAGGAATAACAGCGAGTCTGAGTTTCAATAAATCCACCCAAGCCGCCATCGCAAGCCGCTACCGGCCTGGGATCGGTCGCCACTGATTCGAACCGCGAGAATCGCCCGGGCCCAACGAAGTGTTTCCAGAGGAAAGCCGCCCAGAAGTTCCCGGCCTTGCATCCGGCAAACCTCCACCAGAAATCATGCTGCCACCAGGATTGGCCGCCATCCTCGAACTCGGATTGCGACCCTGCAGCTTGGCTATCTCTCGCTCGCTCTCCCCGAGCCGTCGCTCAAGTTGCACGTTGCGCTGTTCGAGCTCTTCGGCCCGCTTCTTTTGACTGCGGTACTCTGAAAGCAACCGCTCACTCTCAATCTGGTACTGACGCATCGCATGGTTACCAGGCCACTGCTGACAACCAACGCTACTTGCTACCATGCATAGCAAAACGCACAGCAACACGCCTCGTGTTGGAACAGCTTTTCGAGCCCCTGCTTGCATGGAACGGTTCCTGTGGACTTACCCAATCAAATACGCCCCAAAGGATGTAGCAATTCCAAGGCGACAAGCGGAAGACCATTTTTCAGGAAAAAAACGGCGTCAAGCCAATCGAATCCCCAATCTCAAGGGATTGACAGCAATTCGGTGGCAAGAACAACCCATCCACATGGTTCTGGGCCCCGAAGACACGGTTCCCATCGCGCGTGCAAGGACCGGGCCCATCGACTATCATGAACCGAACCTCCTACCGCATATCCCCACCCCCCCATACGGCCAATCCCTCCACCGACCATGCGTATCTCCCCTGCCGCCAAGCTTTGGATCGCACTGCTTTTGCTTAGCCCTTGGCTAATCCCCCTCGGCCTTGCCCAAGACTCCCCGCAAGTCGATGCACGCTCGATCGAACTTGAGAAGTCTTTTTCAACTTCGGTGCAAAGCGTTGTTCAGAAATATTGCAGCAAGTGCCATAACGAAAAGCTTAGCGAAGCCGAAGTCGATCTTACCCAGTGGGCCAGTTGGGATCATGTGAAAAAACAGACTCGCACCTTGGCACGTGTCCTGGAGCAATTCCAAACCCAACAAATGCCCCCTCCGGAGGAACCTCAGCCTTCATCCGACGATCGCCAAGCTGTCATCCATTGGATCGAACGTTGGCTTGCACTCCAAGCCGAACGGTTCGCAGGGGACCCAGGACCCGTCATCCTCCGAAGACTCAACAACGCTGAATACACCAACACCATCCGGGATCTGACAAACCTCCCGGAGATCCAGCCGGCCAAAGAGTTCCCCGCAGATAGCGCCGCTGGCGAAGGTTTCTCGAACACCGGTGCAGCACTGGTCATGTCCCCATCCCTGGTCCGTAAGTACCTCGATGCGGCCAAGTCGATCGCCGAGCATGTTGTCTTGCTCCCCGATGGAATCACCTTCGCAGCAAACCCCTCACGCTCGGATATGACCAATTCAACGCTCGATGAAATCCGCCGTTTCTACGCCCCTTTCAGCGATCAATCAGGAGGTGCGAAAGTCAATCTCCAAGGAATCGTCTTTGAGACCAATCAAGGTGGCCGACTACCGATCGAGAAGTATCTTGTAGCTAGCTTGAAAATCCGCGACGCTCTCCAACGAAAACCCCAAGCCAATCCGCAAGACGTTGCAAATTCGATCGCATCGATCGCCGCTTCCGATAACCTCAACGCAAAGTATTTAACGACACTTTGGAAACAACTGAGCGATCCCAACGCAAAAGGACTTCTCTCAACGATCCAAAAACGTTGGCAAGCCACCCAACTCGATGCACCTGATGCGCTAATCGCCGAGGTGCTTTCGTGGCAAAAAGCTCTTTGGAAATTCTCAAGCGTCGGACACATCGGCAAACGCGATGGACCTAAAGCTTGGCAAGAGCCAGTCAATCCCATCCGCAAGGAGCAGGAGCTTGTGTGGCCTATCGCCAAAGATCCAGGCACCCAAGACATCCTGATTTATCTGCAGCTCGCCGATGCGGGTGATGGAAATCAAGACGATGCAGTGGTGATCTCAAACCCGAGACTTGTTGCCCCTGGCAGACCTGATTTGCCTCTGCGAAATCTCGATGCGCTGGTTCGAACCTTTCAGACCCAGCAGAGCATTTGGATTGGGCAAACGCAGTCGGTCCTCACGGCCCTCGATGAGTGGTTGGAGAATCCCCAAGGCAGATCGCTTGAGGAACTCGCCAAACAAATCCAATCTCCCACGGTTCTGGTGAAGGCTTGGGCACACACCTTGGGCCTGTCGGATCATTCCGATCCATCCGCCAACGCAAATCCTGATCGCAGGCGACTGGTAAACAAGTCCGAGAGTATGTCTGGATATGCGTTTGTCACTGGTTGGGTCGCTGAGGACGCTTTGAGCATCCTCGCGAACTCTTCGGATCAGCATGTTCGCATCCCAGGCAACATGCCACCCAAAAGTGTCGCGGTCCATCCATCTCCATCCCGATCGATCTGTACGTCATGGAAGGCTCCCTTGCCTTTGAAAATTGATTGCCAAGCCTTGGTGCGTCATGCGCATAGCGAGTGTGGTAACGGGATCGCTTGGAGATTAGAACTCAGGCGAGGTACGCTGAGCCAAGTCCTCTCGTCGGGTTTTTCGGCAGGGGCCAAAGATGTACCGATCGGGCCTCACAAGTCGCTCAGAGTCCGAGCTGGTGATGAATTGGTGCTGGTGATCGAACCTCGAGACTCGAACCACTCGTGCGATATGACTGCCATCGACATGACGATTACCAGTTTGCAAACGGCAAGCTCACCCGAAGAGATTTGGAACCTCAGCCAGGATCTGCATCCGAATATTTTGGAGGCCAATCCACATGCCGATTCCAAGGGACGTCAGGGAGTATGGGAGTTCTTCACCGAACCTGCACTGGGCAATAAAGCCTCGAATCAAAACGGTCTGATTCCCCCCGAAAGCCTGCTTGCCAAATGGCTCAATGAGCCCGATGCGTCGGTTCGCAAGCAGCTCATCGGCGATCTCCAAAAGTTGTTGCTCGATCCAAATAGCGCACCTGCAGATAGCCCCGATGGATTGCTTGCCCGTCGACTACCTTCGGCATCCGGCCCGTTTTTCATGGCTGCGATGGAATCCAATATGCAGCCCAAGGTGGAGGATCCTTCGGGAACCGATAAGTCTTCGGATTCGGTTCGTTACGGTTGGAGCGCATCGATGTTCGGATCCGAAGTCGAAGGTGCCAAGCTCAATGATAACCAGGCCCTGGTGCGGGCTCCAGAAATCATTGAGATTCGATTGCCCGCGAGCATCGCCGCAGGTGCCCAATTGGTCGCTTCGGCCTCCTTGCATCCAGTCGCCGGAAAAAACGGGAGTGTTCAAGTTGCTCTCAGCGATCGGAGGCCCGAGCAAGGCAATGCACCCATCCCCAAAACCGACATCGTTGCGAAAGATCCCAACTGGACCAATGTCTCTCGTCAATTTCAAGTGGACTCCCCGGTTCTAGTCTCTTCAAGCGGCCTAGCCCAAGCCCGAATCGAGGAGTCCTTTGATCGCTTCCGGGATCTTTTCCCGATCGCTCTGTGTTACACCAAGATCGTGCCCGTCGATGAGGTCGTCACGCTGACGCTCTTTTATCGCGAAGACGATAAGCTCAGGAAACTCATGCTCGATGACCAGCAGACTTTGCAACTCGAGCGACTCTGGGACCAGTTGCATTTCGTCAGCCAAGATGCGCTCAAATCGGTTGATGCCTATGAGCAGCTATGGCAGTTTGCAACTCAGGATGCAGACCCCAGTGCGTTTGAACCGCTCAAGGAGCCGATCCTGCGCAAAGCAGCCGAGTTTCGCCAAACCGTGCTCGATGCTCAAGACAAGCATGTCGCCTCGGTCCTAGAGTTTGCCCAGCGAGCCTACCGCCAACCGCTTTCCGACATGCAACGAACTACGCTCGTGAGTCTTTATAAGAGTCTCATCGCCAACGATACGCCCCATGAGGATGCGATCGGTCTGATGGTCGCGAGGGTTTTGGTCTCGCCTGAGTTTCTCTATCGCGTCGAGCGTCCCACAGAGGGAACCGACAAGCCGACGGACATCACCGATTTGGAACTTGCGAATCGCCTAAGTTACTTTTTGTGGGCTTCGATGCCCGACAAAGAGCTCATGGATTTAGCTCGATCCGGCAAACTTTCCGATCCGGCGAACCTTCGAGTTCAAGTCCAAAGGATGCTTAAAGATCCCAAAGCCCAGCGAATGGCGGTCGAATTTGGAACCATGTGGTTGCATATTCGAGACCTAGATGTTCTCGATGAAAAAAGCGAAACGCACTTTCCTGAGTTTGCTCTCATCCGAGGTGATCTCTACAAAGAAGCGATCTACCTTTTTACCGACGCCCTTGCCAATGACCGAAGTGTACTCGATCTGCTTTCAGGGGATTACACATTCCTCAACGGTCGGCTCGCAAACTACTACGGAATCCCAGATGTGGGCCCGGCCGATGCAACCGAACCTTGGCGCAAAGTCGACGGCGTACGCAAGTACGCTCGGGGTGGTATCCTGACACTCGGTGCGACCCTCGCCAAACAATCGGGTGCGTCTCGAACAAGTCCGATCCTGCGAGGAAACTGGTTGTGCGAAGTCGTCCTCGGGGAGAAACTGCCCAAGCCTCCCAAGAATGTACCGGTGCTTGCCGAGCTGCCCCCCGAAGGAATCTCCGAAAGAGAACTGACCGAGCGTCATTCAAGCGATCCTGCTTGTTCCAAATGCCACCAACGGATCGATCCTTATGGCTATGCTCTTGAAAACTACGATGCAATCGGCAGATTCCGTAAACTCGACGCATCGGGTAAAGCGATCAATACCACGACGCAGCTTCCAAGTGGCCAAATGATTCAGAATTTCGACGATCTGCGAAGCTACCTCGAAGTCCATCGCAAGGAGGACTTTGTTCGGCAGTTTAATCGCAAACTCCTGGGCTACGCTTTGGGTCGATCCGTTCAACTCTCCGACGAGCCGATCCTCAGCCAGATCATCCAGCAGCAAAGGGCAGGGGGGTGGAGTATCCAAGAGACCATCTGCCAGATCGTCCTAAGCAAACCTTTTCGGCAGATTCGAGGAAAAGATTTCCAAGACGAAGCCCTGCAGCAATAATACCAGAGTTCCATCCACAGAGCCCAATCCATCATTTCAAACCGAAGGTTCCATCATGAATCCAATGGCGAAATTCGACGCCCTTAGTCGCGATCCAGCCTCCTTTTCAAGGCGAGCTTGGCTCCGTGGCCTCGGGGTCACCATGGCACTGCCTTGGATGGAATCCCTATCGGCTTGGGGAAGCCAGGATGCGTCGACCAAGTCCCCCGAAGCACCGGTGCGCTTGGCGATCCTTTTTGCCGGTAATGGCTTTCATGGTGGCGAGTGGTGGGCCAAAGAGGAGCAAGGAAAACTGCAGCTTGGCCGAGTCTTAGCCCCCTTGCAGGAGTTCGCCGATTCGACGTTATTTATCAAAGGGCTCTACAATGCTGAGGCCCTCAAGGGAAACATCCATAGTTCGCAGACAGGGAATCTTCTTTCAGGCGCTTCGCTGACTGCCGGTGGTGAGATCCGCTCAGGAACAAGCATCGATCAACTCTTGGCTCAAACCATCGGTCGACAGACCAAGGTTCCGAGTTTGGTACTAGGTTGCGAAAAATCCAATCCGTCGGTACACAAGAATTACTCGATGATCTACAGTTCGCACATCTCTTGGTCGAGCCCGACGACACCAACTCCACTAGAGCTCTATCCGGCTCTGGCGTTTGATCGGCTCTTTAAGGACGAGAACCATCGCGGAGACCAAAGTGTGCTCGACTCGGTGCTCGAACACGCCGGGGATATTCGTCGTCAGATCAGTAGCAGCGATCGGCAAAAGTTCGACGAGTATCTCGATTCGGTCAGGGATGTCGAGCAACGGATTGCCAACGCAGGAAAGCGAGGCGAATTGCAAGGATGGAAACCGACGCTCGATAAGCCCAATATCGATCGGCCCGCAGACGGGATCCCCCAAGACATCTCCGAGCACATGCGGCTCATGTGCGATATTTTAGTCTTGGGATTCCAAACCGATACGACTCGTATCTCGACACTTAAACTCAACAACGACCACTCCTCGTTGCGGTTCCCGCATCTAGGAGTCGATTACATGATCCACCACCTGCTGTCCCACTCCGACACCGAGGATTGGTTAAAGGTCAATCAGTTCTTCACTCAGCAGATGGCTTATATCGCTAAGCGCCTTAGTCAAATTCAAGAAGGGGAGCGCACGGCGCTGGATAATTCGATGATCATGCTCTGTTCGAGCATGATGACCGGTAGCCACGATGCCTCACAGCTTCCCGTGGTGATGGTCGGTAAAGGTGGCGGCAAGATCCAGACGGGCAAGGTGCTCGATTACCAGCAAAATCCCGAGCGCCAAATGTGCCGACTGTACATGTCGATGATGCAGAAAATGGGGCTCGAGCGATCCAGCTTTGGCGATGCGAAATCCGCCCTGTCTGAAGTCTAATTCATTACGCTTAAGCGAAACAAGAACGCAACTAGAAAGCCAATCCGATGGTTAAACTCGGTGCCCATATGAGCATCGCCGGTGGATATTACAAAGCCGTCGATGCAGCAGCTCAGTTTGGTATGGATGTCGTTCAGCTCTTTACCAAGAACAACAACCAGTGGAACGCCAAAGAGATCACCCAAGAGGAGGTCAAGCAGTTTTCCAAGTCGCTGAAAGAATCTGGTGTTTCTAACCCGCTTTCGCATGCATCCTATCTAATCAATCTAGCTTCTCCTAAAGACGAACTTTGGGCAAAGAGCATCGATGCGATGGTCGTCGAGTGGCAGCGGGCCGCCCATCTCGGACTCGATGGCGTCGTCGTCCACCCTGGGGCATTTGTCGAATCCAGCGCCGAGTCCGGCCTCGAACGAATCGTCCAAGGTGTCGCACAAGCAGCCCAGAGGGTCGATTCGAAGGACTGCTGGTTGCTTTTGGAGAATACAGCAGGGCAGGGCTCCTGCTTGGGTTGGAGCATGGAGCAACTCGGTTGGATGCTCGAGCGAACCGGCGAGTCGATGCGTGTGGGTGTTTGTTTGGACACCTGCCATGCCCACGCCGCTGGCTACGATTTATCGAGCGACAGCGGGTTCAAAGCGTGGGAGAAAGAAGCCAAAAAATACGGCGTGCTCGATGCCATCCGCGCCCTGCACTTGAACGACAGCAAGAAAGGATGCGGCTCGCGAGTCGATCGTCACGAGCATATCGGCCTAGGTACCATCGGACGCGAAGGCTTCGAGCGGGTTCTCAAGCACCGCGTGCTCAAGAAATGGCCGATGTATCTCGAGACAGAAAAGGGGCAAGACGACCAGGGCCAAGAATGGGATGCTATCAACCTCCGTGTCCTCAGAGAGTTAGCGGGATAAAACAATGCTTCCATGCAACCTCTGGCAACAGTTTCTCTTAGTATCGGCGATGTTGCTCTCGTGGATGGCTTGGACCTGTGAGTCGTTGGCTCAAACGAGCGAACTGATTCGAGTCATGAGCTTTAACATCCGCTACGGCACTGCCAACGACGGCATCAATCGCTGGGATTTGCGCAAGGAATTTTTGGTCGAGACGATTCGCAACTTCGATCCCGATTTGCTTGGAACTCAAGAAACTCTCGCAAGCCAACGGGATTATCTTGCCCAGGCCCTCGATGGCTACGGAGCAGTGGCTGCTGGCCGAGACGATGGCAAAGAGGCCGGCGAAATGGCGGCGCTGTTCTATCGCAAAGATCGGTTTGAACCGATCGAACAAGGGCACATTTGGCTCAGTGAAACACCCGAGAAAGTCGGTAGCAAAGGCTGGGATGCAGCTTTGCCAAGGATCGCAACTTGGGTCAAACTCAAAGATCTCCGCGCGGCGGATTCCAAGCCAATCTTATTTCTCAATGCCCATTTGGATCACAAAGGGCAAACAGCCAGACTTGAAAGTTGCCGACTGATCCGCAGAGAGTTATCAAGGTTGGGAAGTGATTCTCGTTGGATCGTTACCGGCGACTTCAATGCGTCCCCGAGCGAACCCCCTTACAGCGCCTTGTTCGACGCGTCTGCGGACCGCAAGCTGCTCGATACGTACCGAGTGATCCATCGGAACCCCGAAGCCAACGAGGGGACTTTTTCATCGTTTGATGTGAGCAAGACAAGCGGACCGCGCATCGATTGGATCGGTTGCTCGGAGGACTTTCAGGTTCGATTGGCAAGGATCGATCGGACCAGTCGCGAAAGCCGCACTCCATCGGACCATTTCCCAGTTACGGCTGTCTTACGACCTGCGTCCAAAAACGCCGCTTTGCGGGTACTGAGTTACAACATCCATCATGGTCGAGGTGTGGATGAACAATTGTCACTACAACGCATTGCCAGGGTGATCCGAGACGCGGATGCCGATGCTGTGGCTCTGCAGGAGGTCGATCAAGGATGCGGACGCAGCGAGCGCATTTTGCAAGTGAAAGAACTAGAAAAACTTACCGGCTACTACGGCGTTTTTGGCAAGGCGATCGATTTCGATGGTGGAGAGTATGGCCAAGCTATCTTGAGCCGCTGGCCAATCAAGCAAACGGCAATTCATCCGTTGCCCAATGAACAACAGACCAATGGGTCGATGCGTGAGCAGCGGATCGTTCTCGAAGCGATCGTATCGAGCGAAATTGGAACGATCCGTTTCCTTGGTACCCATTTGGATCATTCCAAAGAGGACTTGAGGGAAAAGCAAGCACGCGCCGTCGATGAATTGCTAGATCGGGTTTCCTTCCCAGAGGCCAAGTCGATGGCGACGGTCTTGGCCGGTGACTTCAACGATGTGCCCAAGAGCAAATCGCTTGGTTGTTTCGATCAACGATGGCTGATCGATCCACGCAAAGAGAACTTGGCGTTGGCCACCTACCCAAGTCAGTCGCCTCGAACCAGGATCGACTATGTAGCAGTCGACCGCTCGGGAAGGCTTGTTCTCGATTCGCTAGAGGTATTGCCTGTGCCGCTTGCCTCGGATCATCGCCCAGTTTTGGCGGAGTTGGTCATCCCGTAGAACTCAAATCCTCTTGAACATCTTATCGAGTTGTTCGCGGGAGAAGAACAATGCGGTTGGGCGACCATGCGGACAATGGTGAGTATCGTGGTACAAATGCCGCTGTTCGAGTAACGCCGTAATCTCTGGATCGCTCAAGCGATCTCCTGCCTTGATCGCTGCCTTGCAGGCCATCATGTTCATCAGTTCGTCGAGCACGTCTTGTGCATTGACCTTTTTTCCCCCAGACATCAGAGCTTCGAGAACCTGCTTGAGCATCTCCTCTGGAGATCGCTTGGACAAAATGGATGGATAGGCATTCAGGACAATCGTATCGCCTCCAAACGATTCGACCTCGAATCCGATTTCGGCGAGCATCTCTTTAGAATCGATTGCCATGGCCGCCTCTGCAGAGGTCAACTGCACAGTAGCCGGTACGAGCATCCGCTGACGATCCAGGGACTTCGAGAGAACCTTCGTCTTAATTTGCTCGAAGAGAATTCGTTCGTGCAAGGCATGCTGATCGATGATGACCATCCCTGCCTCGTCTTGGGTGATCAGATATCGATTGTGGATCTGGAATCCGACCGCTCGGGAAGACCCCATGAAATCTTGGTCGCTACTGCGTTGGGTCGAAAAATCGATTGCCTCTAGAAGTGGATCGGCGTTTGGTGTAACTGGGTCTTGGGTTGGGCTCGCAGGGTTTGTTCGGGCCGTTGGAGCTATCGAAGCAGGGGATGCGATGATGGGCTCGCTTCTGAACGGATCGTTTGAAAATCCAGAGCTTGGGAAGGGGCGAAAATCAGGCACGCTTTGTTGCGATCGCGCCCAGTCCATCAAAGCCGTATTCGATCCAGCAGCGGCTATCGAAGGTGAGTTGGCAGATCCTATCGTTGGTGCTGGTAGCTGTGGTGCTTGCGGATCGATCCCAACGTCTCGGGCTTTAGCCACAAGGTTTGAGGTCAAGAATCGGTGCCGGATCGTATGCAATAGTCGACTGTAAATCGCACCGCTGTCTTCAAAACGAACTTCAACCTTCGTCGGATGGACGTTCACATCGACCGTCTTTGGATCGATCTCCATTTGCAAAAAGCACACAGGCATGCGGCCTACCATCAGCAGGCCTCGATAAGCCTCAGACAAGGCATGTTGCAAGGCTCGATCGCGGATGTAGCGTCCGTTGAGGAACAGATACTGCATCCGGTTGTTGCTGCGGGATAGACTCGGATCGGCCACATAGCCTCGCACCTTGACCTTCTCGTCCTGGTGCTCGACAGATATAAGCGAGTCGGCTACTTCGTCGCCAAAAAATGCTCGTATCCGATCGGCCCATCTGCTGGTTTGTGGCAAGTCGTATTGCACACGATCGTTGCTGCACAAAATCATCTGCACATGAGGGAATGCCAATGCGACTCGTGTAAAGGCCTCGACCACATGCCCCATCTCTGTCGATGGAGTCTTCATGAATTTGCGACGCACCGGTGTATTAAAGAACAGATGCCGAACCTCGATCGTCGTGCCGATGTCCATGGCGCAAGGCTTAATCGGCTCACGCTCAGATCCTTCGGCTCGCAACTCGAATCCGCTGTCGCTCGAGGCGACTCGACTGCGAAGCGTCATATGGCTGATTTCAGCAATCGATGCAAGAGCCTCACCGCGAAAACCCAATGTGCGAACATCGAAAAGATCTTCCGAGTCCTTGAGTTTGCTCGTCGCATGAGGAGCAAGCGCAAGTTCGAGTTGCTCAGGCTCGATTCCGCATCCGTTGTCGCTGATTCGAATTAGATCCGTTCCGCCCCCTTCGACCAAGACCTCGATCAGAGTCGCACCTGCATCAACGCTATTTTCAAGCATCTCTTTGACGACACTCGCAGGCCGCTCGATGACTTCACCCGCAGCGATTTTATTGACCAGACTTACCGGCAGTTGTCGTATGATTGGCATCCGAGCGGCAAAAACTCCTTGGAAAGTGCGTCACTTTGACTCAAGAGAAACAAGTGAATCAATGAAGGCAGATCGGTTTCAGTGAAAGTATAAGCCTTCGGGCTAGACCAGCAACCCAAAAGGGCCCAGCCAAGTTCGCATCCTCTTGGGATTTGGGATACAATGAGGGCTTGCGACCCGATTTCAATCAATCATGTCAAACTCGCGCCAAACTGGATTTCCACCAACCACTGCAAACCTGAAATGACTCTCCATCAGCATCCGTCACCGAAACCATCATTCGCCTCGTGCCCTAGACGCATTCTACTGCTTGCATTGGCCTGTTTTAGCATTGCTAGCAATCTGCAGTTGGTATTCGGTCAAGACGCAGCGTCAAACGCGCCAAAGGATCTGAGTAAGTTTTACGAGCCACGTGAATTTGTGGGTAAGAGCGGCAAGCCGCTCAAGTACCGGTTGATCAAACCGGTCGACTACAAGTTCGGAAAAAAATACCCGCTGGTGCTTTTTCTTCACGGTGCAGGCGAACGAGGAGAAGACAATGCGGTTACGCTCAAGCATGCCGCAAAAGATTTTGCCGGCGATGCCTTGCGAGCCAAGTATCCCGCCTATGTTTTGATCCCTCAGTGTCCGACCGGAAAAAAGTGGTCCGAGGTCGATTGGTCTAAAGACTCTAGCGAACTTCCGCAAGACCCAAGCGACTCGATGCAGAGCATCAAGGAGCTACTCGACGAAATGGTGGAGAATGCCGGCGTGGATAAAACCCGAATCTACATTACCGGACTTTCGATGGGTGGCTATGGGACTTGGGATGCCATCGCGCGTTATCCAGGTTTCTTTGCCGCAGCCGCACCGATCTGTGGTGGCGGAGACCCAAAGACTGTCGAGCGGTTCAAGTCGTTGCCGATCTGGTGCTTTCATGGAGCTAAGGATCCAGTGGTGAAGGTCTCTCGGAGCCACGAGATGGTCGAAGCGCTCAAGAGGATTGGCTCGCCGATCAAGTACACCGAGTACCCCGAAGCCCAGCACGACAGTTGGACTCAAACTTACTCCAACCCCGAACTCTACGACTGGATGTTCTCGCAAAGGCGCGAAAGCCAATAGGCAAGTAGCTTGCTGACTTATTGCAACGAACCAACTCGTAGATCTTTTTTTCTATGCTCCACCTGAGTTTCAGAAATTGCTTTCCTAGTTGCTTACTTGTGCGGCTAGTCGTTGTCTTGCTGGGTACCCATTGGGCTATTGCGCAAGAAGAGCCCCCTGCAAAAGACACACCTAAGCTTCCGCAGGCAATCGCTTGGGTCGACTTTTCCAAAGACATCGCTCCGATCCTGCGCGAGCATTGTTTGCAGTGCCATAGCGGAGCGCAACCTAAAGGTGGTTTTGATATCTCCGATCGGCAAGCTCTCTTGGGCTATATCACCCCAGGATCGATCGACGAAAGTTCTCTGTGGACCGATTACTTAACGGCTAAACCGATCTTGGAGGATCCCGAGAGTTTGGTCATGCCGCCCGATGGGCCTTTGCCCAAAGCCAAGCTTGCGATGCTCAAACTCTGGATACAAGAGGGTGCTAGTTGGCCTGAGTCCGACAAGCTGGATTTGAACTCGGATGGACCTTCGACGGTGGCCTTAGGGGCCAACGCGTCGACTCCTAGGCGCCTTTATCTTGCAGTCGGTTACCTCCATCCAGCCGTGGTACACTTTCCGGTCGCTTTGCTTTCGCTGGCCGGTTTAGCGATCATCTGTTCATGGATGTTCGGACAAAGCTGCGTACGTTTCGCTTATGTATGCCTTGTCCTGGGGGCAATCGGTAGTGTTGCTGCGGCGCTTATGGGTTGGTCCTTTGCGGAAATTCGAGGGCTCTCAGGCTGGACCGAAATGATCACTTCCAGCAGTGGCGAGCAACAAACCAACGAGTTCTTTCACCGTTGGCTAGGCACGCTCACGGCAGTGGCAAGCCTCGTCGTTGCTTGGATGGCACACCGCTGCGGTAAAACCGATGGAGCACGACCCGGCTGGGGTTGGAAAACGGGAGTCTTAATCCTGGCGGCTTTGGTCGGAATCGTTGGGCATCAAGGTGGCGAAATGGTTTACGGCGATATCTTTGCTCAAGCCATCGAGCAATTCAATCGAAGGTAAGATTTTGTTGCCTTTGTGCCCTGTGCCAGTCGAGCGATCTTCCAATCGGGTACACTGAGCTAGCTTAAAAATCGATTTTCTAGAACATCACTTTTCTACTTAGATTGACCAATATGCTTCACAGCAAACTGATCCATCCGGACATCTTGCACATCTTGGCCCAAGCTGGCCACCACGCTACGATTCTGATCTCTGACGGCAACTATCCAGCTTCGAGCAAGCGAGGACCTCGCTCGCAGGTCGTGAGTCTGAACCTGATGCCCGGAGTGGTGACTTGCAACCAAGTTCTCGAAGCGATCCTATCGGCCATTCCGATCGAAGCGATTCGCACCATGCAAACCGAAAAGTCCGGTCCTTATGCACTCGATGCCGATCCCCCGGTTTGGAGTCAATACCGGAAAACCATCTGCGACGCGGGCTTGGATCTAGATCTTATGCCGGTCGACAAATGGGAGTTCTATTCGGCGGTAGCTACCGATGATCATGTTTTGACGATTCAGACAGCCGACACCCAGCGCTATGCCAATATCCTGCTCTCGGTGGGCGTTCGAATGTTCCCTCAAGGTTGAGCTTATGCGAAAGTCTCCTGGTATGCATGCCTCCATCGGTTTGTTTTCCTTGTTCGTGCTAGGGCTATTGAGTTGCTCTTGCGGCTACTCGCAAGAGTCCGCCTCGAACCGCTTCCGGGGCGATCAAGGTCTCGGCCTTTACGACCAATGCCGCGTCGAAATTCCTTGGAAGGATCCATCGGTGACCAAGTTGGATCTGCCAGGGATCGGGAATGGATCACCGGTGCTATGGCAAGGCTCTGCTAGTGGCGCACGAGCTTATCTGCTTTCGGCGTCGGCAAGCGATGCAACTCGGCATGTGATCGCGGTCGATCTGGCGAATAATAAGGTTCTTTGGACCAAGTCGTATCCATCGACCAAGCATCGTTTGCACCAATTCAGCACTTACGCATCCTCGACTCCAGCAGTCGATCAAAACGGTATCTATGTGGCTTGGGGTGAGCCCGAGCATGTCTACGTCAAGCATCTAGGGCATGATGGACAAGAGCTTTGGAGCCGAGATTTTGGGAGATACGTCTCTCAGCATGGTTTTGCAACCTCGCCGATGCTCCTCGATGGCAAACTCTATTTGCTCGATAGCCAAGACGCCGAAGAGCTCGAGCCAGGGGTCTCGCCCGGAGAAGATCGGATGATCTCGCTCGATGCAAAGACGGGTCAGACCCATTGGGAACGCAAGCTACCGACGAAACGTGTTTGTTATGGATTGCCCAGTGTAAGAATTCTTCCTGATGGATCCAAAGAGCTCGTGTGCGCAACGACAGCACTCGGGATCTTCGGAATGGATCCAAACACAGGCGAGATCCGATGGACTCATGATTGCTTTAAGCAGCGAGTTTGTTCTTCGACACTTTTGGCGGGCTCTCTTGCGATCGCAACCCATGGATCTGGTGGTGGACGTGACAACATGCTTGTGGCCTATGACATGCAAGCCAAAAAGGAGCGATTCCGTATCCAAAGAGCGGCCCCTTATGTCCCTACCCCCGTGGTCTTGGGCAATCTCTTGTTCCTATGGTCTGACGCTGGGATCGTTTCGTGCGTGCGGCTCGATGATGGAGAGGTTCTCTGGAGCGAACGCATCGGCGGAAACTATTATTCATCTCCGATAATCCTGGGAAATCGTTTGGTGAACGTCTCGGATACCGGCAACGTGACGATCCTGGCAGCCTCGGACAAGTTCGAGAAACTTTCGACCATCGCCACCGATGCGACTGTCCGATCAACGCTTGTCGCATCTCAAGACATGCTTCTGATGAGAACCTATGAGCAACTTTGGATCGTCCGGTAAGAGTCGCCTTGCCCATAAGTCTCATCGATAGTGAAGATCGAACATAGAAGCGGAACCAGTAGCCATGAAGATCTTGTTTGACCAAGACCAGATTCGTCAGGGGATCACTCAGCTTGGTTCCAAACTCAACGAGCAATACGGCCAGAGTCCAATCACTGTCGTTGCTATCATGACAGGAAGTTTGGTCATGCTTGCCGATTTGATCCGATGCTTGGAGATGCCTCTTCGAATCAGTTTGATTCGAGCTTCCTCCTACAGAGGTGGTATATCCTCTGGTGAATTGCATGTCGAAGAACTCCAGAGGCTCGATATTCAAGACCGTGATGTGCTGCTGATCGACGATATCTTCGACACTGGTAAAACCCTTTTAGAGGTTTCAAAGCGTTTGGAGGATCTGCGTCCTAGATCCTTAAAGACGGCGGTGTTTCTCAACAAGCAGGGAACCAGCCAAGTTCAACTCAAACCCGACTACAGTGTTTTCGATATACCGAATAAGTTTGTTGTTGGTTACGGACTAGACTACGATGATTACTACCGCAACCTTCCCTACGTTGCAGTGCTTGAGCCCTCCGATCTAGAGCAGCATCACGCAGCGAGCCGATGAGTTTATGGCAATCGCCGAATCACAAACTCCCATGAATCGCGCCGTAGAGACCTCGATGAGGATCCAAGTCGTCGCACGCAACTATTGGCCACTTGCCGACGAATCGAGCCAGAGGCTCATGCATACACTCGATGCTTGGCAGTCGATCGGGGTCGAACCTTCGGTACTGACGACCCGATGGAATGCCAGTTGGACCGACCGAGCCCGCCTGCGAAAGGTGGCTGTCGAAAGATTGCTACCACCGCCGAGTTCTTCTTGGAATGAGAGCCACTTTCAGAGAAACGTGACGAAGTGGTTGATCAAAAACGCCGACAACTTTGACGCGATCTATGTCGATGCAGCTGACCATCTGCTCTCGGCTATCGTATCGAAAGCCTCATCGATTGGCAGACCGGTTTTGAGTCGCTTTAGCCAAGATCCACTGAGCCTTGCCATACCCAAATCCCTCGGAGCCTATTTACCCTCTTCGGTGTCGATTCGCGATTCGCTTCGTAAGTGCCATGCGGTGATCGCCGATCATCGCCGAGGTTATGAGGCTCTGCTGGATCTTGGTGTTAGCAAACAGCAAAGTGTTTGGATTCCAGATGCCGTTTTTGAACCGGCCCGCAGAACGGAAATCGAGCGCAAGATGGCCGCACGAGCCTTGTTCGATGTCTCGGGCGACTTAGCCATACCTGCTCAAACCCATTTGCTGGTGCATTTTGGCCAAGCTTCTATGGAGCAGTTGGAAGGTGTTCTTCAGACGGTTTGCGGACTGCTCGATCGAGGCGTTCATTTACGCATGTGGCTGATCAATCCCGGTCCTGATACACCGAAAATCTATCAGTGGCTACGGCACCAAGGATGGCATCGTGAGATCCTGATCTTTGACGGTTTCGATGTCTTGGAGGATTTGATTTGCATTGCAGATCTGGTGATCGCATCGAATCCTGCTTGCTCGCTTCAATACTCCAGTCGGTTGGTTCTGGAGTCCCAAGTCCCAATGATTGTGGCACAGGAGCCATCGATCGGCGAATGGATGCCCGAGACTCCGCTGATGAAATGGTACCACTCGAAAGACACACTCGCAGCGCAGCTTGCCGATTGGCTCATGCATCGCTCGCAATGGGAGGCGGAAGCCATCGCACTTCGCAGGCATTACCGGCAACACCATCCGAACCAGCACTGGCTTGATCGCTGGCGAAGTCTCTTCTCTGAGGCAATTTTGAAAAATCAGCATGGGACTTCGGGGAAGAGCTTCAAGTGACCCAGATATCGAATCGAATCAAAGTCTGCTTGATCATCCCGACGCTCGATCAGGGAGGAGCAGAGAAACAGCTTGTGATGCTTGCTTGCGGGTTGGATCGCAACGTCTTTGATCCTTCGGTTGTCGTTCTTACCAGAACCGGTCCTTTGGAATCGCAGCTCCGTGCAGCAAGCGTTCCCGTTCATGTGATCGGTAAACACACGACAGCAGATCCTTTGGCTTGGGTTAAGCTGCTGCGGACTTTACGACAAATCGAACCGGACATCGTTCATACATGGATTTTTGCCGCCAACGCGTATGGCCGCTATGCGGCTCTGTGGGCCAAAGTGCCATGCATCGTCGGGTCAGAAAGGTCGGTCGACCCTTGGAAAGGAACCTGGCAATTGACGATCGATCGATACTTGGCTAAACGGACCCATGGTATCTCGACGAACAGTCCGGGGGTGGTCGATTTTTATCACGAGCAAGGGATCGACCGGTCGAACTTTAAGATTATTCCAAACGGCATCGAATTACGAGATCCGAGACTTGAGATCTCGCGGCAGGAGGCTTTTGAACGCCTGGGAATCCCGCTTAACCATCGGCTGATTCTCTCGATCGGACGGCTTTGGCATCAAAAAGGCTACAAGGATTTGATTTGGGCTGCGGAGATGCTGAGGATTCTCCGGAGCGAGGTTTCTTATGTGATTTTGGGAGAAGGGCCGGAGCGACAGCGGCTTGAGGCCTACCGCGATAATGTCCGTGCGGCCGCCTCGGTGCATTTGATTGGACATCGGCCCGATGCGATGCAGATCCTGCCCCATGCAGATCTGCTTTGGAATGGAAGTCTCTACGAAGGTCAATCCAACGTGATCCTTGAGGCCATGCAAGCGGGGGTGCCGGTCTTGGCCACCGATATCCCAGGTAACCGCGATCTTATCGAAAACGAAAAAACCGGTATCCTTTTCCCTGTGGGAGATGTGGACCGACTCATGCGGATCTCGAACCAACTGCTCGATGATTCGCAGTGGCGAGTTCGACTCATTGAATCGGCTCGCGAGCATGTTGCCCGCGAGCATTCCGCATCGACGATGATCCAACGCCACGAAGCCTGGTACCGCCAGCTCTTGCAACGATGAAAAAAACCTCTGCATTCGATTTCGTTCAACTCCGCAGTGCGGTCGCAAGCGGCTTGGTCGAGATCCCCCAAGCCGTTGCACATGCGATGGAAAACCCGCTTGATTTTCCACCCATAGAGCGAGCTTTGGTTCCAGGTGATCGAGTCGCTATCGCGGTCCATGAAAGTCTCACTCAGGCAGGTCCTCTAGTTGAGTCGATCATCGATTGGCTCTTGAAGCAGGAAGTTCTCGTCGATGTACACCTTGTCGTGGTTCTTGGGCATGGACAGGAATCACTGAAGTCATCCATCGAGAGTTGGCTCGCCACCAACCATCCACTTGGCGATCAAAACCAGCAGCCTGTTTGCCGAGTGGTGTGCCACGATCCTGATGATCCCCAGAGTCTCGAATACATTGCCGCTTCGGAGCAAGGCGAAGCGATCTATCTGCATCGCGAATTGGTAGAAGCCGATTTTGTGATCCCTGTTTATCGGTGGCTTGAGCCCGATGATCCCCGAGGTCATGACCCTTTTGTCGTCTTGCCCGCATTTGCAGATCGAGCCACGATCCAAAGGCGAGCGAAAGCTTGGATCGGCAATCGTCCTGGGCGATCGAGTTCCAAGGCTTCCAAAGGGGGCGTTAAAGATTCGGGCTGGTTGGCCGGAGTCCAGTTCGTCGTTGGAGCACTGGCAAACCAAGAAGGGCAAATTGCTTGTTTGTTCTCCGGAACTCCCGAAGGTGTCGACCGAGCTTGTCAGCAATCCATCGGTTCGAGCGTCCGCCAGGACAATTGCGGTGATCAAGTTTTCGATTTGGTGGTTGTCCAATTGGTTGACGAGTCGCAGATTCCAAGCTGGAGCCAAGTCGCAAGTGCAGCCCATGGCGCCGAGCGATGGCTGACCCCCGCTGGTAGGATCGTCGTCGTGGCAAACAAACTCCAAGAGGTTTCTTCGGGAGTCGGTGCTTTGGCATCCGACGAGCCCGATGAGGATCTCCAGCAAATGCTCCTTGATAGCACTCTCGAGGATGCTTTTGCGGCAGCGGTGTTGCGAGGAATCCAATCGAGGCGCAGCGTTTATGTACAATCTCAGGTGGACTCTGAGGTACTTGAATCGCTTGGGTTTGCCTCGATCCGCAATCCAAATGAACTCGAGCGCCTCATGCAATCAGCAGTGCGGGTCGGTGTTTTGGAATACTAGAGGGGGTGGCTTCATGGATATCGATGCATTGAATGCTCGCTATGGAATAGGCAATGACTTGGTGTTCGGAGAGCATCCAAGTGGCTTGGTCTATGGAAAAATACAAACCAATGCCTGCACCGGAGAGTTTTTTCTTCAAGGTGCCCATGTGACCCATTACCAAGACATCTTGTTCATGAGTAGTCAGGCAATTTATCAGCAAGGCAAAGCGTTACGGGGTGGAATCCCTATTTGTTTTCCTTGGTTCAATAGCCATCCGAGCGATTCGAGTCTCCCTGCGCATGGTTGGGCTAGGACATCCCAGTGGCAAGTGCTCAAGACGCAATCGAGTGATGGGGGAATTCATGTTGAGCTTGGATTATCGAAGGACGATTTTGAACTGGTTTATCGGATCGTCATGGGCCCAACGCTATCGGTGTCCCTAGAGGTTCGGAATAACGCGCAAGTGGCCAGAGAGTATGAAGTCGCATTGCATAGCTATTTTCGAATTGGAGATATTGATCAAGTCTCCGTCACAGGGGATCTAGAGCGCTGCGGACATTACGATCAATTGACCAAACTCGATCATTCTCCTGCCCAGGGACCGATACGATTTAGCCAAGAGACCGACAGGATTTATTATGGAAAGGCGCCTTCGACGGCGATCGAAGACCGTTTTTTAGGAAGGGTTTTACGAATCGAATCCGAAGGATCGGACTCGACGGTGGTCTGGAATCCGTGGATTGAGAAGTCCAGGAAGATGTCCGATTTCGGAGATGAGGAATACCGTCAGATGTGTTGCATCGAGACATCGAATGTGCGACGAGCAAGCCTGCGGCTAGAACCAACTGAAAGCCGAATCACCCGCGTTGAAATTTCCTCCCAACCTCTGCGGCGGAACGTTTCATAACAATCGCTCCGGTGGGTTGCAGAAAAAAATCACTAACCAAATTCGGGCATAAAACTCAAATGTTTTTAAAATTGGGAATATGGACGATTCCCAACTGCCAGCCCCGCACAATAACTTTTTTCAGTTTGCGTTTTCCCATGTTTCTGCAGTACGCAGCTTGGTTCAAACGCATCTTCCAACCCAAATTGTTCAATTGCTCGATTTGAATTCCTTCGAGCTACAAAAGGATTCATTCGTCGATAACCATTTGCGAGATAGTTACTCAGATCTCCTTTATTCGGTGCTTTTAGCGGGCAAGGAAGGGGCGATTTGCCAGGGCCAACTCTATGTGCTCTTGGAGCACAAGAGCCATCCAGACCAGATGACGTGCTTTCAGTTGGTTCGCTACATCGTTCGGATTTGGGAACAGCGTCAACGCAACGGTCAAGTGCTATGTCCGATCATACCGCTGGTACTCTATCACGGTGAATCGGAGTGGTCAGCCCCTCGGAGTCTCGACGAGTTGATTGGAACTCCAGACGCAATCCTCCAGTATGGCCTCAGGTTTGCTTTCCCAGTTCTGGATTTAGGCCAGATTCCGGATGAGGATCTGGCACAAGATCCATTTTTGCAAAGTGCGCTGAGTCTGTTAAAATACAGCCGTCGAGTGGAAATCGAGAATCGCTTGGAGGCCATCCTTCGAGGGCTTCTTGAACTCAAAACGGATAGAATCCTCAAGGACTATTTGAACGCGATCGTGACTTACCTTTTGGCTACCAGCCCAAGCTTGCAGATGGAGTCTGTTTCGATGACTATTGATAAGTTATTTCCGACCCAGATAGAGCCCGGATCCATTGCCGATCGGCTATTAAAAAAAGGTCGCGAGGAAGGTCGCGAGGAAGGTCGCGAGGAAGGGCGTGAGGAAGGGCGTGAGGAAGGGCGTGACCAGGGACTTCTAGAGGGAGAGATCAAACTGATCCGAACATTACAGGAGATCCTTGGCATGGGTGTCACTGACGTGTCAAATCTGCAAGGCCGATCGCTCGAGCAACTCCAAAAACTGGCGCTCGAATTGCGCAAGCAGATCCAAAATCGAACTCCCTAGTGCTAGTGCAAAAAGCCCAAGGCACTGGAAACCAATGCGCAGTCTTCTTGGCGAATTCATCAAGCGGGTGTATAAATCGTACACTTATCGACTAGTTTCCCCCAAAATACACTGCTTGTCGGAAAGGCCATGCGATGGCGGAATCCAAGAAAAAACCGGATGCGGCTTCCAAAGTTGAAAATGTCTTCGATCTCGATCTTCTCCGCCGTTTGGTCGAGTTGATGAAGGAGCACAATCTTGGTGAAGTCGATCTTCAGCAAGACGACCAGCGAATTCGACTTTGTGGCACTTCCCAGGCTCATTTGGGCCATGCACCAGCGTATCCCATGGCTCCTGTGGCCATGCACCAGCCAGGCGGCCAGCCGGCAGCATCTTCCGCACCGGCTCCTGCGGCCGAGGCCGATGGAGCTCACATCGCAGTCATCAAATCGCCCATGGTCGGGACTTACTACTCCAAGCCCAATCCGACCTCCAAAGACTTTGTCGAGGTCGGCTCGATGGTCCAAAACGACACCGTCGTATGCATCATCGAAGCCATGAAGGTCTTCAACGAAATTCCCGCCGAAATGCGGGGTAAGATTGTCCAAGTTCTCGTGCGGAACGAAGAAGCCGTCGATGTGGGCAAGCCACTCTTTAAGATCGATACCCGAGGCTAAGGATCGCTATGTTCAGTCGCGTTCTTGTCGCCAATCGTGGCGAAATCGCCTTGCGGGTCATCCGTGCCTGCAAGGAACTCGGTATTGAAACCGTGGCCATCTTCAGCGAAGCCGATCGAGGATCCCAGTACCTCGAACTGGCCGACCAAGCCTTTTGCGTAGGCTCGGCCAAATCGATGGATAGCTACCTGCGAATCGATCGAGTCATCGCAGCCGCCGAACTAGGTAAAGCCGATGCCATCCACCCAGGCTACGGCTTCTTGGCTGAAAACGCACACTTCAACGAAGTCTGCCGAAGCTGCAACTTCGAATTCATCGGGCCAAGTCCCGAGGCGATGGAAAAACTCGGTGATAAAAACACCGCCCGAGAGATGGCCATCGCTGCAGGGGTTCCCGTTGTGCCCGGAAGCGATGGACTCATCGAGAGCGAAGAAGGTGCCATCAGTGCCGCTCGAAAAATCGGATTCCCGGTTTTGATCAAAGCCACCGCAGGTGGTGGTGGGAAAGGGATGCGAGTTGCCCTCGATGAAGCTTCATTGCAAAGCGCTGTGGCCCAAGCCCAGACGGAGGCCAAAGCCGCCTTTGGAAATTCTGGCGTTTATCTCGAACGCTACATCGACCGGCCCCGGCACGTCGAAGTCCAGATCATCGCCGACCAGCACGGAAGCGTCGTGCATCTCCACGAACGCGATTGCTCCGTGCAACGACGCCACCAAAAGCTCATCGAGGAAAGCCCTTCGCCAAGGCTCCCTGAATCGACTCGAAAAGCCATGTGCGATGCAGCCGTTCGCATGGTCAAGCAAGCCAACTACTACAACGCCGCAACCGTCGAGTTCATCGTCGACCAACAAGACAATTTCTACTTCATCGAAGTCAACGCGAGAATCCAAGTCGAACACCCAGTGAGCGAAATGATCTCAGGGATCGACTTGATCAAGACTCAGATTTTGGTCGCTGCTGGGCAGAAGCTAGCCTTCAAACAAAGCGACATCAAACCTCGTGGCGCTGCGATCGAGTGCCGAATCAACGCCGAGGATCCCGATCGGAACTTCCAGCCATGTCCAGGTAAAATCCAATCGATGTATCTGCCAGGAGGTTTTGGAGTCCGTGTCGATTCCCATGCCCATACCGGGTACAGTGTGCCCCCCCACTACGATTCGATGATCGCCAAGTTGATCGTCCATCGTGAGACGCGAGAAGAAGCCATTGCGACGATGCAACGGGCCTTGAGCGAGCTGCGCATCAGTGGCATCAAGACCACAGCTGGCTTCCACAAAACGGTTCTTGCGCAACCGGAGTTTGTCCAAGGAACCGTCGACACCAAGTGGGTTGAGCGAGTTTTGCTTCCAAGGCTACAAAGCAAATAGTCTTGTTTTCTATGGAGGGCACAGGCGACATTGGGTTGTGGTTAGCGGTCGCATTGGTCGCTTGGCTCTACTCGAGTGTTGGCCATGCGGGTGCTTCTGGTTACATCGCCCTGATGACCCTCGCTGGCTTCGCCCCGGATCGCATCAAGCCCATTGCGCTTTTGCTGAACATTCTGGTCGCATCGATCGCATCGGTTCAGTTTTACCGAGCGGGTCATTTCTCGTGGAAGCTATTTTGGCCCGTTGCGATCTTGGCAGCCCCGATGGCTTTTGCTGGAGGCTATTTATCGCTACCTCTGGCTTGGTTCAAAGTTTTATTAGGTATCGTGTTGGCTGGCTCAGCCCTGTGGCTTTTGTATCCCATAAAAGCCGAGGAGAATGTTCAAGCGCCAGCTAAGTACAAAGCGATCCTTGCCGGAGCGGGGCTTGGACTCCTTAGCGGGCTGACCGGTACTGGTGGTGGAATTTATTTAACGCCACTGTTGTTGTTCTTGGGATGGGCCAAGACCAAGACGGCCTCGGCGGTATCGGCGTTATTTATATGGATCAATTCCGTGTCGGGTCTTGCGGGACTCCTCAGTTCGGGTCGACCGATGCCACAGGATTGGTATTTTCTGGCCGTTGCGGTCGTCTTAGGCGGGAGCCTTGGAGCGACGCTTGGAAGTTTCCGATTGCCTGTTCGCTCCGCGCGAATTCTCTTGTCGATCGTCATGTTCATCGCTGCAGCAAAACTGCTGGTACCCTAGCGGATTTACCAGCCATTCACCAGTTCTCCCCACTGGCTAAACGCCTTTAGGAATTTTTGCTTTCATCGCTCTCGATGGGGTATTTAGCAGATCTGAACCTTGGGAAAATCTGGTCTTTGGATCTGAACAAACCGATTTTTTCCACTATATTTATGGAATCCTGCCCTGGTAGCTCAGTTGGATAGAGCGCGGCTTTCCTAAAGCTGAGGTCACAGGTTCGAATCCTGTCCAGGGTACTTTTCTTCGACTTAGGACTGCCTGCCAATGATTTTCAACGGTGTCTATCGCACCCTGCAGCAGGGCGCACTGCTGTTGATCGCCTCGCTCTTGTTTGTAGTCTCCCAAGCCTCCGCGCAGAGCGCACGGCATCCGAACATCGTCTTGATCCTCGCCGATGATCTCGGATACGGCGATCTTCGATGCTACAACGATCAATCCAAAGTCGATACGCCCTGTCTGGATCGGCTCGCCAAGGAAGGTCTTCGACTCCTCGATGCCCACAGCCCCGCAACCGTTTGTACCCCATCGCGACTGAGTCTCCTGACCGGGCAAATGGCCTTCCGCGTTCCACGCGGCTCAAAAGTCTTCACCGGACTCGGTGGCCCATCGCTGATCGCTAAAGATCAATGGACAATCCCCAAGATGCTTCGTCAACAAGGCTACTCGAACTGGGCCGTCGGCAAGTGGCATCTGGGTTTGACTTTCTATGACACCCTCGGCAAACCGATCCACGACGACGCTCCTCAAGCCGTCGAGCGGGCCGATTTCTCTCGCCGTATCGATGGTGGCCCTTTGGATCACGGTTTCGATCGCTTCTTCGGTACCGCTTGTTGCCCTACGACCGATTGGCTCTATGCCTTCATCCAAGACGATCGAATCGTCAACCCACCCTCGAAACGTATCGATAAAACCAAGTTGCCCGAGCATCCTTACTCGCACGATTGCCGCAACGGCTGGATCGCCCCGGACTTCCCGATGGAACAAGTCGATCTTGTTTTCCTCAACCAAAGCCAGCAGTTTCTAGAAGAACATGTACGCGCAGAACCTGATAAGCCATTCTTTCTGTACCATGCTACACAAGCAGTCCATTTGCCCTCCTTCCCAGCCGACAAGTTCCAAGGCAAAACCCAAGCCGGTCCTCATGGAGATTTCATCCATGAACTCGATTGGATCGTCGGCCAACTCATGGAAACACTCGATCGACTCGGTGTTGCCGACAACACGATCGTCATCTTCAGTAGTGATAACGGACCCGAGACAACCAGTGTCGTCCACATGCGAGCCGACTACGAGCATGACCCCGCCCGGCCTTGGCGCGGTATGAAACGCGATCAATGGGAAGCTGGCCATCGAGTGCCGTTGATCGTCCGTTGGCCAGGCAAAATCCAGCCAAGCTCCACGAGCAATCAACTCACGAGCCTAACAGACATCATGGCAACTCTGGCCCAGGTCGTCGGTGCGCAACTACCTAGTGGTTCGGCGCAAGACAGTTTCAACATGCTACCGGTATGGCTAAGTCAGGATCGCCAAGCGATTCGCCCTTACCTGCTTACGCAAGCTTTCGGCGGCGAGCGGACACTCTCGATTCGGAAAGATCATTGGAAGTACATCGATCATCCAGGCTCGGGGGGAAACCGCTACGAAAACAATCCAGAATTAAAGCGCTTTATCCTCCCTGAATCGGCCCCAAGTGCACCCGGTCAACTCTACAACCTGGAACTTGATCCAGGCGAAACTACAAATCTTTATCTCAAGCACCCCGACATGGTCACGGAACTCAAGGACTTACTCAAGGGTCTTGTCGAACAAGGGCGAACGCGTGACGCAGTTCGATGATTTATACTACCAAAAGATTGATTGCGGACTATCGCTCCGTTAGAAAGTCGCTCCGCAAAAGCCTTCCGCCAAAGTCGCAGGCACATTCCATGTGCCGTCCGCCAATCGCTTAGTATGCTTTTTGAATGGCTGTGGAATAGACTTAAAGAGGGCCACGGCACACGGAGTGTGCCTGCGACTATGGGGGATACGACTATGGGGGGGCAACTATGTGGGATGCGACTTACATCCGTTCGACTACGCCAATGCCCAGTAGCTCCAAACCTACCCGAAGAGTCTTTGCAACCACCGAGGAAAGCTTCAGCCGTGAGGAAACCTCGTTAGCATTCGATGCACTCAGCACGCTGCACTGGTCGTAAAAACTGCTAAAAAGCTTTGCCAACTCGTACAAATACTCGGTGATCAAATTCGGAGTGTACTCCTGCATCGATTGATGCAACATCTCCTCAAACCGAACTAAATGCAACGCAAGTGCCAGTTCCGTAGGCTCGGTCAATTGCAACGAGGAATCTGCCCACCCGGATGGATCGTAGCCCTTCTCCTGGGCCTTGCGCAAAATGCTCCTGATGCGTGCATAGGAGTACTGAATGTACGCCGAGGTGTTCCCCTCGAGCCGCACCATCTTGTCCATGTCAAACACATAATCGCTGGTCCGATTGTGAGCTAAATCAGCATACTTGATCGCCCCTAATCCGACCACCTGCGCTATTTGCTCTTTCTCCTGATCCTCCATCTGGATCCCGACCCCAGTAAGCCGCTCTGGATTGCACACGACTTCCATGGCCCGTGCGACGGCTTCATCAAGCATCGACTCGAGCCCCACGGTGCTCCCCGATCGTGTCTTAAACGGTTTGCCATCGGTTCCCATAACCGTCCCGAAACTGATGTGCCGAAAATCGGTATGTCCAAGCCCTATTTTTTCAAGCACCGCAAAGAGCTTCTTGAAGTGATCGCTCTGTCGATGATCGACTACATACAAGCTAATATCTGGCGAAAATTCGCGCTCTCGAAACATCGCTGTGGCGATGTCGGTTGTAGCGTACAAATAAGCCCCATCCTGCTTGCGTACGATCATCGGCGAATCGAACCCATCGAGAAATACACACAG
>Ga0082207_1000056_pt1 | contig 75454 bp, 78 predicted proteins | sample LakMenEpi10Aug09_FD_71540 | JGI IMG/M metagenome (GOLD analysis project Ga0082207, IMG submission 71540) | reverse complement strand
AGTGGCAGGCCGAGTAACCCACAGAAAGCAATATGGGAACGTTGCGGCTCTTCGCTAGATCAAAGGCTTCCTCGCCCCACGCAAACCAGTCGACAGGGTTGTCGCGGTGTTGACGCAGGTACGGGCTTGTTTCATTTTCGAGCCGATTAGTCATATGAGTTTCCTTTGCAGGGAAGAAATGTCTAGTTGACTGGAAGCAACATCGTGAAGCCGAGCGCGGGGAACGGTGCGGCCGCTTTTACCGATATTTTCAACTTGCATGTAGTTGCGTTGGCCGAAGCAACAACAACCTTTGGTTTGACTGTGCAGTTCTTGTCTAAGGAAGTGATTGAGATTGTTCCTTTGGAGGCAGTCCCAATGAGCGTATTGAAGGCCGTCCTTGATCCAGGCGCCACTGATGGGGCTTTTGCCCATACTCCCGATTCGACAACGGTTGTTGGAGAGAAGAACTGTCCAGTTGGCAGCACAACCGAGAAGCGAAGAAACTTTCGCAAGTCACGAACTGTGGTCTTGTAATTTAGTGAAACTGCATTCTTGATTTCGGCGCAATCGGCTGGCTTTTTGGTGTCCGCAGCCCCTTGGCTAACGCATCGGTACCACTGCATCTTGACATTTGCTGCTGCGGTCATTGTGCTGCCAACCGCAATATCCCCAATGTGTCCGCTTGAGATGAAGGTTGGAATCACCGAGGGCGGGAAGAGCCTAAACAGCTCGGCAAATGCTGCCGGCAGATTGAGGAGCCCAACCCCAAACGTTGTGTCGCGGCCAGCAGTGCCCAAGTCTGTTGCTGTGCGAAGCAAAATATCTCGAACTTGCGCAGAGGAAATAGTTGGCTGCGCAGAGAAGAGGAGTGCTGCCGCACCACTGATGTACGCAGCCGACATGCTTGTGCCATTTAAGGCCTTGTATCCGCCAAGAGCAGTAGAGAGGATGTTTACGCCTGGCGCGGCAATGTCGATGTATTCGCCGCGCTGGGCGAAAAGGCCCACGTTGTTATTGATGTCAGTGGAGGTGACCGCGAGTGTTAGGTCGGATGCTGCGGGCCATTTTGGGGCCGAATCTGCAGAACCGTTGCCCGAGGCAGCAACGACCAACACCCCTTTGTCTACTGCATATTGCACCGCGCTTGTGAGTGAAGTGCTTTCGACTGAACCGCCCAGCGACAGATTGATCACACGTGCACCGCTGTCGGTTGCATATCGGATTCCACGGGCAACGTCTCGCGAATCGCCCGATCCCTCCGAATCCAGAACATGTATCGGAAGTAGTCGAACTTTCGGTGCCACTCCAGCAATGCCGATGCCGTTGTCTGCAACGGCGCCAATGATTCCCGCTACGTGCGTACCGTGGCCATCTTTGAGGTCAACATCGGTGGCACCTTCGCTTTCGATGAGCGAGAAAAATGTGCGACCGACTTCAAGGTTGTTTGTGAGGTCTGGGTGTGGCCCGCTGCCACTGTCAACAACTGCAACAGTCACTCCAGCGCCCTGTGAATATTGCCAAACTTGCGGAGCACCAATTGCAGTGAGCCCCCATTGTTGTGACGCGAATGGATCAGTCGGCGATGTACTAGCAGCGGCAACTGCGGTGTTCACGCTAAACGCAGCTAAGCAGATGGCGCTTACGACGAAAGCACGTAAAACATTTCCTCGAACGTTTATGGAAAAAGGGCGCAACTAGACACCCATTGCGTGATAGCCGCCATCAACATGAATTACTTCAGCGGTCGTAGCAGGAAACCAATCCGAAAGAAGCGCAACGCATGCTTGAGCAACTGCAGTTGAGTCGTTGACGTCCCAACCTAGAGGGGATCTTTCATCCCACACATCTTCAAAAGTTTTGAATCCCGGGATTGATTTTGCGGCGATCGTCTTGATCGGGCCAGCGGCAACAAGATTGCAGCGGATCTTCTTTCCACCAAGTTCTTTAGCCAGGTATCGGCTGGTTGATTCGAGTGCAGATTTTGCGACACCCATCCAGTTGTATGCGGGCCAGGCCACGGTGTTGTCAAAGTCAAGACCAACGAACGAACCGCCTGCGGTCATCAACGGCGCAAATGCATCTGCAAGCGTTTTCAGCGAGTAGGCCGAAATCTGCATAGCGATGGCAACATCATTCCATTTAGCCGCCATGAAGTCGTCGCCTAAGCAAACCGCTGGTGCGAAGCCAATCGAATGCAGCACACCGTCGACGCGTCCGAGGTGCTGCAAGGCGGCGGCCCGCGCCGACTCCACATGCTCTTCGACCGTTACGTCGAACTCCACAACGGGTACTGGCGTGTCCAATTTTCGCGCTGTCCGCTCGGTTATGGACAGGCCCCGCCCAGCCCCAGTGAGCAATATGGTGGCCCCTTCGCGCTGAGCTAATTGAGCAACCCCGAAGGCCAGTGAGGCGTCGGTGAGTACTCCGGTAACGACAATATTCTTCCCAGTCAAAATTCCCATGGCTATGACCGTAGTTCGTGGTACCCGTTTGTGTAAGGCTCGCTCTATGCGCATTGGGATTATTGGAGGTACGGGGCCCGCCGGAAGTGGCCTAGCGATACGACTTGGGGTGGCTGGTCACGACGTCGTGATTGGGTCTCGTTCAAAGGACCGCTCAGCAGAAAAGGTGGCCGAGCTCGTTGCCCTTTGGCCCAACCATCAACTTCGTCTGACGGCCGGCGATAACGCCGATGCTGTTGGTTGCGAACTCGTTGTTGTCGCTACGCCGTGGGATTCGACCGCAACCATAGTCGGCGAGTTTGCCGAAGAGCTACGCGACAAGGTTGTTATCACAATGGCTAATGCGCTTGTGAAGGTAGGCAAGGAGTTTCAACCACTCGTGCCTCCACGCGGAAGCATTGCGGCCCATGTGCAAGCGGAGATACCGCACAGCCGAGTCGTTGCAGCAATGCAACATTTACCCGCAAAAGAATTGGGAAATCTCAATCACAAAGTTGACAGCGATGTCTTAATCTGCAGCGACTTCCCAGAAGCCATCGAAGTAGTGAGCGACTTGGTGCAGCAGATTCCCGGTTGTCGACCTTTGAACACTGGTCGTTTGTCGAACGCACTTGCTCTGGAAGCATTCACGGCAGTTCTTTTGCAATTAAATGTTCGCTACAAAACAAGAGTTGCACCTCGCCTTACTGGCATACCAGATATTGATCCACGCAATGGTCGAAAGACAACAATCTCGGAATGATGCGACTGTACGACACCGCACTACAAAACGTTGTGCCGTTTGAGCCAGGACCAACGGTGCTGATGTACACATGCGGGATCACGCCCTATGACGCAACGCATTTGGGTCACGCCTTTACATTCATTTCGTATGACGTGCTGCAACGAAGATTGATTGACAAGGGGCATCAAGTTAAGTGTGTTCGAAATGTAACGGATGTTGACGATCCACTTTTCGCAAAGGCGCGCGAGCTGGGGGTGCACTATCTGGATTTGGCTGCAGGTGAAGAAGCACGGTTCGAACGAGATATGGAAGCGCTCAATGCTTTGAAAGTGCACAGTACGCCGCGCGCTTCTTCCGCCATTCCCGATATTCGCGGGTTTATAGGCATGGTGATGGACCGAGGCTTCGCTTATCAGGCAGGCGGATCTGTCTATTTCGATGTGACGAAGTCGCAGAAGTTCGGTGACATTTCGCATTATGACAGCGAGACAATGATCGCCCTTGCTCGCGAGCGTGGCGGCAACGTAGAAGACCCAAACAAGCGTCATCCACTCGACTTCGTATTGTGGCATCCTTCGGCTGCCGACGAACCAAGTTGGGAAACCATGTGGGGAGCGGGCCGTCCTGGTTGGCATATCGAGTGTTCGGCACTCGCATTGCGCGAGCTAGGCACAACAATTGATCTTCACGGTGGTGGCAGCGATCTCATTTTTCCTCACCACGAATGTGAACGAGCGCAATCTGAGGCAGCGACAGGACAGCCATTCGTCAAACATTGGATGCATGTTGCAATGGTTTCGATGGACGGTCACAAGATGTCGAAGAGCAGGGGCAACTTAGTTTTTGTAGACAAATTGCGAACCGAGCACGACCCGATGGCGATTCGGCTGGGATTGATCGAACACCACTACAGGGTGGAGTGGGAATGGGACGAAGGCTTGATGGGTAGGAACCAAGAACGCCTCAGCAAATGGCGTTCAACACGATCCGCCAAGAAGATGACTAGTGGCCGTACCGTGTTAGATGATGTTCGAGATGCCCTTGATGACGACCTCGACACCCCGGCGGCTGTGCGAATGATTGACGATGCCGCTCAGAGAGGTTTTGATGTTGGCGCCGCCGCATCGCTGATGGGTGTATTGATGTAATGGTTGGCAAGCGACAGCCGCGCGATATATATCGTGGTGCGACGCAGTTGCAGTCGCGCGCGAGGCGTGTGGTACGCCCGATATCTCGTGCGTTGTGGAAATTCGAGTTGAATGGCTTCGATCAAATCCCAACTGATGGTCCAGCAATACTGTGTGCCAATCACATTAGTTTTCTCGATTCTGCGTTCATCATGGTTCATGCTCCGAGGAACATCTCCTTCGTAGGAAAGAGTGAATACATGGATTCCTGGAAGACGAAGTTTTTGTTTCCTGCTCTAGGGATGATCCCGGTGGACAGAGAAGGTGGAGAAAAAGCAAACACAGCGTTGGTGGCTGCCGAAGCAGTCCTTCGACGAGGCGAGTTGTTCGGTATTTTCCCTGAAGGGACAAGAAGTCGTGACGGCATGTTGTACAAGGGCCATACCGGAGCAGCACGATTAGCGCTCAAATTGATGTGTCCGATCTTTCCGGTGGGCGTGGTTGGCACCCGGGAGATACAACCACCCGATGCAAAACTTCCGAAGACGGGTGGGCGCGTATCGATCACAATCGGCAAGGCAATTTCTCCCGAGCGTTACGCATCCAGAACCGATGATCACTTAATCATGCGTGAAATGATTGACGAAGTGATGTTTGAGATTCAGTCCATTACAGGCCAGGAATATCGCAACATTTATGCCACGAAAAGAAACACCGCAGCCGAGCCTGCTGAAGATTCAGACAAATTCGCATCTGTTTAATTGTTCCAAAATTAGGCAGTTTGAGAAACTAGACTTACGTAAAGATGAGTTCCCTTTCCGCGACTATTGATGTTTCTTTGCCTGACGGTTCGGTCCGCACCTTGCCTCAGGGTTCCACCGGTCTTGATTTAGCGAAAAGCATCGGATCTCGATTAGCAAAAGCCGCAGTTGCAACAGTTGTTAATGGGTCCGAGTCCGACCTTGGGTCGCCGCTCCCATCGGGTGCTGTTGTCGCAATCATCACATCCGATTCGGATGCTGGTCGGCACGTACTTCGTCACTCGACGGCCCATGTATTGGCTCAGGCCGTTTTGCAGTTGTATCCCGGTGCAAAGTTCACGATTGGGCCAGCAATCGAAGACGGTTTCTACTACGACTTCGACTTGCCCGGAGGCCTGACCTTCAGCGACGATGATCTTTCAAAGATTGACTCGAAGATGCGCGAGATTATTAAGGCAGGTCAGCCCTTTGTTCGCAGCGAAATGTCTTCGGCCGACGCATTGAAACTATTCGTCGACCAGCCTTACAAGCGCGAGATTATTGAACGTGTGACAACAGGTGCGGCTGACGGTTCGGATACCAGCGAAGTTCAAGATGGCGATGTAGTGAGTGTGTATCGCAACACGGAAACTTTCGTTGATTTGTGTCGCGGTCCTCATGTTTCCACCACGTCAGCACTAGGCCACTTTGCACTCATGAAGGTTGCCGGTGCGTATTGGCGGGGCAACGAAAAGGGCCCGATGTTGCAACGCATCTACGGCACCGCATGGGAGTCGAAGTCGGCTCTTGAAGAACACATCACACGCCTTGCCGAAGCAGAGAAGCGCGACCATCGCAAACTTGCTGTTGAGATGGATTTGCTTTCTTTTCCGCAAGAGCTTGGCGGCGGGCTGGCAGTTTGGCATCCCAAAGGTGCAATTATTCGCAAGTTGATGGAGGACTACAGCCGCCATCGGCATCAGACGGGCGGATACCAATTTGTTTTCACGCCGCATATTGCGAACGCCGAGTTGTTCGAAACTTCTGGTCACTTACATTTCTATAAAGATGGCATGTATCCACCGATGGAGATGGACAACGGCACCTATTACCCGAAGCCCATGAACTGCCCAATGCACTGTCTCATCTACCGTGATCGACAGCGCAGTTATCGCGAGCTTCCGCTTCGGCTTTTCGAACTTGGCACCGTCTATCGCTATGAACGGGCCGGAACACTGCACGGGCTGTTGCGCATCCGTGGATTCACTCAAGACGATAGTCATATTTTCTGCACTGAAGACCAAATGGCGGACGAAATAACGTCGCTTCTAGATTTTGTTTTATCCGTGTTACGCCAATTTGGTTTTGAAGATTTCGAATTTAAACTTTCCACGCGCGACCCCGACAAGTCGGTAGGAACCGACGAAATTTGGGACAAAGCAACCAACGCGCTTCGTGAGGCGTTGGAGCGCCACGGCGTTCAGTATTCAGTCAAGGAAGGTGATGCTGCGTTCTACGGACCAAAGATCGACATTGACGTGCGCGATGCAATCGGCCGTAAATGGCAATTGAGCACGATCCAGTGCGACTTCAACCTCCCCGAGCGTTTCGGTCTTGAATACATCGGCGCAGACAATGCCCGACACCGTCCGATTATGTTGCATCGAGCCCTATTCGGGTCGGTGGAGCGATTCTTCGGTGTGTTGCTCGAGCACTATGGCGGCGCATTTCCAACATGGCTAGCGCCTGTGCAAGTTCGTGTGCTTGCAGTTACGTCAGGTCATGAGGCCTACGCGCAGTCGCTTGTCGATCAATTAGTTGCAGAAGGTTTCAGAGTCGACACTTCAACGGCAGATGAGCAACTTGGTAAACGGATTCGCAGCGCCAAGCTGGAACGGATTCCGTACGTGTTGGTTGTAGGCGATGATGATGTTGCCCACCAAACTGTTGGTGTCAACCCACGTGGTGGAGATGTTGTCCGAGACGTAAAGTTTGCTGCTTTCATAGATCAGCTACGGGTTGAGACACAGTCAGCAGCGAATATTTCAGGCCTTCGGGGCTAGAGCGCTCACCATGTTGGACCGAATATGGAATGGTTGGCGAGCCCAGTACGTCCAGCGTGATTCGCACGCGAAGCCCAGTGATGTTTCGGTGTTTAGCGAGATTCTTTCGTCAGGTCTGCCAGACGAAGAGACGTTTATCGTTCACCGCGGAGAAACATGTTTCGTGATTCTGAATGCCTTTCCATATTCGCCCGGACACTTATTGGTTATTCCGTACCGCGAAGTTCCCGACCTTGAACTGCTCACGAGCCAAGAGCATGCAGAGATTTGGTCGCTCGTCACCAGAGGCGTTCAAGTGTTGAAGGCGGAATACAAGCCGCAAGGCGTAAACGTAGGAATCAACTTGGGCCAGGCAGCAGGTGGCAGCGTGGCCCAACACCTGCATATTCACATTGTTCCAAGGTGGGGTGGCGACTCCAATTTCATGGTCGCCATAGCGTCCACAAAGATTTTGCCAGAAGCGTTGGACGTCACAGCACAGCGAGTTCGCGCGCGCTGGCAATCTCTGGCAGTGTAAAGATATGAATACAAACGAACAATCAAAGGACGAAGTTCGCGATCAGTTGCCTCACGATCTCGACGTGTCCGCATTCGTTGGTCCTTATCAGTTTCCTGATAACAGTCGAAGGCGAATCCCTGCGTTCATCTATGCATCGTTTTCCGCAGTTTGTCTCATCGTTTGGCTAGTCGCGCGCGATTCCAATTCGGGCACAGTGAATAACGGTTTTGTAATCGCCAGTTTTTCCTTGGCTGCTGTTGCACTCTTTGTTTGGTCATCATCATGGAAAATGACTGTTAACGAAACCGAAGCTTTGGTATGCGCTTCCCGTGCAGTCGACTTTGCGGTTGGTCACGCATCTGCCCAGCAGGTTTGGCGAGGCCTTCGCAGTCGTCCAACATGGAGGGTCTTTTGCTACAGCGCCGAGGAGCCACCGCGTAAGCGCGCTTTGGTGCTGGTCGATGCTGTTGATGCAAGCATTGTGGAGCAATTGGTGGAGGCCAACCCCGACAAGGTGTAGCTAGCTCGAGGGTGTCTAAAGGTAGGGTATTGCCAATGTTTGACGGCAGCTTTCGGGTGCACTTCGAAAAGGCTTTGAAACCAGTTGGCGAGTCTCTCCGCCGCACGGGTCTCTCGCCTGACCACTTCACATTGCTCGGCCTCGTTGTTGCTGCGGCCGCATCGGTTGCCATCGGAGCGGGATACCTGCAACTAGGTCTGTTGCTCGTTATCGCTTCTGCGCTTCCAGATTTGCTCGACGGCGCGCTAGCGAAGGCGTCCAATTCTGCAAGCCAACGGGGAGCGTTCTTCGATTCTGTAATTGACAGAGTGAGCGATGCGCTGATGTTCGGTGGCATTGCTTGGTACTTCGGCAATACGCGCGGTGGCACAACTGCGGTGCTTCCATTTGCCGTGATGGGCTTCTCGTTTCTTATTTCTTATGAGCGCGCCAAAGCAGAGGCCCTTGGGTTGACTGCAAAGGGCGGGTTAATGGAACGGGCAGAACGCATCATCCTTGTTTGCTTTGGTTTGCTTTTCGAATCGCTGTTGTTCGCCGTTATGTGGGTCATGCTTGTGTTGGTCGCCATCACCGCAGTGCAAAGGTTCGTCAAGGTGTGGAGGCAAGCCGCTGTTGCGCCCGTAACGGCGGAAAAGATGGCGGTTCGTCGTTCGCGCCGAGCATCCCGCCGTGCCCGCCGGGACGACTACCGCGCGCGCTTTCAGCGACGTCGGCGCACTCAGTAAGCGTGAATAGTAAGCCTGCTTCAAATCAGGATGCATTCACAGTCGCTGGTTATCGCGCTGCATCGTTGTTCGCAAAACTTACCCCTGGGGTAATTGCACACGCATCGGCATTTGCATTAAGCGGTCCGCTTGCAATCGCAATGCGATCTAAGCGCTTGATAGTCGAACGTCATCTTCGTCGAATCAATCCAACATTGTCGGGTTTTGCTTTACGCCAAGCCACACAGGAAGCTTTTCAAAGTTATGCCCGCTATTACCTTGAAACATTCAGACTCTCAACTCTTTCGCGACGACAGATTGATGATGGATTCAAGATTGAAGGGTTTGATCACATCGAGCGTGCAGTTGCCGCCGGTAAAGGCACAGTGTTGGCGTTGCCTCATTTGGGAGGCTGGGAATGGTCTGGTCGGTGGCTGGTCGATCAGGGCTACGGTCTGACCGCTGTTGTGGAGAAACTCGCGAACGATGATTTGTTCGAATGGTTCTTGGAAATGAGAACACGAGTTGGTTTCGACATCATCCCGCTCGACGATGGTGCGGGGCTTAAGGTCAACGAAGCGCTTCGAGGCAACAAGATTGTGTCTCTATTGTGCGACCGAGACATCGTTCGTGATGGCGAGAGGGCGGGTGTTCAAGTTCGGTTCTTTGGTGAGCAAACTACGGTGCCAGCTGGGCCAGCCTTCTTCGCACTACGCACTGGAGCAGCACTCATACCTTTGGCCACTTACTTCACCAAACGGGTGGACGGTCACTCCACCGTTGTTCGGCCGCCGATTCCTGTGAGTCGTCAGGGTTCGCTGCGCGAAGACGTCGCCCGCATTACGCAGCTATTGACAACAGAGATCGAACTGCTTATTCGCCGAGCACCAGAGCAATGGCACTTATTTCAACCCAATTGGCCAAGCGATCCTGGCTATCAAGGCATGAATACACGATTTACCGTTTAACGTAAAACGTCTCGCAGTTCGCTCAACCGTTCAGCGTTGATGCGATACCAAACCCAGGTTCCGCGTTTGGTGCTCGTAATCAAGCCTGCTTCTCGAAGAACCTTCAAATGGTGGCTTACTGTCGGCTGTGAACGTCCCACTGGTTTAACGAGGTTGCAGGCGCACACTTCTTCCGTCGGCGCAGAGGCAATGATGTTGAATACTTTGAGCCTGATCGGGTCCGAGAGAGCCGCAAAGCCGACAGCAAGTTGTTCGGTGTTGGGCTTTGACAAGCGCTGGTCGCTTAGTGGCGAACAGCAGTTCATGTCTTTTGGAATACGACTGCGAGGGCTGGGTTGTTGTATATTGATACCTATCAATATATCAAAGGAGACCATCATGTCGCGAGTACAGCTGGCACTGAATGTTCAGAACTTGCAGGAATCAATTGCGTTCTATTCGAAGATGTTTGGAACTGAACCCGCAAAGGTGAGGGAGGGCTACGCAAACTTTGCTATTGCCGAACCGCCGCTCAAATTGGTGCTCATCGAGACCAAAGCAGATGGTTCATCCGAGTACCAACACCTCAATCACCTTGGTGTGGAACTTGAGAGCGCACAATTGGTTGAGGAGGCAATCGATCAGTTTTCTGATTTGGGCCTGGTCGAAAAAATCGAAAAAAACGAAACGTGCTGCTTTGCAGTTCAGGACAAGGTCTGGATGACAAGCCCCGATGGTGCTCCTTGGGAGTACTACACGGTGCTTGCTGATGCTCCCACCTTCCGCTCCAATATTGCTGTTCTTCCAGGTGGAGATTGTTGTTCATGATCCGTCGCCTGGCTGCCGAAGCGTTGGGCACTGGTTTGCTCATCGTCGCCGTGATTGGTTCCGGGATCATGGCAACAAATCTCACGGACGATGTTGCACTGCAGTTGCTGTGCAATGCGGTAGCCACAGGTGGCGCGCTTGTTGCATTAATTCTCATCTTTGCTCCCGTAAGTGGAGCGTCGTTCAACCCTGCCGTTGGCATTGTTGGAGCGCTGCTCGGCGAGGTGTCTTGGAGGCAGACGGCCTTATACGCAGTTGCACAAACTGTTGGTGGTTGTTTGGGCGCTATGACTGCAAATGTGATGTTCGAGCATCCGGTTGTGGAGTTATCAACGAAGGTTCGCGATGGATCAAACATTTACATATCCGAAGTCGTGGCAACTGTCGGATTGCTCCTCGTGATCTGGGGAACTATTCGTGCAAATAGATCAAATCTGGTTCCGTTCACCGTTGCCGCCTGGATAACTGGTGCGTATTTCTTCACCTCGTCAACGAGCCTTGCAAATCCCGCGGTAAGTATTGCCCGCTCGTTGAGCAACTCGTTCGCAGGAATTGACCCCAATAGTGTTCCTGCATTTATCGCAATGCAGATAATTGGGGCCTTTGTTGGGTATTCCATCATTCGTTGGCTCTTTGAGCAGGGGGCAAAGTCGTGAGTATGCGTAAGCCAGGTGTTTTGTTTCTTTGCGTGCATAATGCCGGACGCTCGCAAATGGCCGCGGGCTTTATGCGTCAATTTCAAGAGATCGAAGTTTTTTCTGGCGGATCCGAACCGGCCAAGTCCGTGAATCAAGTTGCGGTAACAGCAATGCAAGAAAAAGGTATTGATGTCTCGCAGTATGTGCCACAACGTTGGACGATGGACCTTCTCGAATCAGTGGATGTAGTCGTCACCATGGGCTGCGGCGACGAGTGCCCATTTATTCCGGGAAAGAAGTATGTCGATTGGCCGCTTAATGATCCAGCAGGCCAGGGTATCGAAATGGTGCGCAGTGTTCGAGATGAAATCGAACAAAGAGTCAAGCTGCTTGCAGCAGAATTGTTGAGCAATCAGCGGTAAGCGTCAAAGAGCTCTGCAATGGCTTTGGCTTGGCCGCCGCTCGTCGATGACATGACGGCTATCGGCAAAACTCCCTTATCGGCCCATGCCGATAGTTGTTCGCGCACCGATGCTGCGCTGCCGGATGCCGTGCAGTCGCGCAGCCAACGATCGCTCATTGCCGTTTGCAGCGCTTGCGCATGTTCTTCCTTCGGCAACGTCTCCAAAATCGCTTCGGCTGCATCCATCTCTTCCGCGTAGCCAGCTTGCCGCCAGTAATTGCGGTAATTGGGTAGCGAAATATAGCCAGTCAAGGTTTTGCGATGAATCGCGAGTGCGGCACCTTCGTCGTCACTGATCACTGTCGGAATCATGTTTGCCATAAAGAAGCTAGATCGGCGTGCAGATGGGACCAACTCAACTTGACGCGAAATGTCTGACAGTGATGCATTGGCCCATATCGCGCCTTCGGCAATTTCAACCGATAGCGCAAGCATCTTGTCGCGTAGGGCAGCAAGATAAATCGGAGGAAGTTCTCCGCTAAATCTTGAGTTTCCGCGCATCGATGCAACATAATTGGACATGTCGGTAAGTGGTTTCCCGGTAGCGACACCCAGTCGTTGAACTACAGGCGCATGGCTCACGCCAAGGCCAATTCCGAATCGGCCACCAGAGATCTCGTGAATATGAGCTGCGGTGTTGGACATTTCAACCGGATGGTTGTAATAAACGGGTTGAATCGAAGTCCAAAACTTTATGGTCTTAGTGGCATGTGCGAGCGAGGTGCATAGACCGAGCGTTGCGCCAAGGCTCGGGCACGCAAGGCCCGCAAAGCCGCGCGACTCCGCCTCCTGAGCCAGTTGCAAAATGGCGTTCCGCTTTGTCGGGGTTGCAACAATTGAAATTGCCGGTAATGAGTTTGAATTCATGGCGTGGTGAAACTCCTTTGCCGTCTACCGTATACAACGTGAACATGCTGCGGGTCGCAATGGTCAGCCCATACAGTGTCTCCGTTCCGGGTGGGGTGCAAGCACAAGTGATGGGCTTGGCGCGTGAATTGCGGAGGATTGGTCACGAGGTGCGTGTGCTTGCTCCATGCGATGGTCCACCGCCAGAGCCGTTCGTAACACCCTTGGGCAAAAGTCTGCCAACAGCCGCCAACGGTTCGGTTGCGCCACTTGCCCCAGACCCATCTGCCGCGTTGCGCACCATTCGGGCGCTGAACGATGAGGCCTTTGACATCATTCACTTGCACGAACCAATTGCACCTGGGCCAACGGCAACCGCACTGTTGTTGCAACTTGCACCGACTGTCGGAACGTTTCATGCGGCGGGAGACTCCAGCTCGTATCGGGTGCTGAACAAAACTGCTCGATGGGCAGCGGATCAACTCAGCACTCGCGTTGCAGTATCTGCATCGGCGAAAGAGTTGGCTCACCGATATCTCGGCGGCGACTACACCGTGTTATTCAACGGCATAGAAACCGAGCGTTACCGACGTCCGATGGTGGAAAGAAGTTCTGAGCCAACAATATTTTTTGTTGGTCGTCATGAACCGCGCAAAGGGTTGGAAGTTTTGCTTGATGCGATGGCAGATTTACCTTCAAACGCTCGGCTGTGGATTGCGTCTGATGGCGAAGGCATTGACGAACTAAAGACACGCTTCCAGAGCGATCGGCGAATTGAATGGCTAGGTCGAATTTCCGAGGAAGACAAGTTGGATCGGCTTGCGCGTTGCACCGTCTTTTGTGCACCATCGCTTCGCGGTGAATCATTCGGAATCGTTCTTCTAGAGGCCATGTCGGCTGGTGCATCACTTGTCGCCAGTGCAATTGATGGTTATGTCAATGTTGCAACAAGCGAGAAAAACTCCTTACTCGTTCCACCTGGCGATGCCCATCAACTTGCCTTTGCCATTAACAGGGTTATTGGTGACACTCAGTTGCGTGCGAATCTCATTAGCGAAGGTCATTTGCGGGCGCAACAGTTTTCAATGAGTCTTCTTGCGAGTAAATATGTCGATATCTATCGGATGTTGCTTGAGTCCGAAGCATCCAACGAACTGCTAGTTCGGCCGAACCGTTTGGTTTCAATGTTTCCCGATCGGTTGCTTCGTAGGCCATGGTCGGGCCGCTCCTAACCGCTTCATCTGCTGGCGTAGACTAGGAAAATGAACTTGATCATTGTGATTGTTGTCGTTGGCTTAGCGGCCCTATTGGTAGGTGGCATTTACAACCAGTTGGTGCGTAGGCGCAACGAGGTGGACAACGCTTGGTCCCAAATTGATGTGCAACTGAAGCGCAGGCTCGACTTGATACCGAATTTGGTTGAAACAGTGAAGGGTTATGCGGCTCACGAGAAGACGGCCCTCGAGGCGGTTGTTTCGGCCCGCAACTCTGCAATGTCCAGTGGCTCCTCTCCACACGAGCAAGCCGCTGCGGATAATGCGGTGAGTTCGGCGTTGCGTCAGTTGTTTGCGTTGTCCGAGGCATACCCCGACTTGAAGGCGAACCAGGGTTTTGTGTCGTTGCAAGAGGAGTTGTCGAATACCGAAAGCCGTATCGCTTACGCACGCCAGTTCTACGGTGATGCAGTCGAAACGTACAACACGGCTATCCAGAAGTTTCCCGCTGTTTTCGTTGCTTCGATATTTAAGTTTACTGAACGCGAATTTTTCACAGCCGAAGAAGCAGCACGCAGCGTTCCAGAAGTTAAGTTTTAAGGCCATCCGATGAACGATTTGATTGCTGCAAATAAACGCCGAACATTCTTCTTGCTCTTTGGTTTCGTGGTGATAACACTGTTGGTCGGCGTCGCTGTGGGCTCGTTGGTTGGCAATGGCACAACAGGCACACTGATAGCGCTTGTCATTGCGGCTGTGATGGCGTTCAGTTCGTACTGGAAATCCGACAAGATCGCGCTAGCAGTAAGCCGTGCGCATCCAGCAGACGAACAGGAGTATCGACGTTTGCACAACCTGGTTGAAGGATTGTGCATTGCTGGAGGCATACCAAAACCAAAGGTGTACATCATTCAAGATGAGGCACCGAACGCCTTCGCCACTGGTCGCAATCCCAAGAATGCAGCTATTGCTGTAACTACCGGTTTGCTTCACGTTATGAACCGAGTCGAACTCGAGGGCGTTGTTGCACACGAGTTGTCGCACATCAAGAATTACGACATTCTGGTATCGACTTTGGCGGTAACGCTCGTTGGCACCATTGCGATCGTTACCGACTTGACATTGCGAATGATGTGGTGGAACGGTGGGCGAGTAGCCCGCAGCGGCGACCGTGGCGACCGCAACAACCCGCTGGCTTTGATTGGGCTGGTTTTGTTGGTGCTTGCTCCGATCCTCGCAAAAGTGATGCAAGCGTCTGTAAGCCGACGCCGCGAAACCTTGGCGGATGTGTCGGCAGTCCGTATGACCAGATATCCGCCCGGTTTGATCTCGGCTTTAGAAAAACTTCAGGCCGATAACACGGTTACTCATTCCGCCAGTATGGCTACGGCTCATCTATGGATCGAACAGCCAATGTCGGGTGTGAAAGACGCGGGCAGGTTGGGTATGTGGCATAAACTTTTTAATACCCACCCACCACTTGCCGAGCGGATTGCACTGCTCAGGGAGATGTAAACATCATGAAACCACGTCGCATTACTGCAGCATTCCTTTCAATCTCAGCTTTCGCGGTACTTGCGGCTTGCAGTAGCTCGTCTTCCTCCAGCAACGACAGTGCTCCCGTTGGTACCGAAGTAACAGATACAACAGTCGGTGTTGTGGTCGACCCGCTCACAGGCCTTCCAAACCAAGATTCATCCACGCTTGATCGTCCGGCATTGGTTGTGAAGATCGACAATCATCCTTCTGCTAGGCCTCAGTTGGGTATCAATCAGGCAGACATCATTTTTGAGGAAAACGTCGAAAAGCTCACTCGCTATGCGGCGGTCTTTCATAGCCAGGGTTCCGACCCGGTCGGCCCAATTCGCAGTGGTCGTTTCCAAGACATCAACCTTCTGGGTTCGTTGAACAAGCCTCTATTTGTATGGAGCGGCGGCAACGAAAAGGTTTCCAGAGCAATCAAAGACTCCGACCTTGTCGACTTGAGCTACACGGTTGCCAACAAAGATGGCGGGTTTGGTCGCGACAGCGATCGTTCGGCGCCACACAACCTGATCGCAGAGACAACCAAACTTTGGACTCTGGCCCCAGCGGGTGCATCAGCCCCACAGCAACAGTTTGCCTATCGCTCGGCAAGTGACGCCAATGCTTCAACATCAAAAGACGTTGCTGGTGTGAAGGTGTCAATGGACGGTGTCAAAGTGCAATGGGACTGGGACAAGACAACCAAGGAATTCATTCGCATCCAAGATGGCACTCCAGTGGTCGACCCGCAAGACGAACAGTTGGCAGTACCAAACGTTGTTGTGCTTGAGGTGGAGTACAGCAATCGCTACAGCCCAACATCCAAAACACTTGGAAACGGCAAAGCGTATGTTTTCACTAATGGGGTTGTGTACGAAGGTACGTGGACCCGCGAGGATCGCCTGGAACCGTTCATCTTGAAGGACTCTGCGGGCGCAGTAATCAAACTGACCCCTGGCCAAACCTTTGTGGAAGTAGCCCGTGCTGAAAAGACGGCAATCGTGCCAGTCGGCACTAGCCCAGACGACGTGAAGTTCCTTTAGCCGGAGATAATCCGTAGCTCGCTTATTGGGCGAGACATATCCGGTCGGTACGCTAAAAGCATGACGAAAAATGCAGCATCCGGCGCAACCGGTTCCATGAATATCAAACGCGGCCTGGCAGAAATGCTGAAGGGTGGCGTGATCATGGACGTTGTGACACCGCTTCAGGCAAAGATCGCCGAGGATGCAGGCGCCATTGCAGTTATGGCGCTCGAGCGCGTTCCTGCAGACATTCGCCGCGACGGTGGAGTTGCCCGTATGAGCGACCCAGAAATGATCGAGGGCATCAAGGCAGTTGTGTCCATTCCTGTAATGGCAAAAGCGCGCATTGGTCATTTTGTAGAAGCACAAATTCTTGAAGCGCTTGGCGTCGATTTCATCGACGAGTCCGAAGTGCTCACCCCAGCCGACGAAACTCATCACATCGACAAATTTGCATTTACTTCGCCATTCGTGTGCGGTGCAACAAATTTGGGCGAGGCGCTCAGGCGTATCAGCGAAGGCGCAGCACTTATTCGCTCAAAAGGCGAAGCAGGAACGGGCAACGTTGTAGAAGCCGTTCGGCACTTGCGCAATATTTTGGGTGACATTCGCAAAATCACGCAGGCAGACAATGCCGAATTATTCGATTGGGCCAAAAAATTAGGCGCACCGTTGCCACTTGTTCAAGAGATACAGCAAACCGGCAAGCTGCAAGTTCCTCTGTTCTGCGCAGGAGGCATTGCCACGCCAGCCGATGCTGCACTCGCAATGCAATTGGGTGCTGAAGCTGTATTCGTTGGTTCAGGCATTTTCAAGAGCGATGACCCGGCACCTCGTGCTAAAGCAATCGTTGAAGCAACTGCTCACTTCCGCGACGCGAAAGTGCTCGCCAAAGTCAGTCGCAACTTGGGCGCACCAATGACAGGCATTGGCATGGACCAGATTAACGAGCGCTACGCCGAGCGTGGCTGGTAGATGACAAGAGACCCCGCGGTGGGTCGAACGGTTGGTGTTCTAGCGTTACAGGGTGCTTTCTCTGCGCATCAAATTGCTTTAGAGTCGCTTGGCCAGAAAACAATCCAAGTACGAAACTTGGATGATCTGGCCTTAGTCGATGCCTTGGTGTTCCCTGGAGGGGAGTCGACCGCGATGTCGCACTTGTTGCGCACTTCGGAAATGTTCGAACCGATTAGTTCACGACTCGCCGAAGGCATGCCCGCATTCGGCACGTGTGCTGGAATGATTATGTTGTCAACATCGGTGATTGACGGACGAGAGGATCAGAGGTCGTTCGGTGTAATCGACATCGATGTTCGGCGGAACGCCTATGGACGCCAGGTGGACAGTTTCGAGATGGACATTGATGTAGATGGCTTGCAATCGCCATTTCATGCGTCCTTCATCCGTGCTCCGCAGGTGGTGCGTTGTGGAGAGGGTGTGAGCGTCTTGGCCAACCTTGCCGATAGCCCGATTCTTGTTAAGCAGGATTCCGTTATGGTGGCTGCATTCCACCCGGAACTTGGTGTTGATAGTCGAATTCATGCAATGTTTTTAGAGATGCTGTAGAGAGGATCAGTTATGTCGGGTCATTCCAAATGGGCAACCATCAAACACAAAAAAGGCAAGGCCGACAAGGCGCGCGGTAAAACATTTGCAAAGCTTTCGCGTCAACTAGAAGTTGCTGTTCGGGAAGGTGGCGGCCCCGACCCGGCGTCAAATGCTTCACTGCGCACAATCGTGCTCAAGGCCAAGTCCGCACAAATGACGAACGACGCAATCGATCGCGCGATCAAGCGGGGTGCCGGAGTGCAAACTGGTAGCGCATACGAAAGTATTACGTACGAGGGTTACGCACCAGGTGGAGTTGCGCTTCTCGTTGATGCACTTACGGACAATCGCAATCGAACAGCTTCCGATGTGCGTCTTGCCTTCAGCAAGTCTGGTGGATCCATGGCAGAGCCGGGTGCGGTGGGTTGGCAATTTTCACGGCGCGGTGTTGTGCTCGTTGGGAAGAACAAAACCGAGGAAGACGTGATGATGGTTTCGCTAGATCACGGCGCAGAAGACATCGTTGATGATGGGGAGCATTGGCGAGTGCTGTGCGATCCACACACCCTGTTCGATTTGAAGGCATCTCTTGAAGAAGCGGGAATGACAGTTGTGTCCGCTGAAAGCACCATGGTTTCATCTATGTCGGTCGCGGTAGCGGACATTGCTGATGCGAAGGCCATTTTAAAGATCATGGACGATCTTGAAGAGAATGATGACGTTCAAGATGTATATTCCAATTTCGACATTTCCGACGAGATTCTGAACGAGGTTGCATCATGAGCATCAAAGTTGGCGACAAGGCACCCTCTTTCGTTCTTCCTGGAACCGGCGGGGCATCGTATACGCTCGAGCAATTTGCTGGAGCCCCACTGGTATTGGTGTTTTATCCTGGAGACAACACTCCTGTGTGCACTAAACAATTGAATTGCTACAACGACGAACTCGCACAGTTCACAGGGATCGGCGCGCAAGTCGTAGGAATCTCTGCTCAGGGTGTATCCAGCCACGATGAGTTTTCCCAAAAGCATGGGTTCGGCTTTCCACTGCTTGCCGACACCGATAAGGCCGTCGCCAGTGCTTATGGGGTGGTCGGTCCGTTGGGTTTTCCGCGGCGCAGTGTTTTTGTGATCGACGCCAAGGGCGTTATTTCCTATGTTCATAGGGCCTTGGCTGGAATCACTTTCAGGCCAGTTTCCGAGCTGGTGGCAGCCGTGGAGCAAGCCAAGAAAGCCTAAATCTCTGCACCACAGCAACTAGGATGAACATATGTTCGCCCCAAAGTCGGATACCAATTCAGGGTCTGGGTTCGTCGTTTTGGGGGTCGATCCAGGTCTCACTAGGTGTGGTTATGCCGCAATTGAAGTGGGCCAGACTCGCGTGCCGACGCTTCTCAAAATGGGTGTCGTCTCTACCGATGTTTCCGCTGAATTGCCAGATCGCCTAGCCACATTGCAGGCCGACTTCGAAATTCTCATGGATGAAGCGCAGCCCGATGCGGTTGCTGTCGAGCAAGTCTTTTTTCAAAACAATGTGCGCACTGCAATGGGTGTGGGACAAGCGAGTGGGCTGGTGCTTGCAATGGCTGCACGTCGTGGCATTCATGTGGTGCAGTACACGCCAAGCCAGGTGAAGAGTGCAGTCACAGGTTCAGGCACCGCAAACAAACTGCAAGTGCAACAAATGGTGCAGCGCCAGTTGAAGCTTCGGTCTTTGCCTCAACCGCCCGACGCTGCCGATGCAGCAGCACTTGCGCTTTGTCATCTCGCTGTATCTCCAATGCGTCAATCAATCGCGCGTTCGACAGTGGGTGCGCGTTCATGATTGGTTCGCTTCGGGGCAAAGTAGTCGAGCGCAACAACGACGGAACGGTTCTGCTTGAAGTTGGTGGCGTTGGTTACCTGGTGCACGTTACGCCTCGCACGCTCGCCGAACTCGAGCCAACAAGCGCGGCTTTCGTTTATGTTCATCACCATATTCGTGAAGATGCTCAAACATTGTTCGCATTTCTCGATCGTGACGAGCGACGCGGTTTCGAGATCCTCATCGCGACTCATGGCATAGGGCCTTCAATGGCAATGTCAATACTTGCCACCCATTCACCACGAGTTCTCATCGATATCGTCGCGACAAACGACCTTGCAGCTCTGACGATGGTTCCGGGCGTTGGACGTAAAACTGCAGAGCGGCTTCTCGTCGAGTTGAAGGACCGTCTCAATTTGCCGCTCATTGACACCCTCGAATCCTCCGGCACTGCAAGTCATTCGGCGGTAGTGGATGTCCGCGAGGCACTTACGGGGTTGGGATACTCGAGCGAAGAGATTCGAGAAGTCTTACGTGAACAGTCTGCAACCGACTCCGCAGAGAACATGTTGCGCAACGCACTCAATCAGTTGGGGGCCCGTCGTGCGTGAGGAATATGTCGACCCAGAAATCCGCGCTGGAGAAGAGTTGGACGCCACAGAAGATGGTGGATTGCGGCCTCGAACCTTGGACGAATTCGTTGGACAAAGGGAACTGAAAGAACATCTCAACATCGTGCTCGAAGCGGCACGTCGACGCGGGCAGGCCGCAGACCATTTGTTGCTGGCTGGTCCGCCAGGGCTTGGCAAAACCACGATGGCATCAATCGTCGCCGCTGAAATGGGTGCCCATATTCATGTCACTTCCGGCCCTGCACTCGAACGTGCTGGCGACTTGGCGGCAATTCTTACCAAACTCGAACCAAATGATGTCTTGTTCATCGATGAAATACATCGATTGTCTCGCAGTGTCGAAGAGATCTTGTATCCAGCAATGGAAGATTTTCAGATCGACATTGTTGTTGGCAAAGGTCCTTCGGCGTCATCCATACGACTTACGCTGCCAAGGTTTACTTTGATTGGCGCTACCACTCGGACGGGAATGATTACCGGTCCTCTTCGTGATCGATTTGGTTTGGTCGCTCGACTTGATTTCTATGACGATGAGGAACTGCAGCTGATTGTTCGTCGAGCGGCATCGATTTTGCAAGTTGATATAGACGGGCAGGGTGCCGGAGAGATTGCTCGGCGTTCGCGTGGAACTCCACGCATTGCCAATCGCTTGTTGCGTAGAGTGCGCGATTTTGCCGAGGTCAGGAAAGACGGAACCATCTCTCAGCAGACTGCAAACGAAGCGCTTGTAGTTTTCGGCGTTGACAAACTGGGTCTCGACAAAGTGGACCGTGCAGTGCTTGGGGCGCTGTGTCAGCAATTCAATGGCGGTCCTGTTGGGCTTTCCACCTTGGCGATCAGTGTGAGCGAGCAAACCGAAACAATCGAGGATGTATACGAACCGTTCCTCATACAACAGGGATTGCTTGCGCGCACTCCACGTGGCCGAGTTGCAATGCCTGCTGCTTGGGATCATCTAGGTCTTCCCAGACCAGAATTAGACCCGCAACTGTTTTCTTAGTCTGCTCGTACATTTAGAACATGCAACTGTCCGACATCGACTACGTATTGCCGGTCGATCTCATTGCGCAGACGCCCATAGAGCCACGTGATTCGGCTCGGCTGCTGGTCGATCAAGGGTTAAGCCAACCACTTCACAGGCATGTTCGCGATCTGTGTAGTTTTTTGAAACCAAATGATGTGCTTGTGATCAATCACACCCGAGTGCTCCCTGCACGGTTGCGTGCACGTCGCTCAACGGGTGGTGCAGTAGAGATTTTGCTGCTCAATCAAATGGGTAATGACGCAATTTCATGGGAAGCAATGATTAAGCCTGGCGGAAAATTGCGGGAAGGTGAACTGCTGACTATTAACCAATCCGAAATGAGGGTTGAAGTTGGTGAGCGCACCATTCATGGCGACACATTCGTCATCAAACTGCTTACGCCAGATGTGCTTGCGGAGTTGTTGCGGGTTGGCGAAGTTCCACTTCCTCCGTACATCACTCAAACGCTTCAGGATGCCGAGCGATACCAAACCGTGTTCTCCCATGATCAGCGATCGGCCGCCGCTCCTACTGCGGGCCTGCACTTCACGCTGGAACTTCTCGATCGAGTCCGCGAAATGGGAGTGCTTATTCTCGAGGTCGAACTTGTCGTAGGGCTAGACACTTTCAAGCCGATTTCGGATGAAGACCCGCTGAAGCATCTCATTCATAGTGAGGCGTATTCGGTTTCCAAAGATGTGCTCGCAAAATGTATCGAAACCAAAAACAACGGTGGGCGAGTGGTCGCGGTAGGCACGACTGCTACGCGGGCGTTGGAGAGTGCTGCAACAACGGGATTGTTGTCGGGGAACACAACACTGTTCATCACGCCCGGTTACCAGTGGAAGATGGTTGACGTCATGATTACCAATTTCCACATGCCGAAGACCACGTTGTTACTGATGGTCGAGAGTTTTGTAGGGAAGCGTTGGCGAATCTTGTATCAACACGCAATAGACGCTAGATATCGAATGCTTTCTTTTGGTGATGCAATGCTGCTGCAACGACAAACAGATACCGTGTAAGTAATGTTTCCTGTTCAGTTCACAACTGAAGCAACTGATGGCCTTGCGCGTGCGGGCACTGCATTCACTCATCGCGGGCCTTATACAACTCCACTTTTCATGCCTGTTGGCACTCGTGGAGCAATCAAGTATCTGAGTGCCGCAGATTACGAAGATCTTGGCGCGCAGATCGTGTTAGGAAACACGTATCACCTGATGCTTCGCCCCGGCGCCGAAACTGTTGCAACTTTGGGCGGATTGGGAAAATTCGCTGGTTGGGGTGGGCTCACGCTTACCGACTCAGGCGGTTTCCAAGTTTTCTCGCTCAATCCTTCGGTCGATGATGACGGAGTGACTTTTCGCTCAACGTATGACGGTTCTTCTCATCGATATACGCCCGAGGGCGCTGTCGAGACACAGCAGCTTCTGGGCGCCGACATTCAGATGGTGCTTGATGTCTGCCCACCTTTGCCGTCCGAGGCTTCGGTAGTTCGGTTGGCGCTTGAACGAACCTCGGCCTGGGCGAAGAGAGCTCATGCTTCACATAAGCGCGTGGACCAATCGTTATTCGGCATTGTTCAGGGCGGCATAGACGTGAACATGCGAGCAGAGAGTGCAAAGCGAACTGCCGATCTCCATTTTGATGGATACGGAATCGGAGGATTATCGGTGGGCGAGACGCGGGAACAAATGATTCCCGCACTTGCTGCTGCGCTCGCGCATCTCCCAACGGACCGACCTCGCTATTTGATGGGTGTGGGGGATCCGGCGTCACTGGTAGAGGCGGTAAATCTGGGGGTTGACCAGTTCGACTGCGTATTGCAAACTCGGCTCGGTCGTCATGGCACGGCGCTCACATCGATGGGGAGGGTCAATCTCAAAAGGGCGGAATTTACGCTGAGCGAGGATCCCATCGACTCAGCCTGCGGTTGCATGGTCTGCAGCCGCCACACCCGTGGTTACATTCGTCACTTGTTTCAAGTGGGTGAACCAACCGCGTCTCGGTTGGTGTCGGTGCACAACATTGCTTGGACAATCAATTTCATGAAGTCCATGCGAGAAGCCATTTTGGGGGCACGTTTTGAACAATTCAGGCAATCAACGTTGGCAATCTGGGGCTAGTCCGTTGACCATGGCCTTGCGTATAGAGTGACACCTTATGTTTAACGCACTGAGCCTTTTATCCGCCGCCGAAACAACAAATAGTGGAGGTTCCATCCTGGGAATGCTGCCATTGATTGCGATTTTTGCGGCTATGTACTTCCTGTTACTGCGTCCACAACGCAAGCGTCAGAAGGAAACTCGCAACCTACAATCCAGCTTGCAAGAAGGCGATGAGATCATCATGTCATCTGGCCTTTACGGCTGGATTTCCTCGGTTGAAGAGAATTACTTTTGGGTCGAGATCGCCAAGGACACAGAGGTGCGGGTTCTGAAGAGCGCGGTTGTTAACCGAGTCTCGACCAATTCACAAAGTTCGGAAACTCCGGAAGAAAAAAAATAACGACTGCTGCTGCATCGTTATCTGATTCATGGTTCGCCGTCTAGTCATTTCCCTGGTTGGGGTAGTAGTCATAGTTTTTGGTTTGTTCGCCGCCAACTTAGTCGCGGGCAACGTCCCCTCACTCGGCCTCGACTTGCAGGGTGGAGCATCAATTACGTTGCAACCCGAGGGCGAATATGATGCCGTTGCATTGGACGTGGCGATCAATATCATTCGATCCCGCGTCGACTCAATCGGTGTTGCGGAGCCTGAAATTATTCGGCAAGGTGACACTGTCGTTGTCAACCTGCCTGGCGTAGACGATCAGCAACGAGCATTAGACATCATCGGTCGCCAAGGCCAAGTGTTGCTACGCCCAGTTCTTCAGGCAGGGACGCTCGATACTTCTGCTACAACAACGCTGCCAGGGCAAACGACACTTCCTTCAGATTCAACGTTGCCCGGTGCGGCAAGTGGTCCCGGCAACGCACGCGTACGAGGTGCTGCAACTACGACTATTCCAGCAGCCTCCGAGACAACGGCACCAGGCATTCAAGTCTCTGAAGACCCAAATGATCCTTCAACTAATGCAGTGCTCTCCGACGGCAAAGGCGGAGCCTTTTTGGTTGGTCCGGCTGGCGCAGATGGTTTGGTATTTACCAACGATGCCACTGCAGAAATTAACAACGGTAATTGGGTGGTCAACGTTGGCTTGCAAGATGGGCCAGCTGGTGCCGATCTTTGGAATGCATTGACAACGAAGTGCTTCAACCGAGACGCAGTTTGCCCTACTGGCCAGATTGCAATAGTTCTCGACGGCAAAGTGATATCGGCACCTGTGGTCCAGGAAGCCGTATTCTCCGGTGGCACTGTGCAAATTTCGGGCGATTTCACCGAAGGTGAAGCACGCGACTTAGCAAAGATCCTCGAGTTCGGTGCCGTGCCCGTTAAATTCGCGGTCGCCACTGTTCAGACTGTTTCGCCTACCTTGGGTGAGGACTCGCTACGTGCCGCAATCATTTCTGGTCTAGTCGGAGTTCTGCTTGTTGTGCTGTTTTTCTTTTTCTACTACCGCTTGCTGACGATTGTGATTCTCGGCGGTCTCACTATTTCATTCTCTTTGTTGTGGAGCGTCGTGGCCTTCTTGTCAAAAACCAATGGCCTTGCACTCACTCTCTCTGGTGTCGCAGGAATCATTGTTTCAATTGGCGTTACGGTCGACTCATACGTTGTTTTCTTTGAAAAGATGAAAGACGAGCTGCAATCAGGTAAAACTTTGCGTGGTTCTGCTCAGCGCAGTTTCAATTCTGCTTGGCGAACAATCCTGGCAGCCGACACTGTGTCGTTTCTTGGTGCCCTCACACTGTGGTGGCTCACCGTTGGTTCGGTTCGGGGCTTCGCCTTTTTCCTTGGCCTCTCCACATTGTGCGACGTGATCGTCGCGTATTTTTTCACCAGGCCATCGGTTCTTTTGCTGGCACGAACACGGCTATTGAATGGCCGTAAGGTTTTGGGTGTGCGGGTGTCTGAGGGGGTTGCCCAATGAGTGGTGTCCTATCGCGGTTATATCGAGGCGAGACCACGTTCAACTTTGTAGGTCGTCGCTGGTGGGGTTTCGGGCTGTCGCTGTTCCTCATTGTGGTCACGATGCTTTCGTTTTTCACGAGGGGTCTCAACTTAGGTATCGATTTTGAGGGTGGTGTTGCATGGGAAGTTCCTGCTGCATCACTAACTGTCGCCGACGTGACAGAAATTCTTGAAGCCAACGGTGTCGATACGGCAGATGCAAAGATCCAGTCACTGAATGGTTCGGATGGGCCACGCATTCGTGTGCAGGTCGCCGAGCAAAGTGACGCCACGAAGTCGGCTGTTCAGGGCGAACTCGCTGCAATGGCGAAGGTCGACGTTCAGGATGTGAGCGTGTCTTCGGTGAGTTCGTCTTGGGGGCGCAGCATCACGGAAAAAGCAGTGCGTGCGCTTCTCATATTCTTCGTTTTGGTTTCAATTTTCATTGCATGGCGTTTCGAGTGGAAAATGGCTCTGTCGGCAATCTTGGCTATGGCCCACGACGTGTTCATCAGCGTTGGTGTGTATTCGGTTACCGGTCTTCCAGTTACGCCTGCAACGGTAATCGCGTTTTTGACCATCCTCGGTTTTTCTCTCTACGACACAATCGTCGTGTTCGACAAAGTCCACGACAACACCACGAAGTATTCCGCCTCTCGGGTTTCGTATGCGGACATCACCAACATCTCTATGAATCAGGTGTTGATGCGATCAATAAACACTTCGCTCGCCGCTGTTCTTCCTGTGCTTTCTTTGCTTGTTCTTGGTTCCTGGATTTTGGGCGCCGTTGCCCTAGAAGAGTTTGCAATTGCGCTGTTGGTGGGGCTTGCACTTGGTGCTTATTCTTCAATTTTTGTTGCCACTCCACTGTTGGCGGTATTTAAGACTCGTGAGTCCAAATATGCGTCAATGGCCGATGAAGTTCATATTGGGGCCGAAATGGCGCGTATTGCAGGTTCTGGTAAGAAGACCGTTCAACGCGTTGCGGCTACTGCGCAAGACACCGAACGCGAAGTTGTGCTTGCTAGCTCAGCCTTAACACATCCACCACGCCCTCGGAAAAAGCGTCGCCGTTAGCCAACTCCTGTTCCCGTAGGCTTTTAACTATGGGAGGCTCTACATGAGCACAACTTCGAGGGTGTTGCCATGGCGGCGTAATCAGTCCGCCGTCAATCAGGAGTTGTTGCCGCTTCTTAGCGCCTTCAAACAGAACCACCCGAAGGCATCGATCGCGCAGGTCAATGCCGCATACGAGATGGCTAGCTCTGCTCACAAACATCAATCGCGAATGAGTGGAGAGTTGTATGTCAGCCATCCTTTGGCTGTTGCCAGAATCGTTGCAGAAATTGGGCTAGATGAGGTTTCTTTGATTGCAGCACTTTTGCACGACGCTGTCGAAGACACAGAGATCACGCTTGCTGATGTCGAGAGCAACTTTGGAGCCGAGATCGCGGGAATCGTTGATGGTTTAACAAAACTTGAACGGTTGCAATTCGATTCGCGCGAAGCTCAACAGGCAGCGACTATGCGAAAAATGCTCGTTGCGATGGCTCGCGACTTAAGGGTACTCATCATCAAACTTGCCGATCGTCTGCACAATATGCGCACCATTGCCTCTGCGCCGATCGAAAAACAACGGAGAGTCGCGCAAGAAACCTTAGATATTTACGCTCCACTCGCGCATCGGTTGGGAATGCAAGAAATGAAGCAACAGCTCGAGGATCTTTCCTTTGCGGCGCTGTATCCGAAGCGCTATGCAGAGTTGGACTATTTGGTCTCCACTCGCGCGCCGGAACGCGACGTGTATTTGGCAAAAGCACTAGGGCAGGTTGACGGTTGGTTGAATGAGGTAAACATCAAGGCCGAGCTAACTGCACGTGGCAAACACCTTTGGAGTTTGTACGAGAAAATGGTGCAAAAAGGTCGGGACTTTGATGAGATTTTTGACCTGATGGCCGTGCGAATCATCGTTGATTCTGTCAAAGATTGTTATTCGGCCTTAGGTTGCATCCACGGGCATTGGAAACCTGTAGTTGGCAGGTTTAAGGATTACATCGCAATGCCTAAATTCAATTTGTATCAATCTCTGCATACAACCGTGATTGGCCCAGGCGGCAAACCGATAGAGGTTCAAATACGTTCTCGCGACATGCACCAGCGTGCGGAATGGGGCGTCGCATCTCATTGGTCATACAAAGATGGCATTGCGAGTACCGACATCGACTGGCTCAATCGGATCATTGATTGGCAGGACGAAGTCTCCGATCCAAGACAATTTTTGGAGAGCCTCAAGACCGATCTTGACCAGGACGAATTATTCGTGTTTACACCAAAGGGCAGAGTGGTTTCGCTCCCGGTCAATGCCACGCCCGTTGATTTTGCATATGCAGTGCACACCGAAGTGGGCCATTCATGCATTGGGGCGCGTGTCAATGGCCGATTAGTCCCTCTCGATTCAATACTTAATTCAGGCGACACCTGTGAAGTACTTACATCTACAGCCGACGAGCCTGGCCCAATGGAAGAATGGATCAATTCGGTCGTATCCCCCAAGGCGAAAAGCAAGATTAAGCAGTGGTTCTCGCGTGAACGGTTGGAGGATTTGGTTGAGACGGGCCGTGACGACCTCGTAGAGCAGATTCGCCATTTGGGGATGCCGGTTCAGCAGGTTTTGGAATCCGAAGCCTTCAATCTCGAAATGTCGGCGATGAATTACTCGGATGCTTCCGCATTATTTCTGGCAATTGGAGAAGGACACGTCGCAGCAGATTCGTTTGCCAACCGTCTGTCTCGAGCCTTCGGTGACGGCGAGTTTGGCGAACAGCTCTCTGTCGGTATGCGCTTCGATTCGGCTGGTTTGGATAGCAACCAGCAGGCAGGAATTCACGTTGAGGGGCTCGACCAGAGCATTGTTCGTCTGGCTAAGTGTTGTACTCCCGTGCCAGGCGACGAGATCATCGGGCTACTTGTCGTGGATCACAGCGTAAATGTTCATCGTTCAGATTGTTCGACGGCGATCATGGCCATCTCCAATAATGTCGGACGGGTTGTTGATGTGGAGTGGAGCGGCAACCTGAGGGGTGCCACCTTCGTAGCGGCAGTAGAGGTAGTGGCACTAGACCGCTCGCGCCTGCTGAGGGATGTGGCCAATGCCCTCAGCGAGGAACACGTCAACATCGTTGCCTGCACGACCCAAACAGGACAGGATCGAGTGGCCAAGATGCGCTTCGAGTTCGAATTCGCCGACCCAAGCCATTTGCAGTCAGTATTGCGAACAATCAAACGGATTGATTCTGTATATGACGCGTATCGTGTGATGTCGGGCGAGCATCCAGCGTCTAATCTTCCTGTGTGAATTCTTTTGCGTCGAGCCCAGGTACGAGAGACATCCTCTCACCGGATTCATCGCGTTGGCGCCAGTTTCAATCCTCATTCGCCGAAGTTGTCGAGCGCGCTGGGTATCAATACATCATTCCGCCAATGTTCGAAGAGCTTGGTGTGTTTTTACGTCTTGGGGACTCCACCGAAGTCGTCACTAAGGAAATGTACGACTTCGAAGATAAAGGCGGCCGTCGTATTGCCTTGCGCCCGGAACAGACGGCAAGCGTCTGTCGTGCTTTCGTAGAACACAGGCCAACCACCCCGTGGAAGGTCTGGTACGCAGGCCCCAACTTTCGTTACGAGAAACCACAGCAAGGTCGGTATCGGCAGTTCGATCAGGTGGGGATAGAAGCATTAGGAGTTGATGATCCGATGCTCGACGCAGAGGTCATCTCGCTTGCAAGTCACTTTTACCAAAAACTTGGACTACAACATGTTCAGCTTTTCATCAACACGCTTGGTGATGAAGGTGATCGCGATAAGTACACAGAAGCACTTCGCCTGTATTTCACTGAGAACTCATCGCTGCTCAGCGCCGAATCGCGGGTAACGCTCGAAAAGAACCCTCTTCGAGTGCTGGACTCTAAGCGCCCTGAAGATCAGACGGTCATCAGTGGTGCTCCAACAATCCGGGATTATTTGAGCGATGGTGCGGCGGAGCACTTTAAGTCTGTTCTCGCGGCGCTTGATGCGATGAATATCAAGTACACATTGTCGGATCGGTTGGTCCGTGGCCTTGATTACTATCGGCGCACGACGTTCGAGTTTGTCAGCACCGCCCTCACTGCTGCACACACTGCGATTGGCGGAGGTGGACGTTACGACGGATTGGTAGAGCAATTGGGGGGTCCGGCCACAGCTGGTATTGGTTTTGCAATAGGTCTTGATCGAACGTTGCTCGCTTGCGATGCCGAGAACGTCTTCGCCGCACCGAACACAGATGTTTCGGTTTTTGTCGTTGACACAGCAGGTGGTATTCATGCCGCAGAGTTGTGTCTCTTACTCCGATCTAACGGGGTGTCTGTCGATCGCGCTTTTGATAATCGCAGCATGAAGGCCCAGATGAAGGCAGCCGATCGAAGCGGTGCCGCAATCGCGGTGATTATTGGTTCTGACGAGGTTGAACAGGGAACGGTCGTCATTCGTCCGATGGGCGATGGACTGCAGTTCAGTTGCCCCAAGTCAGACGTATTGGAAACGATTCGATTGGAACTCCAGAAACTAGGCTCATAGGTTCATGTCTACACAACAGAACCGCAGTATTGAATCCACGTCGTTACGAACTCATCTATGCGCCAATTTGCGTGCAACCGATGTTGGCTCGACGGTTACGGTGTGCGGCTGGGTGGCCCGTCGTCGTGAGCATGGTGAACATCTTGCGTTCCTTGATGTCCGTGACTATTCGGGAATAGTGCAGTGTGTGGTTGACAATGCTGTTGATGTGCGCAGCGAATGGGTTGTTCAAATCACCGGAAAGGTCCAACCGAGACCAGACGGTACTGTCAACAAGAATTTGTCCACAGGAGAAATTGAACTTTCGGACTGCACCATCACCGTGCTTAATGCGGCGGAACCGCCACCTTTCCCGATCGATGCCCGCGCGGATGACGTAGATGAAAATGTGCGTTTGAAGTATCGCTACCTCGATATTCGTCGCGAGCGGATGCAACGAAATCTCCGCATTAGATCAAAAGTTAACTCGGCCATCCGCGGAGCAATGGAAGCTCAGCAGTTCGTAGAAGTCGAGACACCCTTCCTTATGCCCAGCACACCAGAGGGCGCCCGCGAATTTCTCGTCCCTTCACGGAAAGAGCCTGGCTCGTTCTACGCGCTTCCGCAGTCACCGCAGTTGTGGAAGCAATTGTTGATGGTTGCCGGCATCGATCGTTATTACCAGATCGCTCGTTGCTTGCGTGATGAAGACTTGCGAGCCGACAGGCAGTACGAATTCATGCAACTCGATGCGGAAATGAGTTTTGTAACAAAGGACGATGTTTTGGCTGCCATCAGCAAAGCAGTTGTTGCTGCGGCCGAAGCAGTTCTTGGCGAAACCCCACCACCAATCGAACAAATCACCTGGCGCGACGCAATGAATAGGTTCGGTGTTGACAAACCAGATATGCGATTCGGCATGGAACTTGTCGAACTTACGGCGGTTTTTTCGGCTACCGAGTTCAAGGCGTTCTCGTCAGCGGCTTGCATCAAAGGGATCAGGGTCGATGCGTCGGTCTATCCCGAACAGGCGGCTTTCGGTCGAAACAAGCTTGATGCGCTGACTGATCGCGCAAAGCAAATTGGAGCTAAGGGCCTCGTCTGGATGAAGGTTGGCGAGGGGCTTGCTCTTGATTCTCCGGTTGCAAAGTTCTTGTCCGACTCCGAACGGTCATCGTTGGTTTCGGCAATGGGTGCAAAAGAAGGAGATTTGCTGTTACTCGTGGCCGACGAGTGGGCAACAACCTGCGAGGTGCTTGGAACACTGCGTAACGATCTCGCACGACCTCCTGTTCATGAGGGGCCATACAAATACGTCTGGGTTATTGATTTCCCACTATTCGTTGGGGTCAACGCCACTACGGGTAAGCCCCAGCCAGGGCATCACCCGTTTTGCCAGCCGCACCCAGACGACATCGAGCGACTTGAATCTGATCCAATGACCGTTCGTGCGCTTGCGTACGACTTGGTTCTCAATGGCTGGGAATTGGGTTCGGGTTCCATTCGAATTCACGATCCCGAGATGCAACGTCGAGTTTTCCGACAGCTTGGTATTTCTGATGAGGATGCTGATAAGCGATTTGGTTTCTTCTTGCAGCCGTTTAAGTACGGCGCTCCACCTCATGGCGGTTTCGCCTTTGGCACCGACCGGCTGGTTGCGATTTTGGCCGGCGAAGAAAATATTCGTGAAGTAATTGCGTTTCCAAAGACTCAGTCGGGGAGCGACCCAATGACTAACGCTCCTACACCTGTTAATCCCGCACAACTAAACGAATTGGGTATTCGTCTCTTGCCTCCACCGGCCAAGAGCTAATTCGGACAAACGGTGTGAATCACGCCGATGATCTTTTCTCTTCTGCGGTAGCGGAACGATTGCGTTCGCAGTCTCCGCTGGCGGCTCGGCTTCGGCCGAGGTCATTGGACGAAATTGTCGGACAACAACACCTTGTCGCGGTTGGCGCACCATTGCGCGTATTGATCGAAGCCGATCGTTTGTCGTCAGTCATCTTGTGGGGCCCACCGGGGACCGGCAAGACAACTTTGGCCGAAGTGGTCGCGGCTACAACACATCGCTCTTTCGAACGTCTGTCTGCTGTCACATCGGGAGTCAAGGATGTACGTGAAGCAATTGAGCGTGCGACTGATCGCTTGGGCCAACACGGTCGATCAACAATTGTATTTGTCGACGAGATTCATCGTTTCTCCACTTCGCAGCAAGATGCTCTACTTCCGTCGGTTGAAAGCGGTGTGATCACCCTCATAGGGGCAACAACAGAGAATCCATTCTTCGAGGTCAATGCGCCTTTGCGCAGTCGGTCAACTCTCTTCAGGCTCGAACCGTTGACGGTGGGAGATATCACGCAATTGTTGTTGCGCGGTCTGAAAGCAGAGGGCCTGACAATTCAAGATGACGCACTTGCTTTGTTGGCGCAGCGATCCGGCGGCGACGGTCGGCAAAGCCTCACGGCGTTGGAAGTTGCATGTGCTTTGGCCCGACCAAACCCTGTTTCCATCGAACACGTTGAGGCGGCGCTTGGCACTAGCGCACTGAAGTACGGACGCGATGATCACTACGACGTGATATCGGCGTTCATAAAAAGTATGCGTGCAAGCAACGTAGACGCATCCGTTTTCTGGCTTGCTCGTTTGCTCGAATCTGGGGATGACCCATCGTTTATCGCACGACGGATGATCATTTTTGCAAGTGAGGACATCGGTATGGCCGACCCTCAGGCTCTTGTCGTCGCAGTCGCTGCATCCCAAGCCCTCCATGCAGTTGGGCTTCCAGAGGCCCAACTCAACTTGGCGCAGGGGGCCGTGTATCTTGCCCGCGCACCCAAAGGTAATCAGGTGGCTCAAGCGATTTGGACTGCCCGCGAAGATGTACGTAACGGCGCGGATGTCGAAGTTCCTGCGCACCTTCGAGACTCCCATTATTCGGGGGCAAGCGAATTGGGTCATGGGGTCGGCTACCAATCGCCGCACAATGACCATGCAGAAGTGGAAAAGGTGGAACAGGACTACCTTCCTGCGCAAACTGAAGGACGCGCAGCCAGGCGCTCGCCCTATTACCGGGGTTAACCCCTTGCTACCGAGATGAAAGAAGGAAGTAGATCATGATGAAAAGACTGTTTTGGTTTGTTCTCGGTGCTGCCGCGGGAATCTTTGGTCTTCGCTACGTCAAGGAAAAAGCGCGCGATGCCGCGGATCAACTGACGCCGACACAGATTGCATCCGACATCTTCGATGGTGCTGTCAAATTGGTTAACCAAGGAATTGAAATTGTTCGCAATTTGCGTTCCGACGATGCTGAGACTTCAACATCAGAATCAGACGTGTTGTTCAGCCAAGATCCAAACTCCCGATAAATAAGGCGAGCTTGCTCAATTCCATATAACTAGACTGAGTTCAATGTCCGGAATTCGTCCCGCTATACACAGCGCAAATGATTTGCGTAAGGCCTTTGAGGGTTTTTTTGCGTCTAAGGCGCACACGGTGGTTCCGTCGGCAAGTCTTATTCCACATGATCCAACGGTGTTGTTCACTGTTGCAGGAATGGTGCCATTTAAACCCTATTTTGTCGGCGATGAGGCAGCACCGTTCAAGCGTGCGGTCACCGTTCAGAAATGTACGCGTGCTGGCGGAAAGCACAACGACCTTGATGAGGTAGGGCGCACAAAACGTCATCTCGTTTTCTTTGAGATGATGGGAAATTTCAGTTTTGGCGATTACTTCAAAAGTGATGCCATTCCATGGGCCTGGGAATTAGTTACAGAGGTCTTCGGTTTCGATGGCGATCGACTGTGGATCACGGTTCACGAGAGTGACGACGAAGCCGAACAGATTTGGCACGAAGTGGTAGGCGTCCCGATGAATCGAATTCAACGGCTCGGAGACGAAGATAATTTCTGGCAAATGGGAGACGCTGGTCCATGTGGACCGTGCTCCGAGATCCATATTGATCGCGGTCCGGCTTTTGGGCCGGAGGGCGGCCCACTCCACGATCCACACGGTGATCGGTACATGGAGTTCTGGAACTTGGTGTTCATGCAATACAACCAATCGAAGGATGGGAGTCGCACTCCACTTCCAAAGCCGTCGATCGACACCGGTGCTGGTTTAGAGCGGATACTTGCGCTGATGCAAGGAACAGACTCCGTATGGGAAACAGACGTGCTCTTTCCGATGATCGAAAGTGCGCAGTCGCTGACATCAAAGAAGTACAAGATCGGTGATTACGACGATCGCGATAGTTTCAGTCTTCGTGTTCTTGCCGAACATGCTCGTTCGTCAATGATGTTGGTGAACGACGGCGTTTTTCCCTCCAATGAAAATCGTGGATATGTACTCCGTCGAATTATCAGGCGCGCTGTTCGACACGCATATCTGTTGGGTACGGAGAAGTTGGTTATGCCAACGCTCGCCGAAACCGCCATCTCAGTTATGTCGGGCGCTTATCCCGACCTCCTGACAAATAAGGACTTTATTGTCAACGTCCTCTCGCGCGAAGAGGAGCGTTTCCGACAGACTCTGAAGACTGGGCTCACAATTTTGGAAAGCGAACTCTCTACGGGCGCCAAAACGATGAGTGGCACCACGGCCTTTACCTTGCATGACACTTATGGCTTCCCAATCGAATTAACCCAAGAAATTGCAGGCGAGAGAAGCGTCCTGGTCGATGTCGCGGGATTTGGCAAAGAAATGCAAGAGCAACGCGATCGTGCAAAGAGCGCACGCAAGGGCTCCTCGGTAAGCGCTGCCACTGTGGATTCGTATCGCGAAGTTATGGAGCAGTTCGGTACCACCAATTTTGTTGGGTATGTGAGCAACCAGTGCGAAGCAACTGTGCTAGCCGTATTGCAAAATGTAGAAGCAGGACCGAACATCGTTGAAGTGTTCCTTGACGTTTCGCCTTTCTATGCCGAGAGCGGTGGACAGGTCGGTGATACAGGAACCATTCGAACGGAGAGTGGTGAACTTCAGGTTCTCGACACAACGTTCGCATTGCCGGGCTTGCGTCGTCATACATGTTCTGTCGTGAGCGGTTCAGTCGAGGTTGGCCAAAGTGCAAAGGCATCAATCAATGTGGTAGCTCGGGATGCAACTCGTCGCAATCACACCGCTACGCACATGTTGCATTGGGCGCTACGTCAAGTCTTGGGCGATCATGTCAAACAGGCAGGCTCGCATGTGTCGCCGGAGCGGCTGCGGTTTGACTTCAGTCATTACGCACCTGTCAGCGCCAGCGAGATAGAAGAGATAGAGCGATTGACGAACGGACAGTTAATTGCCAACGATCCCGTACGCGCCTACGAAACCTCAAAAGACGAGGCAACGGCGGCGGGCGCGATCGCATTCTTTGGTGACAAGTACGGCGACATTGTTCGTGTCTTGGAAGCGGGCGTTTCAGTCGAACTTTGTGGCGGTACTCATGTCGGAGCTTTGGGTGACATCGGCATGGTCAAGGTTGTTGCTGAGTCTTCCATCGGTTCTAACCTCCGACGAATCGAAGCGGTGACAGGTACGAATGCTGTCGAATATGTACTTTCTCATCACCGCACGATTTCTGCTGCAGCCTCGCTGCTCGGGGCTCAGCCATCCGAATTGGTTGCAGCAATCCAGAGAAAGATTGAAGAGAACAAATCTTTGGGAGATGAACTGAAGGCTTTGAGATCTGCGCAAGCAACTTCACGGGCATCAGAGATGGTTGCATCCGCAGAAGGCGGTGTCGTTGTCTCTCGGGTAGATGGCGTTTCGCCCAATGACTTGAGGGAACTTGCTTTAGCAATTCGGCAAAACTCAACGATCAAAGTTGTTGTGTTGGGCGGTGTTACCGATACGGGTGGGGTTGCTCTCGTTGCAACGGTTTCATCTGCAGTGTCTGTGGCGGCTGGTGAACTCATTCGTGATGCCGCTAAGGCGGTAGGTGGTGGTGGAGGCGGAAAAGGTGATATTGCTACTGCTGGTGGCAAGGATCCTTCAGCCATTGATGCCGCGCTCCAGCTTGCGCGCTCTGCTGTCACGAAGGTGCTTTCTACATAGCATGCGAGCAGTTGGCGTCGACTTGGGAAGCAAACGAATCGGAATATCAACCAGCGACGCCAGTGGCACTCTTGCGTCTCCGCATTCGGTGATTCACCGGGGTGGAGCTCGTTCGGCAGACCATCATGCAATCAAGGCAGTAGTGGAAGAGTACGAAGCTGAAGTTGTGGTGATCGGTCTTCCCGTCAGCATGAATGGTGAAATGTTGCAAGCTGCTCAACTAGTTCTTTCCGAAGTAGAACAGATTTCACAGATTGTTGGAGTTCCTGTCGTTACGTTTGACGAACGTAAGTCCACCGTCACGGCCGACGAGCTTTTGATGCAGAATGAAATGAATGCGCAGGAACGCCGAAAGATAATTGACAAGGTCGCAGCAGCGGTAATTCTTCAAGGTTGGTTGGATCGTCGCAAAGAGCAAATGGCGCAAGGTCAGGCTCAATGATTGATCCGCTTTTGAGAAAGAAGAAGGATCACACTGAACTCGCTGAATCCTGGAGCGATGATCCGTGGGATCTTCCTTCGGCTCTTGGCAAGGCGATGGATGTCGAATCAGATGTTGTTAAGGCCGAGCTACGGCATTTCTCCAGGCCGCTTGGTTTGGCGGTATTCATCGTGGCAGCGGTCTCCTTGCTATTCGGCGCGGTTGGTCTGTGGTACTTGCACGAAGTAAATCCTTCTGGTGGTACGGGGATAGAAGCCACGTTTACGGTGAATGAAGGCGACAGCATCGCGACAATCAGTGGACGCTTGCGAGACGAAGGTTTCATCACTAACGCATCAGTCTTTCGCTGGTACGTCGCTCGAAAGGGTGGCGTAGACCTTGTTCCTGGTTACTACCAGATCACACCAAAGTCGCACATGGGCGACATCATGGCTCGCCTTAAGGTGCCGCCATCGGCAACGTTTACAAAGGTCACGTTTCCGGAAGGCTTCGTCATCACACAGATGGCTGAACGACTCGCAGAAAAGACGAAGCGCCTGAGCGCCGAGCAATTCATCGCTTCAGCAAACGACCCCAACATCGTGTCTCAATATCGGCCACCGGCAGTGAGCACGTTGGAGGGTTTACTCTTTCCCGACACCTACCAAGTTTCCGGCGACGAAAATGAGGCTCAAGTTGTTCAGCGAATGGTTGCGTTACTTGAACGAGTAGCAAGACAGGTAGGTCTTGACGACTCTCAAAAATTAGTAGGAGTCAGTCCGTATCGTGCGCTTATCGTTGCGTCGATGATTGAACGTGAAGCCAAGGTGGGTGATGACCGGGCAAAGATTGCGAGGGTCATTTATAACCGACTTGAAATCGGAATGAAACTGCAGATCGACGCAACTCTCTACTACAACGCGCCGGCCGATGCTTCGTTCACTGATTTGAAAGCATTGGATACGCCATACAACACCTATCTATACAAAGGTCTGCCGCCAACACCCATCGCTAGCCCTGGTCGAGCTTCAATTGAAGCTGCGCTGAATCCGGCGCCTAATCCATCTAGCGGCGACCCAATCTGCGCTGGTGCTCCGAAGCCATGTCGTTACCTTTATTACGTGTTGTCCGATGCAGACGGTGGTCATGCGTTTGCCGCAACACTTGCTCAGCACGAAGCGAATGTTGCCACGGCAAAAGCAGCAGGTTTGTTGCCGTGAACATGTTCGGCACTAATAAGAATGTCAAGGCGGCTGTGGTTGGGCATCCAATTGCGCAGAGCCTTTCGCCTGCAATGCACAACGCAGTATTCCAGCATCAGAATTTGCACTCAACGTATGTAGCGGTCGATGTAACCGCCGCGAACTTTGCCGAAATGCTCAATGATGCTCGAGCGTGTGGATTGCGCGGCCTTTCTGTAACGATGCCACATAAAGAAATTGCATTTGCTTCAATGGACAAATGCGACGTCCGTGCTCTTGACGCTCAATCTGTCAATACCGTTGTGTTTGAAGATAACGGACAAATGTTTGGCACGAATACCGACGGCGACGGGGCATGCGCCGCGTTGGTGGATGGAGGAGCGGTGCTGCAGGGTGCGCGTTGTGTAATTTTGGGCGCTGGCGCAACGGCTCGGAGCATTATTCGGTCGCTTGCTCGAAGTGGTGCAGTCGACATTGCCGTAGTGAATCGATCTCCCGAGAACGCACGGAGTGCGGCAACTCTGGTTACGCAAGCTCGGATAGGAAGTTTTGATGACGTTGCCTCTGCGTCGGTCTTGATCAATGCGACTTCGGTTGGGATGGGGAGTAACGAGAGTCCGATTCTCCCGAGCTGTTTACATGCAGGGCTTACGGTTCTTGACGTGGTCTACTTTCCGTTGGAAACAACTTTCCTGCGCGAAGCTCGTCAGGCGGGTGCCACCGCGGTAGACGGGCTGGAAATGCTGGTTCAGCAGGCCGCATTGCAGCAATTGGCTTGGTTCGGCAAAATGCCAGATGTTGGGGTGATGCGAAACGCCGCGCTCGAAGAATTGCGCAGCCGTTCGCAATTGGGTGGCAATAAATAGACCAAGGTCGGCTATTGGCGAGCGGTAGCCTGTTTGCATGTTGCGTTACCTCACCGCCGGCGAAAGCCACGGACAAGCTCTCGTGGTCATCGTTGAGGGCTTGCCTGCCGGGCTGAATGTTACGGCCGAGCAAATTCAAGCCGAATTGGGAAGGCGTCGGCTCGGTTACGGGCGTGGTCCGCGGCAGCGTTTCGAAGTTGACGAGATCGAGCTTCTCGGCGGTATCCGCCATGGTCGCACGCTTGGTTCTCCTGTAGCAATTGAAATTAAAAATACCGAATGGTTTAGAAGCGACGTATGGCACGAGGAGATGTCTCCTGCGCCGGGAAAAACGAAAAAGCCTCTCACTCAACCTCGTCCGGGTCATGCAGATCTTTCGGGTATGCAGAAGTACGGGTTCTCTGACGCTCGCGACGTGCTCGAACGTGCCAGTGCCCGTGAGACCGCCGCCCGCGTTGCTGCTGGCGCACTCGCAAAGATTTTTTTGTCAACAATCAACGTTGACATTCTTTCTCACGTGACCCAAATGGGCTCGGCAAAGTCGCTTTCTACTGCGCGCCCAACAATTGCCGACTTGCAAAAAGTTGATGACTCTCCGGTTCGGTGCTTCAATGCCGATGCAGAAGCAGCGATGATCGCAGAAATTGAAGCTGCAGCGAAAGACGGTGATTCGCTCGGAGGCATCGTCGAAGTCTTGGCTTACGGTTTGCCAGTCGGTTTGGGCAGCTACGTGCACTGGGACCGAAAGTTGGACGGACTACTTGCCCAAGCTTTGATGAGCATTCAGGCAGTTAAGGGTGTCGAGATTGGTGATGGTTTTGAGGTCGCTTCGCGACGGGGTAGTCAGGCTCACGATGCGATTACCTTCGATTCGGCAACGGGCGACTACCGACGCGAAACAACGCTCGCTGGAGGCACTGAGGGTGGCATGACAACCGGAGAGTTGTTGGTTGTTCGGGCCGCCATGAAGCCGCTCGCAACTCTGAATAAGCCCACACTAAAAACTGTTGACACAGTTACAAAAGAGGAGACGAAGAGTTTCAAAGAGAGAACCGACGTTACGGCGGTTCCAGCCATGGGTGTAGTTGCCGAGACAATGGTTGCACTCGTGTTGGCGGATGAAGCACAGCGCAAGTTTGGTGGCGACTCCGTAGAAGAATTCGTGCGAAACGCGCGGTCGTTCGCCGCTTCGCTGAAGTGAACACAGACGCAAAACAGGCTGTCGGAAAAGCAATAGTTCTTGTGGGTTTGATGGGATCGGGAAAGTCTTCGGTTGGTGCGAGGGTCGCGCGAAGCATTGGTGCCAAGTTCATCGACACTGATGATCTGATTGCCCAACATGCTGGTCGATCTGTCCGCGAAATTTTTGCACAAGACGGGGAGTCGGCATTTCGAGACGCCGAAACATCTGCGCTCGGCGAGGCACTAAATGATGCGATGTTGGGCAGCGACACTGTTATTTCAACTGGTGGCGGAATCGTTCTCAGCCCTGTCAATCGAAAGGCGATAAAGGAGCATGCAAGTTGTGTCGTTTGGCTCGATGCTCCCGTCGAAGATTTACTGCAACGAACTGGCAAGACGTCTAAGCGCCCGTTGCTTGATGGTGATGCTCGGGGAGCTCTGACGAAGATGGCAGAGGATCGTTTTGAGTTGTACGAAGATGTTGCGACTATTCGTATTGAAACACAGCACTTATCGCTAACCGATGTTGTGCTCAGAGTGACTAATGCAATCACTGCCGAGGCCCATTCATGAGTGTGCACATCGTGAAAGTCGAGTTAGCCGATCGTTCCTACGATGTGGTGGTTGGCAATGGCGCAATTAATTCGCTTGCTGGATACTTGCCTAAAAAAGCTAAGCGGGCAGTGATCATCACGCAGCACGGCATTGAGAGTCAAGTGTCGGAAATAGTCTCGGCTGCGGGGCTGCAATGCGAAACCGCTTTCATCGGTCGAGGCGAAGAGTTCAAGTCTTTGCAGACCATTCAACAACTGTGCGAATCATTTGGACAATGGGGAATCACGCGTAATGATTTGATCATTGGGGTCGGTGGCGGGATGGTTACCGATGTCGCAGGCTTCGCTGCCGCATCCTGGCATCGCGGCACCGATGTCATTCATGTGTCGACTTCGTTAGTCGGAATGGTGGACGCAGCCATTGGGGGGAAAACTGGAGTCAATCTTGCAGCCGGAAAGAATCTGGTCGGCGCCTTTTGGCAGCCCAAAGCAGTTATCTGTGACACAGCTTTTCTGTCGACGCTTCCAAGCAAGGAGCTTCGTTGTGGGCAGGGTGAAATGGCTAAATACCATTTTCTTACGGGTGACGATTTGGTGTCGCTAGAACTTGACGATCGTGTTGCGCGGTGCGCGCAGATCAAGGCAGACATTGTGTCATCCGATGAGCGCGAGGGAGGCCTACGCGCACTTCTCAACTATGGGCACACACTTGGGCACGCAATCGAAATCGAAACCAATTTCGCTTTCGCGCATGGAGAAGCGGTAGCAATAGGCCTCATTTTTGCTTCCAAGTTGGCTCACTCGCTCGGACGCGTACCGCAGGAGCGGGTTGATTACCACATGCACATAGTTGGCGAAACATATGGTCTGCAGACTTCAATCCCTAAGTCTTGCTCTCTCGATCGTTTAATGACATTGATGGCCAAGGATAAGAAGGCAGTTGACGGTCTTACGTTTGTTTTGGACGGCCCTCAGGGGGTTGAAACTGTGGCGGGTATCCCGCCACAAATTGTGCACCAAACGCTTGAAGCAATGGAAGTACTGTAGTTGCATGGCTAAGTCGCGAAGTATTTTGTTGCTCAACGGACCAAATCTAAATTTGCTTGGTCAGCGCGAGCCGCATATCTATGGTTCCGACACATTGTCAACGCACGTATCGAATGCGCAATCTGCCGCAAAGGAATTGGGTTTCGAATTGGTCGCCATGCAGTCCAACAGTTCGTCGGACATAGTTGAGGCAATTCATGCAGCCCGAGGTGTGCACTCAGCGATCGTCATCAACCCAGGTGCGTTTACACATTACGCATGGAGTATTCATGATGCTTTAAGCGCATTCGACGGTCCAGTTGTCGAACTTCACCTCTCAAATCCGCAACGGCGAGAGACTTGGCGCCATACAAGTGTTGTAGCGCCCATTGCGATCGGCACAATCGCTGGTTTTGGTGCAAACGGATACTCGCTGGCAATCCGTGCTGTTGCCAGCCACCTTTCCTGACCGTCTAGATCGGTGGCGGTTTTGCTTACGCCGATAAAAGTATCAGGGCGATGCGAACGTGCATTTTCTGTCGCATCAGAGGGTTTCGGTGTCGATGCTCTTCTTATTACTTCGCTGATTGACATTCGTTGGTTGACTGGTTTCACTGGCTCTGCTGGCGTTCTTATCGTCAGATCTGCATCTTCGACTCTCGTTACAGATGGAAGGTACGTACAGCATGCTGTTGAGCAACTCTCAAGAGCTGACGCTGAAGTCGAGGTAGTTCTCGCTCAAGACACCAATGCTTTATTGGAAGTTGTCGCGGACTGTCTGCGGGGTGTTGCCAAGTGCGGATACGACCCAAACGAGCTAACGGTGAGACAACTACAGCAGTATTCAGAATCGTGTTCAAGTGAGATGGTTATCGCTGAGGGCCTTGTACAGAAGTTGCGAAGAGTGAAGACCGAAGAGGAGTTGCAACGTATTTCAATGGCGTCCAATATTGCGGATCGCGCGCTCGCACACGTCGAACCGCTGTTAGTTTCCGCGCTTTCGCAAGACATCTCCGAGCGAGACATACGCGACGAGCTCGAGTTGATGATGAGGCGTTTTGGCGCCGATGGCCCAAGCTACGAAACCATTGTCGCTTCCGGACCAAATTCGGCTTTGCCGCATCACCGTCCTACAACGTCCTTGCTTCGCGAAGGGCACAGCGTGGTGATCGATGTCGGAGCTTTGGTCGATGGCTACCACTCAGACATGACCCGAACGTATCTTCTGGGGGATTGCGATCCTGAACTTGTTCGCATGCACCAGTTGGTGATTGAAGCGCAATCCAGCGGGTTGAAAACTGTGAGAGCGGGCGTGCCAGCGAACGAAGTAGATGGTGTGTGTCGTGAGGTGTTTGATCGGCACGGACTCGGACACGAGTTCAGTCATGGCACAGGACACGGGGTGGGTTTGCAAATTCATGAAATGCCCTGGCTGCGAAGAACCTCGCAAGAACCGTTGATGGTTGGGGAAGTAGTAACGGTGGAGCCTGGGCTCTATCGTGTAGGTCTCGGCGGTGTTCGAATTGAGGACTTGGTCCTCGTTGAGTCCACAGGCTGTCACGTTTTTACCCACAGTCAGAAAGAGCATTTGTGCCTGCAATCACCACTAACGACCTGAAAAACGGCATCACACTGAATCTTGATGGAACCTTGTACACGGTTGTCGAATTTCAACACGTGAAGCCCGGTAAGGGTGGCGCATTCGTGCGCACTCGGTTGCGAAATCTTAAAACCGGCAACATGCTCGATCGCACATTTAACGCGGGCATTCGTGTGGAGCAGGCCATCTTGGAAAAGAATGACATGCAATTCCTGTATATGGATGGCGATGATTACGTGTTCATGGACACTTCGTCTTTTGACCAAATTCCTGTCAAGCCAGTTGCTCTTGGTGAAGCCGCCGACTACCTAATCGAAAATGCGGTTGCAATCATCGCTACGCATAATGGCGAAATCGTGAGCGTCGAAATTCCGCCCTCTGTAGAACTCGAAATCGCACAAACAGAACCCGGCATTCAGGGTGATCGTGTTTCGGGAGCCCGCAAGCCTGCCACGCTGCAGACGGGCAAAGTGATTCAAGTTCCTTTGTTCGTAAACATTGGTGATCGAGTGAAGGTAGACACCCGCACCGGCGATTACATCACGCGGGTTTGATGTCTTCTTCGCCGCGTTCACCATTTTCGATTTCGGCTGATGCAAGATCGTCGGCTCGGGAACGCGCACTTCACGTGCTGTACGAGGCACAAGCGAAGACAAGTGCGGGACATACAGTCGTAGAGGCCCAAGTTTTACCAGTGGATGATATGGCAGTCGATATCGTCGCGGGTGTCGACGAGCACCAGCTGTCACTCGACGGTTTCATAGAACAAAACCTCATCGGTTGGACGCTTGCTCGAATGCCAATCATCGACCTCATTATTTTGCGCATCGCAACTTTCGAACTCGTTCACCGTTGGAGTGTCCCCCGCGCGGTTGTCATAAACGAAGCTGTCGAATTGGCTAAGCGATTTTCCACGGAGGAATCGGGACGGTTCATCAACGGCGTTCTTTCCGCCATCGCAAAAGATGTAAGGGCGAACCAGCAGTAGTGTGCTCGCTGTGAGGCGATCCAAAAACTTGTGGTCCATCGGGGTTGTCGCCCTTGTTCTTTGTTATTCGTTCTACTTCTCTTGGCTTACGGTCGGAGTTCACCAAGGTTTAGGTAGCTCTGCTTATGATTTCGGTCTTTACGATCAAGGCATTTGGCTGCTTTCGCGCGGAAATTCTCCATTTGTAACGCTGATGGGTCGCAATCTTTTCGGCGACCATTCATCTTTTATTTTGCTTTTCGTTGTCCCGATTTATTGGATCTCATCCTCGACATCCGTCTTGTTCGTCATCCAGTCATTAGCTCTAGGTCTTGGTGCTGTACCTCTGTATGCCTATTCAAGGAAGGCCTTGAACAGCGATGCTATGGGTTTCGTTTTGGCCGCCGCATACTTGGCGCACCCCGCGGTCGGATTGACCAATATCGAGAATTTCCATCCTGATTCGTTTCTTGGGTTGCTCATTGGGATGGTTCTGTGGTCTGCGTTGGAAAGGAAATGGAACTGGTATTGGACCTCAGTGGTCCTTGCATTACTCGTAAAAGAAGATGTTGCATTGATCGTGATACCTATTGGACTCTGGGTCGCTTTGAGACGAGATGTCCGCAGAGGCCTGTGGACGGTGGTTCTCTCTATTGCGACAATGGCTCTGATGTTTCTAGTTGTCATGCGTTCCTTTACGGGCGTCGCTTTTCGGAACTCGTGGCGCATCCCATTCGGCGGGTTTTCCGGTTTATTTCAAGTTGCATTCCGTCAACCTCAGGAGTTGTGGAAGTACTTCACAAGCGAGGATCGCCCAACGTATTTGCTCCACCTACTTTCCCCAACGGCTATGGCGTTTGTTTTTGCACCGAGTGTTGCCCTTACTGGCGCGGTTGTTATCGGAGCAAACCTGCTCAGCACCTTTTGGTATCAGCACCAAGTTGGATACCACTACTCGTTGGTCATTGTGCCCAGTTTGATGTTCGGAACCGCTTACGGCATCGCGAGGGTTCCAAGTGCATTTCGCAAGCGCATTGTCGGCGCTGTTGCGGTGTGTTCGCTTGCTTTCGGTTATTGGTTGTCTCCACTTCCATTTGCTCGCAGCACAGTCGGAGATTGGTCGGCTTCCAATCCATCGGTGATTGCGGCAAGGGAACTCTTCGCAGTTATTCCAAACGAAGCAGTGGTGAGCGCGTATCATCCGCTTACGGCGCAGCTCGCGCGTAGAGAACGCATCTATTCGTTCCCCAACCCATTTCAGAGGTCGCTCTACGGTGTGGATGTTTTCGCAAGGGGGGACCGATTGCCATTTGCTGAAGAGATTGAATATGTCATGCTTCCTGCTGTGCTCGATGAAGCCGCAAGTGAGGTGTGGTCTCAGGAATCAGGGAGGTTCCGTATAGTTGGGTCCAACGCTTGGTGGATTGTCTACAAACGTCTGTAGTCCTGCTATATTTTCGCAGGTCGTTAATTGAGCCCCGTGAGGTTCAAACGAAGGGATAACAGTGAGTTCTTTTTCAACATCGAGTGTTGCCGTCATGACTGGCCCCGATGTGCATCGTGCGTTAAGCCGAATAGCCCACGAGATTGTCGAAAAAAACCATGGGTCTGACAACCTTGTCATTGTTGGGCTACAGCGTGGGGGCGTATGGATTGCTGAGGCGCTCGCGACGAAGATTTCCCAGATTGAACCCGAACTTGTAGTTCCGCTCGGTGTCATTGATGTTTCGATGCATCGTGACGATATTGATCTTCGTCCAGCAAGCCAGGTTGCAGTCAGTGATATACCTTGCGACATCACGGATACAACGGTTGTTCTCGTCGATGATGTGCTGTTCACGGGGAGGACGGTGCGGGCGGCTTTGGAGGGTTTGAATAGTTTTGGTCGACCGAAATGCGTGCAGTTGGCCGTGTTGGTAGACCGTGGTCACAGAGAATTGCCGATAAGGCCAGATTTCGTTGGCAAGAATCTTCCAACCAAGAATTCTGATGAAGTAATTGTTTCGGCTGATGGGGTCGTCGTCAATGCGGGTGCAAACCGATGAAGCACGTTCGTAGCATCAGCGAGATTGGCAAGGCTGGGGTGTTGGCAATTGTCGAACGCGCAAAACAAATGGCTGAAATTAACTCGCGCCCTATTCCCAAAGTTCCTGCTTTGCGCGGTAAAACTGTGGTGAGTTTGTTCCTGGAAGATTCAACGCGCACTCGATTAAGCTTCGAAACCGCTGCAAAAAGGCTTTCTGCGGAAACGATGAACTTCAGTGTGTCCACATCAAGTGTTAACAAGGGAGAAAGCCTGCGTGACACGATCGAAACTATTTCAGACATGGGTGTTGATGCGTTTGTGGTCCGTCACAAATCGTCTGGTGTTCCCTGGCAGATCGAGCAGTGGACAGATGCATCAATAATCAATGCGGGGGATGGGGCTCACCAGCATCCGACTCAAGCCCTGGTCGATTGTTTTACGGTTTCGGAAGCATTCGGTGTTGAATCGTTTGAAGGACTAACCATCTCGATTGTTGGAGATATTCGACATAGTCGGGTTGCTCGCAGCAATGTAGAAGCCTTTGCGATGCTTGGCGCCAATGTAATCATTGTTGCGCCGAGCACACTTCTTCCACCTGATGTTGGGCATTGGCCGGTCACTATCTCAAGCGATATCGATGATGTAATCGGAACGACGGACATTTTGTACATGCTTCGATTGCAGAGCGAGCGAATGGATCAAGGTCTGATCCCAAATCTTTCGGAGTACGGAGATCGGTTTGGCCTCACCGAGAAGCGAGTAAGTCAATTGCCAAGTAAATCTCGAATCATGCATCCTGGCCCTATGAACCGCGGAGTTGAGATGCAAGTAGACCCATCGAATCTCTCGCAATCATTGATTCATCGGCAAGTAGCAAATGGGGTGTCGGTACGTATGGCAGTTTTATTCACTGCACTCACCGTGAGCGATGATCGGGATCGTGCAATACAAGGTCTTACGAAGGAGGCAACACAGTGAGCGTTGTGTTTCGTGGTGGAAGCGTTGTGACCAAGGACGGAGTCGTGGTTGCTGATCTGATGGTGCAGCATGGTGAAATTTCCGAAATTGGCTCCGGTCTCTCGGCCGACGAAGTTGTTGATATTTCTGGTCTCACAATTTTTCCTGGTTTTGTTGATCTGCATGCACACCTGCGGGAGCCAGGCAGGGAAGATGCCGAGACGATAGAAACGGGCAGTCGTGCCGGAGCATTGGGTGGCTACACCGCAGTTGTTGCAATGCCTAATACCAACCCGGCACAGGACAACGTGCCAACAATCGAGTTTGTCCGTTTGCAAGGCCAGCGAGCCGGTTTGCTTGAGGTGATTCCTAGCGGATGCATCACCGTTGGAAGAGAGGGTAAGGCTCTCGCGCCGATGGCAGAACTCGCGAAAGCAGGCGTCAGATTGTTTACCGACGATGGGTCTGGTGTTCAAGACCCCCTGTTGATGCGACGAGCAATGGAGTATTCCAAAGAGTTGAACGTGGTGTTAGGCCAGCACTGCGAAGTCTCGGCACTAACACAGGGTGCAGTGATGCACGAATGCGGTTGTTCGTCCGATCTTGGTGTTCCAGGCTGGCCGTCGATTGCCGAGGAACTCATGGTTCACAGGGACATCGAATTAGCGCGTCTCACGGGTGCAAGGATTCACTTCCTCCATCTGTCTACGGCGGGCAGTGTTCAATTGGTGCGCCAGGCGAAACTCGACGGTCTTCCCGTAACGGCGGAAGTAACGCCGCACCACTTATCGTTGACCGCTGAGCTACTCAGGGGTTTTGATGCAACGTTCAAGGTCAATCCTCCCTTGCGCTCAATGTCCGACATCGAAGCGCTTAAAGCGGGATTGTTAGATGGGACCATTGATGCAATCGCCACAGACCATGCGCCGCACGCTCGTCGCGATAAGGAATTGCCTCTCGACCAGGCCCCTCCGGGAATGCTCGGTTTGGAGACTGCCTTGGGCGTGACGTGCGCCGCGCTTGACCTCGATCCTTTAGCAATCGCACAAGTGATGTCGGTCGCCCCCGCGAAGATTGCTGGAATTGCGGACAGGCAAGGTAACTTGCCGCGGGTGGGAGTTGCTGCGAACCTGTGCGTGGTAGATCTCAATGCAACATGGACGATCAACCCGGAAACCATGGCGAGCAAGAGTACCAATACCCCCTTTGTGGGAATGCAGTTGCGTGGCAAAGTGGTACACACAATGTTCAAAGGGAATTTGGTCGTGCGTAATGGCAAGGCGTTGAAATGAAAGTTCGAGAATGCGCCCTTGTGTTGTCGGACGGATCAATCTTCGAGGGCGAACTGATTGGCGCCGAGAGTGCAACGGTCTCCAGCGGCGAAGTGGTCTTTCATACTGCTTTGACTGGATATCAAGAAGTCATTTCCGATCCGTCTTACGCGGGGCAAATTGTTACTTTTACTACGCCGCACATTGGCAACTACGGAACCGTCGCCGCAGATGATGAAAGCCGTGCAGTGTTTGCTCGTGGAGTTATCGTCCGTGAAATGGCGCGACGCAGAAGTAATTGGCGAAGCACCGAAGACTTGGATGCGTACTTGAAGCGTTTGAATGTAAGCGGTATTTCTGGTGTCGATACACGTCGGCTCACACGAATCCTTCGTGATGCGGGTGCAATGAGCGGTGCATTCGGTAGTTCGAGCGCAGAAGTTTTGCTCGATGCGGCCCGAGCCGAGCCCGGTACGAGTGGTGTTGATTTGGTGTCTCAAGTGACGACTGCTCGGCCGTATGTTGTTGGCAGTGGCCACCACAAAGTTGTTGCCTTTGATTTTGGAATTAAAGCGACAATTCTTCGTTGCCTCAGTGAAATTGCAACAGTGACAGTTGTTCCGGCGTCAACCTCGTTTGATGAGATTGTCTCCCTGGCGCCGGACGGGGTGTTTCTTTCTAATGGCCCTGGCGATCCAGAGGCCGTAACTGGCGCACCACAAGTGATCTCTGCGCTTGTTAACAACGGAACACCCGTATTCGGTATCTGTTTGGGTCACCAATTGCTGACACTTGCTCTGGGGGGTAAGACCTTCAAACTTCCTTTCGGCCATCATGGCGCAAATCATCCGGTCCGTAATCTTTCAACTGGCGCCGTCGAGATCACTAGTCAAAATCACAACTTCTGTGTCGACCCGCTTTCTCTTTCAGGTATTGCACAAGTAACGCACACCAATCTGAACGACAACACAAACGAAGGCATGCGAGTGATCGGAGCCAACGCTTTCAGCGTGCAATATCACCCAGAGGCCGGGCCGGGGCCGCACGACAGCAGATACCTTTTCGCCGAATTCAAAACAATGATGGAGCAGAAGTAATGCCTCGTCGTAGTGATCTAAAAACGATTCTGATTATCGGCTCCGGACCGATCGTCATTGGTCAAGCATGCGAATTCGATTATTCCGGAACTCAAGCGTGTCGAGTTTTGCGCGAGGAGGGTTACCGAGTCATCTTGGCCAACTCGAACCCTGCCACCATCATGACTGACCCGGACTTTGCCGACAGAACATATATCGAGCCACTCACCGTTGAAGTCCTGAGCGCGATCATCGATCGCGAAAAACCTGACGCAGTTCTGCCAACGCTTGGAGGGCAAACTGCGCTCAATCTCGCGATGGAGTTATTCGCGATTGGAAAAGTTGGCGTGCCTGGAACACCAGAATTGATCGGCGCGAATGCCGAGGCAATCGCAACGGCCGAGGATCGTGAAAAATTTAAGCTGGCAATGATTGAGATTGGTCTCAAGGTTCCTCGCAGCGGCGTTGCACATAACATGCAAGAAGCAGAGAAGGTTTGTCTCGAGATTGGCCTACCGATCATCATTCGACCCGCCTATATTTTGGGTGGTCGTGGCACCGGAATTGCCCACACTCCAGAAGAGTTCACGCGACTTGCAGCTAATGGCATTGCCGCCAGTCCCATCGGAGAAATTCTCATCGAAGAATCAATTGCGGGCTGGAAAGAATACGAGTTGGAAGTAATGCGCGATAAGGCCGACAACTGCGTCATCATCTGCTCGATTGAGAACGTGGATCCTATGGGCGTCCACACCGGCGATTCAATCACCGTTGCCCCTGCGATGACGCTTTCGGATGTTGAGTATCAATTGATGCGTGACGCTGCCTTCGCGTGCATTCGAAGGGTGGGTGTTGAAACTGGCGGATCCAATGTCCAGTTTGCGGTCAACCCCAAGAACGGTGATCAAGTTGTGATCGAGATGAACCCGAGAGTTTCTCGGTCGTCAGCATTGGCGTCGAAAGCAACCGGCTTTCCAATTGCCAAGATTGCCGCAAAACTCGCCGTCGGGTACACGCTGGACGAAATCTCTAACGACATCACCAAGATGACTCCCGCAAGTTTCGAACCAACGATCGACTATGTCGTGACCAAGGTTCCCCGTTGGGCATTCGAGAAGTTTCCCGGAACTTCTGGTGTGTTGGGTACGCAGATGCAGAGTGTTGGCGAAGCCATGTCGATTGGTCGCACATTTCCCGAAAGCCTTCAGAAGGCACTTCGATCGCTCGAGAATGGCCACATGGGGCTCAACTGCGATCCGTCAGAGACTGCTTATGACGGAATGACTGACGACGCGATGTTGAAGATGATTGCGATTCCTACGCCGGAGAGGTTGTTCCAAGTGGGCGAGTGTCTCCACCGTGGAATTTCTTTGGATCTTGTTTATGAGTCGTGCAAGATCGATCATTGGTTCCTCGATCAGATGATGAGCATCATTGAAGAGCGGTCCCATCTGTCTGCATTGACAACAGCAACAATGACGGTTCGCGACTGGAGGCGTGCGAAGCGTCTTGGTTTTGCCGACGCCCAATTGGCGTACCTATGGTCTACAACAGAGGACGAAGTAAGGGCAGCCCGTATCAAGGCTGGAGTTATACCTACCTATAAGGCAGTGGATACTTGCAGCGCGGAGTTTGCCGCCGAGACTCCCTACCACTACTCGACATACGAAGATGAAAACGAGGTCCGTGCTTCAAGCAGGCCTCGTGTCATCATCTTGGGTAGCGGGCCAAACCGTATTGGTCAGGGAATCGAGTTTGACTATTGCTGCGTGCATGCGAGTTTTGCGCTTCGCGAGGCCGGATATGAAACAGTCATGGTCAATTGCAATCCAGAGACAGTATCGACCGATTACGACACGTCTGATCGCCTGTACTTTGAGCCCCTCACCCGAGAAGATGTGATGAATGTAATCGAGGCTGAAAGTCGCGCGTCCAAAATTCCCCCACGCGTTATCGTCAGCCTTGGCGGACAAACACCATTGAAGCTTGCCAATCTGATTCCTTCAGAGTTGATTGCAGGAACTCATCCATCATCAATTGATTTAGCCGAAGACCGTGAAAAATGGAGCGCATTGTGTAACTCGTTAGGCATTGCTCAGCCTCCAGGTGGAACCGCTTTGACTTATGAAGAGGCGCTTGTTGTGGCCAAGCAAGTGGGTTACCCAGTATTGGTTCGCCCAAGTTATGTACTTGGTGGCCGTGCAATGCAGATCGTGCATGATGACGATCATTTGCGACGGGCAATGCAAGAGATTGCCGCTGCCGGAAGTCTCGGGAAAGAAGGCGGCTTGTCATTCGAGCGTCCTGTATTGATTGACAGATTTCTTGATGACGCGACCGAGATAGACGTTGATGCGATACGAGATTCGGTTGGGGAGGTGCTCATTGGAGGAGTGATGGAGCACGTTGAAGAAGCTGGCGTTCACTCCGGCGATTCGGCCTGTGCGATTCCGCCTCCAACACTCGAACCATGGGTGATCGAGGCCGTCGAGTCGTACACGCGTGTAATCGCTCAGGCTCTCGGGGTTATTGGCCTCATCAACGTGCAGTTTGCCGTTGCAGGCAATTCGGTGTACGTGATTGAAGCCAATCCTCGCGCAAGTCGTACAGTCCCGTTTGTCGCGAAGGCAACTGGTGTCTCGTTGGCAAAGGTCGCGAGTCGTGTGATGCTCGGCGCAAGCTTGAGCCAACTTCGCGAAGAAGGTGTATTGCGCGCGCCGGTGAACAACGGTCACGTTTCGGTGAAGGAAGCAGTTCTGCCATTTAACCGCTTTCCGGAAGTCGACACGGCCCTCGGGCCCGAGATGCGAAGCACTGGCGAAGTTATGGGTATCGATTCAACATTCGGTCGGGCCTTCATCAAGGCTGAAACTGCGGCGGGTACACGGTTACCTCTAACCGGAATGGTTTTTCTCTCGCTGAACGACAAGGACAAGCCAAGTGGTTTGGTCGTGGCCAAACGCCTACGTCAATTGAATCTCGGCATTGTTGCTACATCGGGAACAGCGCAGTATCTAGAGCGTTTCGGATACCCAGTAGACCGCGTCGTCGGAAAGGTTTCGGAACAGAGCGATTCGTCTGCGTTGGGTGATGATGCAGTCGATCTCATTTCGCGTGGCGAGATTGCATTCGTGATAAATACGCCTAGGGGTCGCGGTGCGCACTCTGATGGTGAAGCAATTCGAAAAGCAGCCAACATTTGGCATGTTTCATCGGTCACAACAATTAATGCTGCGTTGGCTGCGGTTCAAGGTTTGGCCGAACAACAGGAGCATCCATTAGAAGTTCGATCGCTTCAGGAGTACCACCAACGGTGAGAAAGCAAAATCACTTCGATCACTCGGTGCGAGTAGACGATGTGGTACTCAAGTCACCGGTGTTGTTGGCATCAGGAACGGCTGGACATGCCGACGAACTTGAACCATATTTTCCTCTGAGCAACATCGGGGCAATCGTCGTCAAATCGATGTCCTCCTTCGAGTGGGCCGGCAACAAGGCGCCCCGACTGCGTCCAACCAACGCTGGCATGCTTAATGCGGTTGGTCTGCAGGGGAGGGGGGTCGCCCATTGGATCGAGCATGATTTGCCTCGCTTAAAAAAAGTGAATGCAACGATTGTTGCAAGTATTTGGGGATTCAGTATCGACGACTACCGCTCTGCGGCCTCGTTGTTGTCGGAGGTATCAACAGATCTTGCTGCAATAGAAATCAATCTTTCATGCCCGAACATTGGTTCAAGCAGCAAGGCTGAAAATACCCGTCACGGCATCTTCGCGCACGATGAAAACCTTTCTGCCGAGATTGTCAAAGTGTGTGCAGATGCCAAAGTGCCCCTGTGGGCGAAGCTCAGCCCCAATACCGATCGTGTTGTCGATGTCGCTGCGGCAGTCTCGGATGCGGGTTGCCAAGCGGTGACGTTGATCAATACTGCTTTGGGCCTAGCTATTGATGTGGAAACAGGATTGCCTGCTCTTGGCAACGGAGGCGGGGGGCTTTCCGGAAGTGGCATACATCCAATAGCGGTTCGGACGATTTTCGATGTCCGCTCTCGATTGCCTCGACTGCCGATCATCGGAGTGGGAGGAATTTCTAATGGCAAGGATGCAATCGAAATGTTGATGGCTGGGGCATCATGCATCCAAGTGGGCACTGCCACGTTTGCAGATCCGCGTGCTGCGATGCGGATCGATCGTGAAATGCGTCTATGGGCGCGAAAAAATGGCGTCAGTAATTGGTCCGAAGTTGTCAACGCCGCCCACAAAGGCGGACTGGCAACGAAACAACGATAAACTTAGGCAATGTCGACGCCTTCACTCACCGAATTGCGAGATGAAATAGCGAGGTTGTGTGACGATGTTGCTGTCGGTCGGCTGACACTGCAAACAGTTTTCACTGAAGCCGAAGACGATGATGCTCCGTTGGCTAATAACTACGTGTACGTGGTGAAGCTCATAGAACGAATTCCCAACGTTGGAAAAGTCAAGGCCCGCAGAATTCTTTCCGAACTAGACATTTCCGAGCGCTGTCACGTTGGAGATCTCACCCCAGTGCAGCGTTCCACCATTGTCGATCAAGTTGCTCGATCATGAGTTCTTTGATCATCGTTGTTTCGGGTCCGGGTGGAGTTGGTAAGAGCACCATTGTCGAAGCTCTTGTTCAGCGCGACGAACGTTTGTGGCTCAGTCGATCCTGGACCACTCGTGAACGAAGGCCCGGAGAGGCTGAAGATGCTTACGTGTTTGTGACCCGTGATCAATTTCAGAAACGGATAGAAGACAACGGTTTTCTCGAATGGACAGAGTTCATAGGCAATATGTATGGAACCCCAAACCCCGAAGCCCCATCGGGTCGAGACATCGTTCTTGAAATTGAAGTTGATGGTGCTAGTCAAGTAAAGAAAATGCATCCTGATGCAATGCTGTTATTCGTTCTTCCCCCAACGCGAGAAGAGCAACGTGCACGTTTGCAGGGCAGGGGAGATGTTGAGCAAAAAGTGGAGCAACGGTTGCGAAAGGCCGAAGACGAGGAACCCATTGGCAAGGCCCTAGCGGACTTCGTTCTTATCAATGACGACTTGAACGCGACTATCGACGAGATGCTCGAACTCATCAATGCTGCGCGAGCCCAACGCGCCTAAATCTCTCGTTTTTGCACCCGAATCTCGCGCTAGAGTGGTCTGCCTTGGAGTTTGCCTCCGCCAAATTTTACGTAGTGAAAGGAACCCAACGTGGCCACTGAAGACACCATGATGAACCCACCGCTCGAGAGCCTGATGAAGCGCACCTTGTCAAAGTTCAGTCTCGTTACCCTGTCCGCTCGCCGTGCTCGTGAGATCAACTCGTATTTCAACCAGTTGGGTGAAGGCCTCGGAACAATGGTCCCGCCGCAGGTCAGTTCCACCTCGCGCAAGCCGCTTTCAATCAGTTTCGAAGAAATTGCTGCCGACAAAATCCTCAGCGTTCCGATGAGGGAATACGAGGAACCAGAGGCTGATGCAGACGCCGCCCTCCTTGAGGTCGCTGCCGATGCAGTGGTGGAGTCATTTGAGGCCGCCGATTTGCCAACGGGCGAGGTTGTTGCCGACGCCGAGTAACACTTTCTACTAGTGTCTGATCGTCGTATCAGCACTAGAGGAGTACTCGTGAGAAACTTTACCTTCACTTCGGAGAGCGTTACCGAAGGGCACCCAGACAAGATGGCCGATCAGGTTTCGGATGCCGTCCTGGACGCAATCTTGGCAGAAGACCCACAAGGTCGTGTCGCATGCGAAACACTTCTCACCACTGGTTTGTGTGTTGTTGCCGGTGAGATCACTACATCCGCTTATGTCGATATTCCAAAGCTGGCTCGTGAGGTAATCAAAGACATTGGTTACGACAACGCCCTGTACGGCTTTGACGGTAATACCTGTGGCGTCATCGTCTCTATCGACGAACAGAGTTCACACATTGCGCAAGGTGTCGACAAGAGCGAGGAAGTCCGCGCAGGTAAGAGTGGCGAGGACAAGCTCAACAGCCAAGGCGCTGGCGACCAAGGAATGATGTTTGGTTACGCGTGTGACGAGACGGCAGAGTTGATGCCATTGCCGATTTGGCTTGCTCACCGCATGGCCGAAAAGCTCGCAGAAGTTCGTAAGTCGGGTGCAGTTCCTTACTTGCGTCCTGACGGTAAAACTCAGGTTACGTTTGAGTACGAAAATGGGAAACCGGTTCGGCTTTCCACTGTGCTTATCTCCACGCAACACGCCGATGGACAACCTCGCGACACAGTGATTCGCCCGGATTTGATCGAGCAAGTGATTCGTCCCGTTATTCCCGCCCAGTTTGCAAATGACAATTACGCAGTTCACGTCAACCCGACGGGTGATTTCGTAAAGGGCGGACCGCACGCCGATACCGGCCTAACCGGTCGCAAGATCATTGTTGATACATACGGTGGCATGGGCCGACACGGCGGTGGCGCATTCAGCGGCAAAGACCCATCCAAGGTAGATCGCTCCGCTGCTTATGCGGCCAGGTGGGTTGCTAAACATGTTGTTGCATCAGGTGCTGCATCACGATGCGAGGTTCAAGTTGCGTACGCAATTGGTATGGCTCAGCCCATCAGCATTTTGGTCGAAACATTCGGAACAAACACAGTTGACGAAATCGAAATCGAGCAAGCAGTTCGAACGGTATTCGACTTGCGTCCAGCTGCGATCGTGCGCGACCTCGACTTGAAGCGCCCGATTTATCGCAAAACGGCGGCATACGGCCACTTCGGTCGCGAGCATGCAGATTTCACATGGGAGACGTTGTCTCGCCTCAAGGAATTTAAGGCCGCAGTCAAACTCTGACAACTATTGCACGTATTGTTCCCGATGTCACTGGCATCGACAAAGTGTTCGACTATGTCGTACCCGAGGACATGGTTGCCAAGTTGGCGGTCGGCGATCGCGTCCGCATAGTTCTTCACGGTCGGTCAGTATCTGGTTGGGTCGTTTCCGTAGGCCGATCGGAAGATGGATTCTCCGACCTCGATGTGACTCGTTTGTTGTCGATTGTAAAAATTCAAGGTCGGGGTCCTGATGCGGATCTCATTCAACTAATTGCGGATGTTCGATCGCGCTGGCAAGGTCGTCTTCGTTCGCTTTATGTGAGTGCTACTCCAACAAATCTGGTTGAGACATTTCCCTCCAGCCGAAATGCAAAAGACCGAACGATCTTTGCAGCTGGTGCGGATGTCTCGGTCGCCGATTGCGTCAAATCCGGTCTTAACGCACTAGTACGACGTGGCCCCACAGTCTCTCCACTCGCCTCGGTTCTTGGCGCAGCAGTAAACGGCCCAACGCTCGTCGTCATACCGACGGTTTCCCGTGCAAGGTTGTTGGCGGCCGCACTCAAGCGGCAAGGCCTATCCGTCGCCCTCCTTCCCGATGAGTGGGCAAATGCTGCAGGTGGTGTCGACGTAGTCATCGGAGCAAGGAGCGCCGTCTTTGCAAGGGTGCCCAACCTGTGCGCGATTGTTGTCATCGACGAACATGACGATTCGCTTCAGGAGGAGCGCACACCAACGTGGCACGCTCGAGATGTGGCGATAATGCGTGCGAAACAACAACAGATTTCATGTGTGTTGTGTTCTCCCATTCCAAGCGTGACGGCCGCCCAATGGGCTATTGGTCAACAGGTAATTTCAGATGAGCAACGCGCGGTAACCGAATGGCCAACAATGCAAATCGTCGACCGTTCAGTGGACGATGACTGGCCAAACTCGCTCGTATCGAGTGCCCTTGTGGCTGAAATAAGAGATCATTCACGGAGAGTCGCCCTCATCTACAACACGAAAGGACGAGCAAAACTTGTTGCTTGTGCAGCTTGTAAGAGCCTTGCTCGTTGCTCAACGTGTAACGGTGCGATGAACATCACTTCGGACTCGCTGTTCGAGTGTGGACGATGCAAAGAATCTCGACCACAAGTATGTCTTTCTTGTGGGTCGGGCAAGTTCGCGGTGCTGAAGCCGGGGATTTCACGTTTACGCGAGGAAATTGCGCTCGCTGCAGGCCGAAAGATTGATGACGTCGTCGAGATCTCGAGTCAGTCAAAGGATGCCGTCGATACATCAAAAATGTTATTCATCGGCACCGAGTCTCTTATCCATCGACTAAAAGACGTGGATACGGTCGTCTTCCTCGATATCGATCAGGAACTTTCGGCTCCTCGTTACAGGGCTTCCGAAATTGCGTCCACATTGCTTATCGGTGCTGCCCGTCTGGTTTCGCGCAGCAGCAGCGAGGGCAGAGTATTGGTGCAAACGTTTAATGCCCAACACCCCTTGCTGAAAGCAGTATCCGACAAAAAGATTGATTCGTACATCGCGTCCGAGACTGCGTCTCGCCGAGCTATGCACATGCCTCCATTCAGTAGCCTCGCGCAAGTCTCGGGTGTTGCGGCACCAGAAGTTGTTGCCTCGATCCAGAATCAAATGGGCATTACCGTAAGCGCCGACGATCACGGTTCGTACCTCATCCGATCGGACACCTGGCAGCATCTTTCTAGTGCGTTAGATGGAACTGGGCTTTCCAAGAGCGCGCGCTACAAGTTGGTGGTTGATCCGCCGCGCGTCTAGTCGGGTTTCCTCGTTACCTTCAAAACTCTGAATCCACGCTTACTTGTAAGTCTGGCTACTTCAAAACCTTTGCCCATCATCCACACCGCAAGAGAATCCGATCCCAGGTTGCGGTTGACTACGAGCCAAGCTTGACCACTTTGGCTAAGTCTGTTCAGCCAGGTATCTAGAAGATCATGAAGCGCTTGTTTACCGATTCGAATTGGTGGATTTGACCAAATCAAATCAAATTGCAGTTCCGGCGAAACCGATTGCGGAAATAACGCGGTGATGTTCGTCAGTCTATTGCGACGTGCATTCTCCCCAACAAGTTGTAATGCTCGAGCATTGACGTCGATTGCCCAGACTTTTGCCTCCGGCGAATACGAAGCTAGTGCCAGAGCAATGGCTCCCGATCCGCAACCTAGATCCAGGAAATTGCCGGTTGTAGAAGGTCGAGGAGCTGCATCCAGCAAAATTTGCGTACCTTGATCAACACCCTTTTTTGCGAATACTCCGCGATCGGTCGCTAGCTGTAGGTTGTGACCACCAACTACGAAACTTGTGAAGCGCTCGTCTGAGGCGGAGTTTGGGTTCGTCGTAAAGTACTGCTCGTCACTCATAGCCTCGCTAGCCTTACACGCAATGAGCAACAAAGGAACGACCCCTCCAGATTCTGGTTTAGGCGTAGGCGTGCCAGATGCTTCCACGATCCGTGTTTACGGCGATCCTGTCTTGAAGACTTTGGCTGCCTCCATTACCAACATCGATGGGAAGCTGGTGTCGTTGGCTGAAAACATGCTGCACATCATGTACGAGGCGCCCGGACTTGGACTTGCTGGCCCACAAATCGGAGTCCAGAAACAGATTTTTGTTTACGACGTTGATGACGACCCGCAAGTGATTTTGAATCCCACCATCGTTGAGTCTTCCGGTGAATGGGTGTACGACGAAGGCTGCCTGTCAATCCCTGGACTTTTTGTTGAAATGCTGCGCCCCAAAGAAGTGCTTGTTCGCGGGCTTACTCTGGAGGGTGATGAAATTGAAGTTGAAGCAGATGAACTTCTTGCTCGACTTTTCCAGCACGAGATAGACCATCTGCAGGGCGTATTGATGTTCGACAGAATGTTGCCTGATCAGCGCAAGATCGCCCTTAACGAATACCAAAAGCACGAGAAGAGCCCCAAAAATAGCGAGCCCGTACACGTTCGCTTAACGTAGCAATGCTCGCGTCTTTACCGATCACGCGCCCTAGGCAAATAATTTTCTTTGGAACTCCCGATGTCGCTGTCGGTCCATTGCGCTCGTTGGTTGCTGCAGGTCTCCCTGTCGCTTTGGTTGTCACGGGTGAGGACAAGCGCCGCGGCCGGGGTAGTGACGTCTCGCCGAATCCCGTCAAAGCTGCTGCGAACGAGTTGGGAATACCAGTCTCGCATCAGGTTTCCGATGCGATCGAATTTGCCAAGAATCAACCCGAGACTCTCGGAGTTGTCGTTGCGTTTGGCCATATTTTCAATGATGAGGCCTTGGCCGTATTGCCAATGATCAACATTCATTACTCCCTGTTGCCCAGGTGGCGCGGAGCAGCGCCCGTCGAGCGAGCCATTTTGGAGGGCGATCGTGAAACGGGCGTTTCTATAATCCAAGTTGCCCAACAGTTGGATGCAGGCAACATCATTGTCCAGGCCGCCACAAATATTTCGCAAACCGAATCACTTGCGGAGCTTCGGTCAAGGCTTGAAATTTTGGCGGAGCCTCTACTACTGGAAGTTTGTTTGAACGGTGTTGGCAACGTTCACCCACAAGAGGGTGAACCCGTTATGGCAAGGAAGATTTCATCATCCGATGTTCGTTTGGTTTTCTCGGGCTCGGCGGAGCATGTATGTAGACAAGTCCGCGTTGGCGGTGCCTTTTCGCATATCAAAGGCAAGCGAATAAAAGTGCTGGCTGCAGAGCTTGCGTCGGGCGTAACGCTTGGCGCTGGGGAAATTCATCTCGTCAACGGCGAAGTGATGGTTGGCTGTGGCGAAGGTGCAGTTCATTTGCAGACTATTCAAGTTGAAGGCAAGCCCAGTTCGGATGCTTCGAGTTGGTTCAACGGTGCGCGGATAAACGTGGGGGAGCGATTTGATGAGCAACAGCAGTAATCACCTAATTGGCAATGTCGTCGAGTTTGATCACCACCGAGGTTTGGGGGCGGTCGAGTCAGAGGACATTCGTTATTTATTTCACTGCGCAGAGATCACTGATGAAACCCGAGATATTGCAATCGGAGCTCCCATTTCATTTGTGCCAGTCGAGCGTTTCGGTCTGCTCGAGGCGAGCCAAATCGTCAAGCTCTAGTTGATCAGTGGCACGGCGTTGTCTATGACGCCCTTGATTTGCACAAAGGCAAGTCGGATGTTTCCAAGTGCATCTTGCAATGTTTTGTACTCATCGCCCAAACGGGCACCAAGCCCCTCAACGATGCAGGCGACTGCGTCGATTGCCAATGCCGCCTCTTCAAGCCTTGGAGGCTCGGCCGAAAGATGAATCGCGGCCAATTCGTACAGTCCCATTACATGATTGACAACAACTATGTTCGCTGGAGCCTCTGCAATACGCTGTCTGGTTTCGGCGAGAGCCGCAAGCGCCTCTTCGGATTCTGGGTCAATTTCGTGTGGTGTTGGATCCTGATTCACCTGCGCTACGCTAATAGCCCAAGTGGGGAACTCGTTTCCCCCACCTAACCACAAATTCTCAGCACATCGTCGTTCCTTTAGGAGCGGTTTGGCTGGCTAGTGCGTTTGGGTCTCGTATGCGCTTTTGCGCGTATTGGCCCGTCCGCGCGCCTGCGAAACCCTCTTTCGGGTACGGCTCCACACACAGGAGGCCACGCCACTTGCACAAGAAAGTAAAGCCATAGCACCGCCAATCAACGAGCCTCGTTACAACGAGCGAATTCGCGCACGCGAAGTTCGTCTCGTAGACGCCGATGGTTCACAAGTTGGAGTCGTGAGCATTGCCGACGCACTCGAAAGAGCGCGAGTAGCAGAGCTTGATTTAGTAGAAGTTGCAGCACAAGCAGATCCGCCCGTATGTCGAATTATGGATTACGGAAAGTTCCGCTACGAAGAATCGCAACGTCTAAAAGAATCGCGCAAGAAAACTGTGCAGATCACGATGAAGGAAGTCAAATTCCGTCCAAAGATTGGCAAAGGCGATTTCGATACCAAGGTGCGTCACATGCACGAGTTCCTCGGAGAGGGGCACAAAGTGAAGGTGACGTTGCAGTTCCGTGGTCGTGAAGTTGCTCACCCCGAGCTTGGCCGAAAGATTTTGGATGCAGTTATCGAACAGCTTGGACCAATTGCCCGCGTCGACACCATGGCGCGTCTTGAAGGTCGAAACATGACGATGGTGCTTTCACCAGAGAAAAAAACAACCAAGAAACCGACCACACAGCAACCGACACAGAAGGCAGCCCCTGAACCGGCTCCTGCGGTCGTCACCTCACCGGTGGCAACAGTGTCTGAAGCTCCAGTGGCCGAATAACTCAACTAGATAAGAGGAGCAAACAATGCCAAAGATGAAGACCTCAAAGACCGCTGCGAAGCGCTTTAAGTTCACAGGAACGGGAAAGCTGCGTCGCCAGCAGTCAATGCGCCAGCACTTGTTCGAGCACAAAGCATCAACACGTACCCGTCGTCTCGACGGAAACGTTGATGTTCACTCGGGCGACGTAAAGCGCATCAAGCGCTGCCTAGGCCTCCGTTAAATCACCAAATCACTCTGACTACGACAAAAAACTATTTGAAAGGATGTTGACATGGCACGTGTAAAACGCGCAGTACATGCAAGAAAAAAGCACAAAGCGATTCTCGAAAAGGCGAAGGGATACTACGGAGACCGTAGCCGTACCTTCCGCTCCGCAAACGAACAGGTATTGCACTCGGGTCAATACGCTTTCCGTGACCGTCGCGCGAAGAAGGGCGAATTCCGCAGCCTGTGGATCCAGCGCATCAATGCTGGATGTCGTCAGAATGACTTTTCGTACAGTCGGCTTATCGCAGGTTTGACGAAGGCAGGGGTCACGGTCGATCGCAAGATTTTGGCCGACCTCGCTGTGCATGATGCAGCTGCTTTCGCGAAGATCGTAGAAACCGCAAAGGGAGCACTCGTCTGAGCGACGCTCGACTCGGTTTCACACATCCACGAGTACAACGACTGCGGCGCCTGTTAGGGCGCCGCAGTGCTCGTATTGAGGAAGAGTGTTTCGTAATTGAAGGTCACGTCCTCATTGCCGAAGCCATCAGCGCCGGATGGAAGATAGAGGAGCAGTTCATTGCCCCGGGTGGCCTGGCTGTACTTGGTACGGATGCTCGAACGTTTGATCTGGAGAACGGTGTGATGGAGAGGGTCGCGAGCACGACTACGCCTCAGCCGGTTATTGCAATCGCGGAGCGTCGTAGTAGCGGTCTTGCTGCCGTGAAGGGCGCCAATTGGGTAGTCATCGCCGATCGAATCAGTGATCCAGGCAATCTGGGCACCATTCTTCGTTCTGCAGAAGCAGCTGGCGTTTCAGCTGTGGTGCTTACCCCTGGAACGGTTGAGGCATTTAATCCAAAGGTGGTTCGTGCCTCGGCAGGTGCGATGTTCCACGTTCCGATTATCGAGGATGTCTCAGTTGAAGAGATCAGAGATAACGGATTTAAGGTCTTTGGAACCTCGTCCCATGATCAGCAGGGAAGTATCGATTTCACTACTGCAGATCTGACAGGAAAGATTGCTCTGCTAGTCGGTAACGAGGCTCATGGCTTGGACGACAACGCCTCGGTAGATGCCTGGCTCACAATTCCGCATCGGGGTAGGAGCGAGAGCCTCAATGTTGCAATGGCATGCACTCTCGTTTGTTTCGAGGCGGCACGGCAGCGTGAAGGTGTTATTTAACCCAGTTTTTATAGGTCGAGCGACTAGCGTAAATAACTGAAATGTCTGCCTCTCCGTTGTCTACAAAGATTACTGAAGTGCAAGAGTCTGCACTTGCGGCGATTGCAAAATCCGTTGACGCGTCGTCGCTCAAGGTTCTGCAAACTGAAATTTTCGGGAAAAAGTCGGAAATTGCCTCATTGAGGGCCCAATTAGGGAAGATCGCCGATCCAGAAGAGCGTAAATCTGCTGGGCAATTCATCAATGGTTGCGTCGAATTGATTGAGGCTGCGATTGGCGATCGAATGCAGTCACTTTTGTCTGCTGAACGATCTGCCCAAGTGTCATCCGAGCGCATGGATTTGTCCGAGTTTCTCACGGTGAAACGTAGGGGAACTACGCACATCGTGACTCAGGCAACCGAACGATTGGAAGACGTTTTCATCGGACTCGGATTCCAGATTGCTGAAGGACCAGAGGTTGAAACCGACTTCTACAACTTCGAGGCATTGAATATGCCGAAAACACACCCTGCTAGGAGTGAGTTCGACACGATGTTCATCGAGCCAAGTTCTCCCTCGCAAGAAACCAATTCGGTACTCCTCCGAACGCATACCTCACCGGTCCAAATTCGCGTGATGCAGGATTGGAAACCACCGATATATGCGGTGATGCCTGGAAGAGTGTTTCGACGTGACACGCCTGATGCAACACACATGCCAGTGTTTCATCAAATTGAGGGAATGGTGATTGACAAAGGAATCACTTTCGCTCATCTGGCCGGCATCATTGAAGCATTCACGAAAGCCTTTTTCGGTTCAGACTTTACGAGTAGGTTGCGCCCATCTTTTTTCCCCTTCACCGAGCCAAGCGCCGAGTTCGATATTCGTCGTGCGAATGGTGCATGGATCGAGTTGGGTGGCTGCGGAATGATGCATCCCAATGTTCTTGCTGCCGGTGGTATCGACCCCGAGGAGTACACAGGATTTGCCTTTGGTTTCGGTATCGATCGCATGGCCAAAGAGCGTCACAATGTTGAGGACATTCGCGAGATGTACACAAATGACCTTCGTTTTTTGAGGCAGTTCTCGTGAAGATTTCTCTCTCTTGGCTTAACGAGTTTGCGGACTTTGGGTCTGATGCCAACGTGATTGCAGAACGCTTGACCGAACTGGGCTTGGCAGTTGAGTCTGTTGAGTTTGTGGGGGCACCAGTAAAAGGGGTAGTTACGGCGAAGGTTCTTCGGTTGGAAAAGCACCCCGACGCCGCAAAAGTCACGCGTGTGTTCGTAGATGCTGGTGACGGTGTTGAACGCCACGTTTGGTGCGGTGCGACGAACATGACAGAGGGCGACGTGGTCCCACTTGCAACTCTTGGAACCTCAATGCCGGATGGAAGAGTCATTTCACAGCGTGGAATTCTCGGCATTGATAGCGAGGGCATGTTGTGTTCCGGCACCGAGATCAATCTGAGCCAGGACGACAGTGGCCTGTTGATATTGCCTAGTAGCACGCCACTTGGGATAGATGTGTATGAAGCGATGGGTGTGCAGTCGGATGTCATTTTCGATCTTGATGTAACGCGCAACCGTCCCGACTGCACGGGCTATCTCGGGGTGGCTCGAGATCTTGCTGCTGGTTTGGCAAAGATCTGCAAGAAGCCTGCAACTGAGCTGGGCATTCTCGGCGCTCAGCTGACTGTGCCAGTTCAGATCCAGGCTCCAGATCGTTGCAGCCGTTTCACCGTTGTTGCTATGTCTGGAATAGTCATTACGAAGTCGCCAACTTGGATAGAGCAAAGACTTTCTCGGGCAGGAATGAGATCCATCAACAATGTTGTAGACGTATCGAATCTCGTGAATCTTGAGCTCAATCAACCCAACCATGCATACGACTTGCAGTCGGTGAGCGATGGTTTCATTGTTCGCATGGCGAGCAGCAACGAAGCATTCACCACGCTCGACGGAAATGATCGAATACTGGAAGCATCGGATTTGGTAATAGCTGATGCGAAAAACACGCCTGTTGGCCTTGCCGGAATCATGGGCGGGTTGCATTCGGAAGTCACCGATTCAACTCATTCGATCGCACTTGAGATTGCGTACTTCGAACCCAATGCAATTCGCTCAACTGCGACTCGTCTCGCATTACGAACTGAGGCATCGCTTCGATTCGAACGCGGGGTAGACCCATACGGAGCGAATGTGGCGGTAGCACGATTCGCCGAACTGCTCCGGATTACATGCCCTGATTTGATTGTCCATAGCGGTTCCACCGATGAACGCACGGATGCATTGCCTCCGCAAAATCGAATGTGCATTCTTCGCGCAAAGAGCGTGAAGAGAATATTGGGCATTGATTTTTCCGCTCAACAGATTGTGGATCTATTGACGCCAATCGGTTTCGGCGTAACCGAAGTAGATGGCGGTGAGAGTTTCGAGATTTCCGTTCCCTCATGGCGCAATGATTGCACTTTGGAAATCGACCTAATTGAAGAGATCGCACGCCATTACGGATACGACAAATTGGGAAAGATCGTCCCAACTTCACCCGTGCACGGTCGGTTGTCCGAACTTCAACAGCGAAGAAGGTTGGTTCGGGAGATTGTTGTCTCTTTAGGGGCTAGCGAAGCAATGCCGAATCCATTTCTTGCCCCCGGCGAATTAGCAAAGGTTGGTCTGACTGAGGAAAATGCGCTTCGGTTAGCAAATCCATTGGTGGCGGAGGAGAGCGTGCTTCGAACATCGTTGATTCCGGGGATGCTTAAGGCTGTCTCGTACAACCAGTCCCATCGCAATCGTGACATCTCGCTGTTCGAAATAGGCCATGTCTACCCGCAGGGTTCACAGGTTCTGCCAGACGAGTTCGAATCACTCTGCATCATGGTTGCCGGTGCTGATGCTTCGGCCGCTGTAGATCTATGGAGTCAATTGTCGGCAGGCCTTTCAGTTGGTGCGCAGTTGTCGCAAGACAATCCACCGTCTGGATATCACCAAACTCGCAGCGCTCAATTACGACGTGGGAAGGTTGTCCTTGGTTCGGTTGGCGAGATAGACCCAACTGTTCTCGCCAATTTCGGTGTTGTCGGAAGGGTGTCATGCGTGGAGGTAAACCTCTCGTTACTTCTGGCAGAATCACCTAAGCCTGCGGCGGCTCAAGTAGTCAGCAAGTACCCCTCCAGCGACTTCGATCTGGCCTTCGTGGTATCGGAGAAGGTAAGTGCGTCCACCATTCAGAAAACCATTCGACAGGCTGCGGGCAACATTGTTGTTGATGTTGCCCTCTTCGACGTTTATCGAGGCAAAGGTGTGGCCGAGGATTCACGAAGCCTGGCGTTCCGAATCAGGTTGCAGGCGCCGGATCGCACGCTTACCGAAACCGAAGTGGCAGAAGCTCGGGCGAAAAGCATCGCCGCCGCCGAAAAGAACGGCGCAACCCTGAGGTCATAACAAGGGCAAATGATGGTTGCATAGTTATGCATCAGGTTGTATAATTATGCAATGCTAAATGTGGGAATTCTTGGGGCTTCAGGTTTCACGGGTGTCGAATTGCTGCGCTTATGCGCAGCACATCCGCATTTCAACGTGACCTATGCGACGGGCGATACTCAAGCAGGAACATTGGCAAGGTCGCTATACCCATCTTTGTCGGCCAATTATCCAAACCTGGTTTTTGAAGAATTTATCCTTGAGAAGGCTTTGCAGTGTGACGTGCTCTTCTTGGCTCTCCCTCACGAAGCCTCACTGGAATTAGTGCCGCAGTTGTATAAGAAAGTGAAATTGGTCGTCGATTTGTCGGCTGCCTACCGGCTCAAGAATGCTTCCCTATATCCGAAGTGGTACGGGTTCGAACATACTCACGCAGACTTAATCGAACATGCCGTGTATGGCCTTCCTGAGATCAACAGGGAACAGCTCCGTTCGGCGCAGCTCATAGCAACTCCGGGCTGTTACGTAACCGCTGCAAGCCTCGCGCTGTCTCCTTTGGTGGCTGCGGGTGTCATCCAAGCAGAAGGCGTAATTGTCGATGCAGCCTCAGGCGTTTCCGGTGCCGGTAGGGCAGCGAAGAGTTCCAATTCGTTCAACACCGTCAATGAAGATTTCGCTGCTTACGGGCTATTGGATCACCGTCACACTCCCGAGATAGAACAAGTAACTGGCGCCCAGATTCTGTTTACGCCGCATCTTGCCCCAATGAATCGTGGGATCTTTGCTACCTGTTACGCGAAGCCCGTTCATCAGTCGTCGCCTACGTCGGCCTCATTGGTCGCTGTTCTTGCTCGCACCTATGCGAATGAGAGTTTTGTTGTTGTTGGGCAGCAGATCCCATCGACAAAGGCAACTTTGGGTACAAACGTCACGCAATTGACGGCCCGTTTTGACGAACGCACGGGGTACGTAGTTGTTCTAGCTGCGTTAGACAATCTCACGAAGGGCGCATCAGGTGGTGCCGTCCAAGCAGCGAACGTTGCGCTGGGTTTGCCCGAAGAGAGTGGTTTGGCAAAGGTCGGTATGTTTCCATGAGTACAACTCACGAGAAGGTTGGCGCTTTACTGATCGAAGCGCTTCCGTATATCCAGCAATTTGCAGGTAAGACGGTTGTTGTCAAATATGGTGGAAACGCGCTTGCGGGAGCATCTGATGCAGATGCGGCTGGAACCTTTGCGCAAGATATTGCACTGATGCACGCGGTTGGCATTAAGCCTGTCGTTGTTCACGGTGGTGGTCCCCAGATCAGTGCGCTCATGGAGAGGCTTGGCAAGAAGCCCGAATTTCGAAATGGTCTGCGCGTGACCGATGCCGAAACAGTCGAAATTGCAAGCATGGTCTTGCTCGGAACGGTTAACCCGCAGATCGTCTCTGCAATCAACGTGCACGGTTCGTCCGCGGTGGGTGTGTCCGGTCAAGACGCAGGACTACTGCGGGTAACGCAACGCGATCCGGAGCTTGGTTTCGTCGGTGACATTTCTTCGGTCGATCCATCAGTTTTGAAAAGTGTGCTGTCCGATAACGCTGTGCCGGTTGTAGCAACGATCGGAAGTGACGCGAATGGGCAGGCCTACAACGTCAATGCAGATACCGCGGCATCTGCCATAGCTGTTGCTTTGGGGGCTGAAAAGCTCATCTATCTGACCGACATAGAAGGGCTCCGCACGGACAAGAACGATGCATCTTCGCTCATCAGAAGGACGACCGATAACGAGATTCAAGGTTTGCTTAAAAGCGGTTCGATCGATGGGGGAATGATTCCCAAAATGGAGAGTTGTGTCAGTGCAATTGCAAGTGGTGTCAAACGGTGCCACATATTGGACGGGCGCATTCCTCACGTTCTGCTCATCGAGCTGTTCACTGTTGCCGGTGTTGGCACCATGATCACTTCCCAACTTGAAGAGGGTAAAAAATGAGTAGTCACGCTTTTTCTACGTCGGGCGATCATTGTCCGTACATTCCTGTTTTTGGCCCACCACAAGTGATGTTTGCTCGCGGGCTCGGAACAGAGCTATGGGATGTCAACGGAAAGAGGTACCTAGATTTCTTGTGTGGCATCGCGGTAACTTCACTCGGACATAGCCATCCTGTTGTTGTTGAGGCAATCACAAAACAGGCCCAAACATTGATGCATGTCAGCAACTTTTTTGCAAATCCAGTCGCAACAGAAACTGCAGTGTTAATAAATCAGCTTCTCGGTGGTGCCGGGCAGGTTTTCTTCTGCAACTCTGGCGCCGAAGCTAATGAGGCTGCAATCAAGTTGGCTCGTAAGTTCGGTGGGCGTGGTCGCCACACAGTAGTGAGCGCACTTGGGAGTTTCCACGGTAGAACGCTCGCCGCTCTTGCAGCAACTGGGCAGCCTGCGAAACATGAACCATTCCAACCAATGCCCGAAGGTTTTAGGCATGTTCCGTTTAACGATATTGGCGCCCTGGAATCGGCAGTTGATGATTCGGTGGCTGCTGTCCTGATCGAGCCCGTTCAAGGTGAGGGTGGTGTACTTCCAGCGAACCTGGAGTATCTGCAGGCTGTTCAGAAGCTATGCACCGAGCGTGGTGTGTTACTCATGCTTGACGAAGTGCAAACTGGCTTCGGGCGAACTGGAAAATGGTTCGGATTTGAGCATTATGGAATCACGCCAGATGTTGTTTTGATGGCCAAGGCGATGGGCAACGGAATGCCTATAGGCGCTATGTGGGCGAAGCGTTCTGTTGCTGAGGTGTTTAAGCCAGGCGATCATGGAAGCACATTCAGCGGAACTGCCATTGCAACGAGTGCGGCAAAAGCAACGATCCTTGAAATGCAACGAATCGATGCACCACGTTTGGCAACAGAAAAGGGTGCATTACTCACTCAACTCGTTTCGCGGCTAGACAATGTTTCCCATGTCCGCGGGCTCGGTCTTTTGCTTGGCGTAGAACTTGCTTCCGGAATCGACGCGAAACAAGTGCAGCTTTCGCTGCTTGAGATGGGATTGGTAACGAATGCAGTTACCGCGTCGGCATTGCGTCTAGCTCCGCCGATCACGGTTACAACCGACGAAATACACGAGGCGGTTGCAATGATCGCGAGCGTGTTGAAGGGTTTTGCGTCATGAACAATAGAGATTTCCTACAGATCACAGACCTTGATGCAACTGATTTGGCTGCCATTCTCGAATTGGCTGTTCGTCCGATCGCTTCGTTGGGTCGGCCATTGGACGGCAAGGGTGTGGCCCTCATCTTTGAAAAGCCTTCCAACCGCACTCGCCACAGTATGGAAATGGCGGTTGTTCAGTTGGGAGGTCACCCTGTTTATACGCGGGGGGAGGAGGTCGGCCTAGACGTTCGCGAGTCGGTCGAAGATATTTCTCATGTCATGTCCGGCTACCACGCGATGCTTTGCGCGCGCGTGTTCGATCATCGCGTGCTTGAACGGATGTCGGCTTCATCCTCAGTCCCGGTTGTCAACATGCTGAGTGATGTGGCGCACCCGTTGCAGGCTGTTGCTGACGTGCTCACAATGCAACAACATGTCGGCGCTTTGGCCGGCAAGACGGTTGCATACGTTGGCGACTTCAATAACGTTGCTCGCTCTCTCTGTCATGCTTCAGCGATGTTCGGCATGCATATACGACTCGGATGCCCAGATGGCTATAGCGCCAATAAATCAGATGTAGATCAGTTCAGGGCACTTGGTGCAGCGTCGGTCAATCAGTTCAAGGATCTCGATTCCGCGGTTACTGGAGCGCATGCGGTCCACACCGATACGTGGACCTCGATGGGTCAGGAGTCGGAATCAAAGGTTCGGGAGGCCGCATTCGTCGGATTCGAGGTGACAGAGAAAACTATGGCACTTGCAGCACCAGGCGCTGTTTTCATGCACTGCTTGCCTGCTCATAGAGGCCAGGAAGTTTCCGAACAGGTAATCGACGGACCCAGCAGCCTGATCTATCAACAAGCTCACAATCGCATGCATGCTGCGCGTGCAGTACTTGCATTTCTTTTAGGAGTAAGACCATGACCACCAAAGTGCAAAGACAAAGTGCGGTTGCTCAGATAATTTCGGAAAGCGACGTCACGAGCCATACACAACTAGTCCGTTCTTTGAAAAAGATGGGCATAGTCGCGACGCAGGCGACGGTATCTCGCGACCTCGAGGAACTTGGCGCTGTGAAGGTGCGCACGTCAAACGGAGATACCGCATATGCGATCCCCGAATTTGAGCCCGAGCGGATAGCCCCGCTCGATCAGCTGCGGCGGGTTCTTTCGGAGTGGGTTGCTGATATCCAAATCAGTGATCCAATTGTGATCATTCGCACTCCGCCAGGCTGTGCGCATGTCGTTGCTTCCGCCCTTGATCGCTCTCGTATCGAAGGGCTTGCGGGCACGGTTGCTGGTGATGACACAATGTTTTGTGTTGCTAGTGCCAATTACGGTGCCAAGAAATTGGCAGCGCACTTAGGCAAGTTGGCAGGTATTCAACAACAATCAAAGGCCCAAAAATGACAGAGAATGCACAAGCACTTTGGCACGGACGCTTTAGCGTCGCTCCAAACGACGATTTGATGTCGTTCACGGAGAGCCTTTCGTTTGACCAGCGTCTTTGGAAAGACGATATCTACGCCAGTATCGCGCACGTCCGGGGATTGGAACACTCGAAAATTTTGGCGGCCTCTGAAGCTTCAGCCATTGTGGCTGCGTTAGAGCAGGTCGCGTCGGAATTTTCGAAGGGTCAGTTCAATTTCGTCAAGACTGATGAAGACATTCATACCGCAATAGAAAGACGCATCACCGAAATCGCTGGTGACGTGGGTGGAAAGGTGCACACCGGTAGAAGTCGAAACGATCAGTGTGTCACCGCCCTCAAGCTCTGGACACGACGCGAATTGATGACTGTCGCCAATCAACTATTGGGGCTGTGCGACGTCTTGTTCTCGCGCGCCAATCAAAGTGGTTGGGGAGAAGATGGCGTCTATCTTCCCGGCTACACCCACTTGCAGCGAGCACAGCCAGTGCTTCTCGCTCACCATCTCACGGCGCACGCATGGGCTTTCGCTCGGGATATCGACCGATTGTTAGACACGGTGAAACGGGCCAACGTTTCGCCCTTAGGTGCGGGCGCATTGGCCGGTTCGTCGTTGCCGATCGACTCAGATTTCACCGCAAAGGAGATGGGCTTTGCCACTTCGTTTGGTAATTCGCTCGACGCGGTTTCCGATCGAGATTTTGTGGCCGAGGCCCTTTTCGATCTCGCACTTATAGGCACCCATCTCTCGAGATTGGGCGAAGAGTGGGTGCTGTGGACAACAGAAGAGTTTGGTTTCGCAACGCTCGACGATCGTTTTGCAACTGGATCGTCAATGCTTCCGCAGAAGAAGAACGCTGATATCGCGGAACTTGCTCGCGGCAAAGCGGGCCGTCTCATCGGCAACCTGACTGGATTACTCACAACGCTTAAGGGTCTCCCTTTGGCCTATAACCGTGATCTGCAAGAAGACAAAGAGCCGCTATTCGATTCCTACGATCAAGTGACGAGAGCAATTGCTGCTCTCTCGGGAATGATTTCGACGGCTTCATTTAATGCAGACAACATGCGTCGTGCAGCCGACTCCCAGTTGCTTGCTGCAACTGATTTAGCCGAGTGGCTGGTGCGAAAGGGGACTCCTTTCCGTCAGGCCCACGCAATGGTTGGTGCTCTCGTACAACGCGCTATTTCCGGAGAGAAATCTCTTAGGGATTTGGTTGCCCATGACGAACTATTCGGTGACGAGGCCGCACGATTGATCGGTGATGGCATCGGTGTGCGTCACAGAACTTCGCCTGGAGCATCCGGCCCGGCTGCTGCTTCTTTGCAAATAGAGCGTTACGAAGCGCTTATTGCATCACTGCGGAGTCGCGCAACGATCTAATATCTTCTTATGGCCAATTCCGCACAGTTTGGTGACGTTGTCGCCGAATTTGCTGCGCGTGGTTTGATCCACGATTCGACCGACCGAGAAGAGCTTTCAAAGCGAACGACAAGCGGCCAGATCTCTGCCTATGTTGGTTTTGACCCAACATCAGATTCGCTCCACGTTGGCAATTTATTGGGTCAGATTTCACTTCGTCGGTTGCAGCTACTCGGACATCGACCAATTGTTTTGGCTGGTGGAGCAACTGGGATGGTCGGCGATCCGTCCGGAAAGAGCGAAGAGCGAAATCTGCTCGATGCCGAACAGCTTGCTCACAACGTCCAATCGATCAAACGACAACTTGAGTGCATTCTCGATTTCTCTGGCCCGAATGCAGCGCTGTTGGTAGACAATGCCGATTGGACTAAAAACGTCAAAATGCTCGACTTCCTGCGCGACGTCGGAAAACACATCACTGTGAATCAGATGATGGCAAAAGACTCTGTTAAATCACGTATATCCGACGGAAACGGTTTGTCGTACACCGAATTTAGCTACATGTTGTTGCAAGCCAATGACTTCCGACATTTGTGCGAACACCACCAATGCGAAATGCAAATGGGTGGTTCCGATCAGTGGGGAAACATCACTGCAGGAACAGATCTCATCCGAAAAACACTCGGTCGAAGTGCTTACGGGCTTACTTGGCCGCTCATCACAAAAGCGGATGGCACCAAGTTTGGAAAAACTGCAGATGGTGCAGTGTGGCTCGATGCGCGCCGCACCAGTCCGTATCAGTTCAGACAGTTTTGGATGCAGATCGCGGATGCTGATATCGAACATATGTTGCCAAAGTTCTCTCTTCGTTCAATGAGCGAGATAACGGAAATACTCGCCGACCAAAAGCGCACGCCAGAGTCTCGTGTTGCTCAGCGCACACTTGCGCGTGAACTCACAGTCATGCTGCATGGGGAAGAAGCAGCGGATGCAGCAGAGCAGGCTGCCGACGTTTTGTTCGGCGCTCATCCAGTATCTGCGAGTCCTGCGGCGTTGCACCTCATCGCCTCTGAAGTCGCTAGTAGTTCCATCGGAGCCGCAGCACTCACTGATGCGGTTGCTATTTTGGTGACCACAGGATTGGCAAGTTCCAATACTGAGGCACGTCGCCTCCTCAGCCAGCGCAGTGTCAGGGCTAATGGCGAGCAGATGGATGAGCACGCCAAACTGGACAAAATTCCACTGCTTCATGGCCGCTGGCTCCTACTGCGTAAGGGAAAGACGGCATATCACCTCCTCGATTTGCAGGGGTGAAAAGGCCCCTCCATCACCCATATGGGGTAGATTGGGGTGCCTCACAGCAAAGCCAAGAAATATAAGGATTTTCTTTGTTGCGAGGTTGACGCTGGGGTAACGACCCCGCTAGATTTGCACTCCGCCTCATTGGCATATTGCGCGTTTCGTGCATTGTGCCTGTAAAGCGCTTTCCGTGTGGTCATCGCCGGTCGGTATGTAAATACCGTGTCCGAGTGCCTATGCGGTTTTGCTCCTTGAAAACGGAAGAGAAGACTGAACGCCAGTGCGGGCAGTAGGCAACGATCCTTCGGGATCGTCGTTTAACTGTCTGTCAATTCCGGTCGGATGCAAATCCGGCCAAAACAATCGTTGATGCAAATCAACAAAAATATACAAATCAATCAGTAGAGCTACTGATTGGTCAGGAAACGTTGGTGCGGACAAGGCGCAAGCCTGAAAGAACCAACGCGGACTTTCCAGAATTCAACCCGCTTTGTTGCGGTGAGCAATCACTTGACAAAAACGGGAAGTTCTTGACGGAGAGTTTGATCCTGGCTCAGGACGAACGCTGGCGGCGTGCTTAACACATGCAAGTCGAACGAGATCCATGATGTAGCAATACATCGGAAGATCTAGTGGCGAACGGGTGAGGATCACGTGAGAAACCTGCCCCAGACTCTGGGATAACAATTGGAAACGATTGCTAATACCGGATGACGTCGGAGAACCGCATGGTTCACTGACGAAAGATATTTCGGTTTGGGAGGGTCTCGCGGCCTATCAGCTTGTTGGTGGGGTAATGGCCTACCAAGGCAACGACGGGTAGCTGGTCTGAGAGGATGATCAGCCACACTGGGACTGAGACACGGCCCAGACTCCTACGGGAGGCAGCAGTGGGGAATCTTGCGCAATGGGCGAAAGCCTGACGCAGCAACGCCGCGTGCGGGATGAAGGCCTTCGGGCTGTAAACCGCTTTCAGCAGGAACGAAAATGACGGTACCTGCAGAAGAAGGAGCGGCCAACTACGTGCCAGCAGCCGCGGTGACACGTAGGCTCCAAGCGTTGTCCGGATTTATTGGGCGTAAAGAGCTCGTAGGCGGTTGAGTAAGTCGGGTGTGAAAACTCTGGGCTTAACCCGGAGACGCCATCCGATACTGCTCTGACTAGAGTTCAGGAGGGGAGTGGGGAATTCCTAGTGTAGCGGTGAAATGCGCAGATATTAGGAGGAACACCGGTGGCGAAGGCGCCGCTCTGGGCCGATACTGACGCTGAGGAGCGAAAGCGTGGGTAGCAAACAGGATTAGAGACCCTGGTAGTCCACGCTGTAAATTCTGAGTGCTGTAATTTAAGAAAAATCTTAGATTTTTTAAGCTAACGCTATAAGCATTCCGCCTGAGGAGTATGATCGCAAGATTGGAACTCAAAGGAATTGACGGGAGCCTATTACAAGTGGTGGAGCATGTGGTTTAATGCGATAATACGCGCGAAACCTTACCAGTTCTTGACATAAAAAAAAAATAAAAAAAGTTTTGTTATATATTTTTTTTTATACAGGTGTTGCACGACTGTCGTCAGTTCGTGTCGTGAGATGTTTGGTTTATTCCTTTAACGAACGTAACTCTTGTTTTTAATGTTATTTAATAAATAATTTTTAATATAATTAAAAATACTGCCGGCTATAAGTCGGAGGAAGGTGAGAATCACGTCAAGTCAATGTGGCCTTAATGAGCTGGGCTACACATGTGCTACAATGAAAATTACAAAAAGTAACTAAATAATTCTAGTATAGTTAATCTTTAAAAATTTTCTTAGTTCGGATTGTAAATTGTAACTCATTTACATGAAGTAGGTATCACTAGTAATCGCAAATCAGAATGTTGCGGTGAATCGTAAATTGGTTTTGCACACACCGCCCGTCACATGCAGGAAGTTAGTTTTTTTTGAATGTTCATTTTTTAAAAAATTTATTTTTTTTATTTATTTTAAAAAATTTATGATTATAAAATTGGCAACTTGGATGAAGTCGTAACAAGGTAGCTGTACGGGAACGTGTAGCTGGAAATTTTTAAAATATTTATGATTTTTTTTATTAATATTGATTTTATAAAAACATAACAAACATTTAGGTTCATTATCATTATACCATATATTTATACAATTACG
>Ga0082207_1000055_pt1 | contig 76893 bp, 70 predicted proteins | sample LakMenEpi10Aug09_FD_71540 | JGI IMG/M metagenome (GOLD analysis project Ga0082207, IMG submission 71540) | reverse complement strand
CGGGGCGGGCGGGGAGCTGGCTTCTCCAGTGGCCCTCTCACCAAAGTGCAGGCTGCGCAGCTGGCGCGCGGTCCCTGGGGTCCCCGAGGGCAGCGGGTGCATCACGGTTCTCATCGCGCAGGCTCCTGATTGACGGCAGATGGCCGCGACGATCGGGTGGGCTGCACAGGCGGATTCAGCGCGGGGTTCGGGGGCGTGTTCAGAGGTTGGTGCAGTGGTCGATGAACCTTCACGGGGGTCACATCCACCGCAACATTCAAGACGGTATAGGTCTCGGGTCCGATGAGAGAGCCGAACCATCCCCGCAACTCCGGGATGCGGTACAGGCGGTACTCGAAGCCGAGTTCTGGCGCGGGGTCCTCGACACGGGGATTGGCCTGAAACGCCAGCCCCTTCACCTCGGCCGATGGGCTATCGACCAGGTCGGACATGGCTGAGACGATCGCATGGGGCGCCAGGATGTCCAGGTAGTAGGGGGCCGGTGGACGGTAGGGTTTGAATCCCGGCTGCTGCCAGGCAAGGGCGCCACCTTCTTTGTGCGCAGCCGGATGAGTCTGGCCTGTGAGCAGGTCGTGCCGGTCACCGCGATCCAGTAGGCTCAGGCGCGCGCCCTGGATGTTGAAGGCGCCCAGGTCGGGGTTCTGGGTGGCCTTGCGAAGGTCCACCAGCAGCACGCCGCTGCGGCCCACCACCTCCACTTGGCCCCGGTGGATGACCGCGGCCGTGTCCTCTTCGACGCCCAGACCTATTTGGTAGCCCAGACGCACCATGCCAGGCAGCATGCGGCCGATGCGCCCACGGCGAATGAAATGCTGGTCGATGAAGACATCAGGCCCCACGAAACCCAGGCCACGGTCGTACTCGGCACCGGCGCGCCAGCGACCCTTGAGAATCAGGTGATTGTCCTGCGCATCCCGGAACATCATCGAACTCATGATGGCTGCACCCGCGCTGGTGCCCGCCACCACGCCGCCACGATCAAACACCTCGCGGATGGCGCGCAGCATCGGCGTCTCTTGCCCGTCGGGCTGCAGAGTGGAGACGATCAACTCCTGCGCGCCCCCGGTGAAGTAAACGCCGGTTGAGCGCGCGATGCGCTCGATCTGGACGGGGTCGTCCCGCAGGGCCCGCCAGTCGGTGCCCGGCAGACGCGGTGCCACGGGGATCAACTCGACTCGAGCACCATGCCGCTCAAGAACCTGCGCCGTTTGTCCACCCACCCGCTCCGGGCTGGCCGAAGCGGTGGCGAACACCGCGATCCTGGCGCCAGGGCCGCCGGCGGCCTGCACGATGCGGCTCCACACCGCATCGTTGTCGGCGCTCAGCGCACCTCCTATGGCAATGGCCGTTCCGCGGTTCTGCCCTGTGGCCGCCGCCAGCGTAGCTGTTGACGGGACCAGTAGAGCCGCAATCGCCAGAAGGACACCCAACCCGCATGCACGACGTTGCAATATGGAGAACTGGCGCAGGGAGAACTTCGACTCTCGCATGTTGTTGGGGCGTTTCTCCATTGAAAAGGCTTGTGATGGTGACAGCCGCGAACTGGATCGCCCATAGAGCGACACCCTCAAACAGCGCCGGATGGCTGATTGATGCAATGGGATGTCGCTTTTCGACAAGCGCCGATGCAGGCACGCCACGGCGCCTTGCTTGAATGCGACACGGGCTTGCATCAGTGCGACGGGCGCGGGTCGTCCTCATGTTCAGGTCCAAGGCTTGGTGGCTAGAGTCCGCCAGCAGACCGTCTGCAACCCTCCACCGCCGAGATCCACCTCATGAAACCCATTTCCATCAACCGCTTGCGTCCAATCGCCTGTGCTGTTGGTCTTCTCGCCGCGGCCCTGTCCAGCAGTGCCGCAGCACAGTCCGCAGCCCCTGCTGCCGAGCGCGTGGAAGTCACCGGCTCGAACATCAAGCGAATTGATGGCGAGACACCGCTGCCGGTCGAAGTGATCCAACGCGCCGACATCGACAAGATCGGTGTCACCACTGCCGCCGAATTGCTGCAGAAGATCACTTCCAATGTGGGTGGCCTCACCGATGGTGCCTCCATCAGCGACCAGATGGGCGCACAGCGTGGCTTCAACGGGGCCAACCTCCGCGGTTTGGGGGTCTCCAGCACCCTGGTGCTGCTCAACGGTCGACGCCTGGCCAACTTTGCTTCGCCAGGAGACAACGCAGGGGTGGACCTCAACACCATTCCCGCCGGCGCGATCGACCGAGTCGAGGTTCTAAAGGACGGTGCCTCGGCCATCTACGGCACCGACGCCATGGGCGGCGTGATCAACTTCATCACCCGCAAGGATTTTCAGGGAGTGAGCTTAAACGTCTATAACGCCAGCACCCGTGAAGGTGGTGGCGGCAAGCGCACTGCCACCATAACGGCCGGTCATGGCGATTTGCGCAAGGACCGCTTTAATGTGTTTGCCACTGTGGACGTGCAGCGCCTGGAATCACTGGACGCGAGCCAACGCCGTTTCATCCAGGAATACAGCCTACCCACCCGGCTGCCTCCGCAGACCTCGAGCAACTCCTTCCCGGCCAACGTTGACCTCACCTCAGCCCAACTGACGACTCTGAACAATTTCGTACGTGCCAACCCCGGCACAGCCCTCAAAGGCAGCAATGCCGACGGCACCTGGAACCCAGGCGGCGTGAACTCTGGATCCCGTCGGGTCAACTTCGGCAAGAGCAGCTGCGCTGGCGGGCTGAACCCCAACTCGGTGCTGCCCCTAGGCCTGGGCGGCCGCGAGGGTTGCTCCTACGACTATGTGGCGGGGTCTGAAATCTACCCGGCCTCCGATAAGGCCAGCCTGCTCAGCAGGGCAACCTTGCAGGCCAGCAACAACCATCAGCTCTTTGCTGAGCTGATGCTGGCTCGCTCGGAGACCGACTACGCGGCCTCGCCCGCCACAGCACGCTTCCGGACCTCTTCGGGGGTCACCTTGCCCTCGTCCCTGCAGGCAGTCACCGGCATCACCACGCCAGTGGACTTCCGCTTCCGCCTGGAAGACGCCGGAAAGCGCACCAGCCGTGTGGACAGCTCGGCCTCCAGGGTGGTAGCCGGCGCGTTGGGCCAGATCGGCGGCTGGGACTATGACGCCGCATTCAGTCGCAGCGTCAACGAGGTCACCGACACGAACCTTTCGGGCTGGGTGTCCTTCGGTCGGCTGGAAGCCGGACTCAAGGCGGGGCAGTACAACCCCTTCGCACCCCGCACCGGAACGGCCGGGCGCGACTTCATGAACAGCATCCGCCTGGATGGCGCCGCTCGGGTTGCCCAGGGTACAACCACTGGGGTCGACGCGAAAATTAGCCGTCCGCTCAGCCGTTTGGCTGGCGGTGAAATGATCCTGGCCATCGGATCGGACCTGCGTCGCGAGGCTGTGGACTTCCGTGCCACGGATGTGCTCAAGACCAATGATGTGACCGGAGACCGCTCCAGTTCGGGCGCCTTGTTGGCCGACACCAGCCACTCCCGTCATGTGGCGGGCCTCTATTCCGAACTGAGCGCCCCATTCAGCAAGCAATGGGAGGGTCAGTTCGCCCTGCGTCACGACCGCTACAGCGGCGTCAACGACGCAGCCACGAACCGCACCTCACCCGACCTCAGCACCACCAACCCCAAGATCGGTTTGAGCTTCCGGCCCAACAATCAGTTGCTGGCGCGCGCCTCCTACGGCACCGGCTTCCGCGCTCCCACCGTGTCGGACCTGTTCCGGCCACTTCGCACGGGCATCACAGCCAGCTTCGTTCGCGACCCGGTCTCCGGCGAAGTGGCCCAGATGCCGATCGACCGCGCATCCAACCCCAATCTCCGCCCCGAGACCTCGCGTCAGGCCAACTTGGGCTTGGTGTTCGAGCCCACGCGCCAACTCAGCGGAAGCGTCGACTATTGGATGATTCGCAAGTCCGACATCATCTCCGATATCGGCGAAGAGACCATCTTCACCAACCCGGTTTACTACAACGACCCCAAGATCGTGACTCGTTTCTCCGACGGCTTCGTGAACTTCGTCAGCGTGCAGAAGGAGAATCGCGGCAACCTCAATACCTCGGGCCTGGACGTCTCCCTGGCGGTGCGGGATGTCAACACTGGCGTGGGCCGCCTCGGAGCACGCCTGGACGGCACGCTGATTACGGAGTACAGGTTCGCCACCGACCCCCGTTCGCCGCTCGTGGACGGACTTGGGCGCTTCCGAGACGACAAGGCTGTTCAGCGTTGGCGCCATCGCTTGAGCGTTAATTGGGACCGCGGTCCGGTTGGCGCCACGCTCACCAACACCTACCTATCAGGCTACCGTGACCAGAACGTTCCCGGCCTAGCGGCCCCAGATTGGAACAACCGGTCCGTCGAAGCCTATTCTTTGTGGGACCTGACCGGCAGTTACCAGATCAACAAGCAGGTTCGCCTGCGAGCTGGTGTCATCAACCTCTTGGACACCGCACCACCGTTCACCAACCAATCACGCTACTTCCAGGTCACCTGGGATCCAACCTACGGCGACCCGCGCGGTCGAACCTTGTTTGCCAGCGTGAATGTCTCCCTTCGTTGACTGGGCGACTTGAGCCAATGGTGGCCAGTGCGCTTGGAGTGATCCCAGCGCACGAAGCCCGCTTTGCGCCGTCATGAAGACCATCGTCATGATCGGTGCGCCCACCGACATCGGCGCCGGCGCGCGGGGTGCTTCGATGGGCCCCGAGGCCTTGCGGGTGGCCGGTTTGCAGCCGGCGCTGCAGGCCCACGGCCTGGCGGTGCGCGACATCGGCAACCTGCTGGGCCCGGCCAATCCTTGGCTGCCTCCTCAGGGCGGCTACCGTCACCTGCGCGAGGTGCGGGCCTGGAACGAGGCCGTGCACGCGGCGGTGGGCCAGGCGCTGCAAGGGGGGGAACTGCCCATCCTGCTGGGCGGTGACCATTGCCTGGCCATGGGCAGCATCAGCGCGGTGGCCCGTCATTGCCGGCAGCTGGGCAAGAAGTTGCGCGTGCTGTGGCTGGATGCGCACGCCGACTTCAACACGAGCGCGCTGACCCCCAGCGGCAACCTGCACGGCATGCCGGTGGCGGTGCTTTGCGGGCATGGCCCGGCCGAACTGGTGGGGCTGGGCGGTTTCTCCGAGCAGGACCCGGCGCTCAAGCCCAAGTGGGTGCGCCAGATCGGCATCCGCAGCGTCGACCCTGGCGAAAAGCGCTTCGTGCACGAGCAGGGCCTGGAGGTCTTCGACATGCGCTACATCGACGAGATGGGCATGCGCCATGCGATGGAGCTGGCCCTGGCCACCATGGACGAGCACACCCACCTGCACGTGAGCTTCGATGTTGATTTTCTCGACCCGGACATTGCCCCGGGCGTGGGCACCACCATCCCCGGTGGGCCCACGTATCGCGAGGCGCAGCTGTGCATGGAGATGATTGCCGACACCGGCCGCCTGGCCAGCCTGGACATCATGGAGCTCAACCCTGCGCTGGATGTGCGCAACAAGACGGCGGTGCTGACAGTGGACTTGGTAGAAAGCCTGTTCGGCAAGAGCACTTTGATGCGACAGGGATGCAATGGCTAACCCACGGCCTCAACTTGATGACGTGGATCACGCGCTGATCTCCCTGCTGCGGCGTGACGCGCGGATGTCGGTGGCCGCGTTGGCCAAGCGGCTGGGCGTTTCCCGCGGCACCGTCTCCAACCGATTACGCAAGCTAGAGGACGGCTCCATCATCCTAAGCTACTCGGTTCAACTGCGCCCCGATGCAGATTCCCGCGCGATTCGAGCGTGGACGGGCATCCTTGTTGAAGGCAATCAGACCCGCGCCGTAATCGCGAGCATTCTTGGCGAACCCGGAGTAACCGCGCTGCACGACACCAACGGTCGCTGGGACCTCCTTGCAGAACTTCGAGCAGATTCCATGGAGGATCTATCCCAAGTGCTCGAGCGCATCCGCCTCATAAAAGGTATCGCGACCACCGAGACCAGCATTCTGTTGTCGAGTTTTCGTTAGGTGAAAAACCCTTCATTGAATAGCCCCAGGTTTTATAGACACCTCTGAGCCTCAAAACTGAGGCCCAATTGGAGGTGGCGGCAAGGCGGAATATCGAACCATCGCCTCAAACCACCGTTCGTCTCCCAAAACAGCGGTTGATCGCCCGGGACTTGATCCGGTTTCGTCTGGCATCCACACTGGCGGTGGACCCAGCCGAAACGGCAGAAGGAACGCCCGATGCTAAAGATCAGCAAGCTCACCCACACCTACCCCAACGGCACCCGTGCCCTGGACGATGTGAACCTCGAAATCCCGGCCGGGATGTTCGGTCTGCTGGGCCCCAATGGCGCCGGCAAGAGCAGCCTGATGCGCTGCCTGGCCACGCTGCAGGTTCCCTCTTCGGGCAGCATCCGCTTTGGCGAGTTGGACGTGCTGGCCCAACCCGAGGCCCTGCGCGCCACCCTGGGCTATTTGCCGCAGGACTTCGGCGTCTACCCCCGCGTCTCAGCCGAAGATTTGCTGGACCACCTGGCCGTGCTCAAAGGCATCAGCTCGCGGGGTGAACGGCGAGACACGGTCGAAACCCTCTTGAACCAGGTCAATCTGTGGGCCGTGCGCAAGAAGGCGGTGGCTGGCTATTCGGGCGGCATGCGTCAACGCTTTGGTATCGCGCAGGCGCTCATCGGCAATCCCCGCCTGATCATCGTCGACGAGCCCACCGCAGGGCTCGACCCCGAGGAGCGCAACCGCTTCAACAACCTGCTCTCGGAAATCGGCGAGCAGGTGGTGGTCATCCTGTCCACGCACATCGTGGACGACGTGACCGACCTGTGCCCGCGAGCGGCCATCCTGGTGGGCGGCCGAATCGTGGAATCCGGCACTCCCGGGGAATTGATCACCGCCCTGCAAGGGCGTGTGTGGCAAACCTGCATCGACAAGTCTGACCTTGAAGGCGCACGCCAGCGTTTCGCCGTCATCGCCACAAGGCTGCGGGCGGGGCAGACCGTGATCCGCGTCTTGTCCGAAGAGCCGGGTGTGCCGCCGAGCCCCGCCTTCGCGCCGCTCGAGACCAGCCTGGAGGATGTCTACTTCGCCACGCTGCATCGGCTGCGCAGCGCCTCCGCCATGGTCAGCGGTCAGGCTGATGGGCAGTCCCAAGCCCCATCGACAGCATCGGCCGCGTGAGCGGGAAATCATCGTCATGAAGCGACCTTCCCTCTTACTGCCCATCGCCGCCTTCGAGTGGCGGCTGCAACTGCGCAGCCCCGTACTCTGGGTGGGCTTCGCCCTGTTCTTCCTGCTGGCCTTCGGCGCCACCACGGTGGACCAGATCCAGATCGGCGCCCGCGGCAACGTGCACATCAACGCGCCCTACGCCATCCTGCAGACCACGGCGATCATGACCGTGTTCGCTTTGTTCGTGGTCGTGGCCCTGGTGGCCGGTACCGTGGTACGCGATGAGGAGACTGGCTTTGCGCCCATCCTTCGCAGCACGCGGCTGACCAAGTGGCCTTACCTCGGCGGTCGCTTCGGGGGCTCCGTGGCGGCGTCGCTGCTGGTGCTGGCGGCCGTGCCGCTGGCCATCGCAGTGGGCTCGTTCATGCCCTGGCTCGACCCTGAGCGCCTGGGGCCCTTCCATCTGAGCCACTACCTGTGGGCGCTGTTCGTCATGGGCCTGCCCACCCTGCTCATTCTGGGCGCCGTGTTCTTTGCCTTGGCCTCGGTCACCCGCTCGATGATGTGGAGCTATGTGGGCGCGGTGCTGCTGCTCGTGCTTTTCTTCGTCACGCGCGGCCTGCTGCGCGACCCCCAGTTCGACGAAATCGCCGCGCTCACCGACCCCTTCGGCATCTCGGCACTGAACATCGCCACGAAGTACTGGACGGCCGCTGAACGCAACACGATGCTGCCCGAGCTCAGCGGCGTGCTGCTGGCCAACCGGGTGCTGTGGCTGGCCGTGGGTCTTGCCGTGTTCACGGCTGCGGCGGCGATGTTCCGCTTCGAGCAGACAAGCGGCAGCGCACTCCGTTTCCGGCGCTCGAAAAGCGAGTCGGAGAAAGACTCCGGGGGTGCCGGCCGCCAAGGGAACTCCTCCCATGCCGCCAACGCCCGGGCAGCGGCCAGCGCACTGCCTTCCCCCCGAAGCGACTCCACCACCCGCTGGGCCCAGTTCACCGCCCTGGCGCGCTTTGACATGGCCTTCGTGATGCGCAGCCCGGCGTTCTTCGTGCTGCTCCTGATCGGCGTGTTCAATGCCGGGCCTTCGACCTGGTACATCAATGAGTGGTACGGCAGCCCGAGCCTGCCGGCCACCCGGCTGATGGTGCAGGCGCTGCAAGGCGCCTTCAGCCTCATGCCGATCATCATCGCCATCTACTACGGCGGGGAACTGGTGTGGCGCGACCGTGAGCGGCGCATGCACGAAATCGTCGACGCCACGGCAGCGCCCGGCTGGGCGCACCTGGTGCCCAAGATCGGCGCGATCGCGCTGGTCCTCATCGCCACCTCATTGGTAGCCGTGTTCACCGGAATGGCCGTGCAGCTGGCCAAGGGCTACACCCAACTGGAACCCCTGTCCTACCTGGCCTGGTACATCTGGCCTATGGTGGTGACGGCGCTGCAACTGGCCGTGTTGTCGGTACTGGTGCAGGTGCTCGTGCCGCAGAAGTTCATCGGCTGGGGCGTGATGCTGGTCTACATCGTGGCCAGCATTGCACTGGGCACGGCGGGCTTTGAGCACAACCTGTACAACTACGCCGGCGGACCATCGGTTCCCCTGTCCGACATGGCCGGCATGTCGCGCTTCTGGGTCGGGCAGGCGTGGTTCCAGCTTTACTGGACCGCCTTTGCGGTGCTGCTGGCACTGGGCGCGCATGCCTTCTGGCGGCGTGGCAATGGGGGCACGCTGCGCCAGCGCTGGCCGCAGGCACGGGCACGGATGCGCGGTGGCGTGGCGGCCTTGGCAATCGGGTCGGGTGTGGTGTTCGTGGGCAGCGGTGCCTACATCTTCTGGAACACCAATGTGCTCAACCGCTACAGCACCCAGCCCGAAGAGGAGGCCCTGACCGCCGAGGCCGAGAAGGCACTGCTGCCCTTCGAGAACCTGCCTCAACCGCGCATCGTCGGCGTCACTCTGGACGTCGAATTGTTCCCGCGCGAGGCCAAGGCCATCACCAGCGGTACCTACGAACTGGAAAACCGCAGCGGCCAGGCCATCTCGGAACTGCACCTGGTGTCGATGCCCAAATTGAGGATCGAGCAGGTGGACCTGCCCGGCGCCACCTTGAAGACCGACAACGCCCAGTGGGGTCACCGCATCTACACCCTGAGTCGACCCCTGGAGCCAGGGCAGCGCCTGCAGATGGGATTCAAGACGGTGCTGCACGAGCCGGGCTTCGTGAACGGCCGCCCGCTCACGCGGATCGTGGACAACGGCACCTTCATCGACAACAGCGAGATCACACCCGGCATCGGGATTTCGCGCGGCATGTTCCTGCAGGACCGCAACAAGCGCCGCAAGCACGGGCTGCCGCCGGAATTGCGCCCGCCCACTCTGGAAGACGAGGCGGGCCGGGCCGGTCACGACCTGCGCCATGACAGCGACTGGGTGGTGGCCGACATCACGGTGACCACCGATGCCGACCAGACACCCGTGGCGCCGGGCTACATGGTCAGCGATGTCACGCGCGACGGTCGCCGCACGGTGCGCTTCAAGCCCGACGCGCCCATGATGCACTTCTTCAGCATCCAGTCCGCGCGCTATGAGATCGCCCGCGACAAGCTCGGCGACATTGAACTCGCCGTGTACCACCATCCCGGCCATGGCCAGAACGTGGCCCGCATGCTGGAGGCGATGAAGCTCTCGCTGCAGATGTTCTCCGAGGCCTTCTCCCCCTACCAGTTCCGGCAGGCTCGAATCCTAGAGTTTCCGAGCTACGCCGACTTCGCGCAGAGTTTCGCCAACACCATCCCCTACAGCGAGAACCTGGGTTTCCTGTCGCAGTTGGCCGACCCCGACAAGATCGATGTGGTCACCTACATCACCGCGCACGAGATTGCGCACCAGTGGTGGGGGCACCAGGTGGTGTCGAGCCGGCAGCAGGGTGGCACCTTCATCATCGAAAGCCTCTCGCAGTATTCCGCGCTGCTGGTGATGGAAAAGCTCTACGGGCCCGAGCACATGCGCCGCTTCCTGAAGTACGAGCTCGACCGCTACCTGCGCTCGCGGGGCAGTGACGTGCTGGGCGAACTGCCCCTGGCCCGCGTGGAGAACCAGCAGTACATCCACTACCAGAAGGGTGCGCTGGCGCTGTGGTGGCTCAAGGAAGTGATGGGCGCCCCTGCGCTCAACCGCGCACTGTCGGCCTTCGTGCGCGAGTTCGCCTTCAAGCCGGCGCCCTACCCCAACAGCCTGGATCTGCTGCGTCACATCCGCCGCGAGGCAGGGTCCGCCCATCAGGAGCTGATCACCGACCTGTTCGAGAAGATCACCCTGATCGATGCCAAGGCGCTTGAGCCGAAGGCGGTGCAACGCCCGGATGGCCGCTGGGATGTCACCTTCACGGTGCAGGCGCGCAAGCTGCATGCCGACAGCAAGGGCGTGGAGACGGAAGCGCCACTGGAGGAGCCGTTCGACATCGGCGTGTTTGCCGCCGAGCCGGGCAAGAAGGGCTTTTCCTCAGCCGATGTGCTGCTCATGGAGCGGCGCACGCTGCGCAGCGGGGCTCAGGAGGTGAAGGCCACTGTCGACCGCAAGCCCAGCTTCGTCGGGGTGGATCCGTACAACAAGCGCATCGATCGCAACTCGGATGACAACTTGGTAAAGGTTCAGGAATGAATATCGGCGCATTGATCCTCACCCCCTTGGTGCTCGCTGCATCAGCCTCGTGGGCGCAGCCGCAAGCCCCTGTCAACGCACAAGACCGAACCGGCGCGCCCACGGTCATGCGCATGGCCACCTGGGAAAAGCTCACCACCGAGCGCTACCCCGGCAAACAGGACGACATCTTCTTCATCAACGACCGGGTGGGCTGGTACGGCAACGGCGCCGGCAAGGTGTTCCGAACCACCGATGGCGGCGACACCTGGATACCCATCTGGGAGCAGAAGGGCACCTTCGTGCGCACCCTGGCCTTCGTGAATGAGAAGGTCGGCGTTCTCGGCAACATCGGCGTGGGCTACTTCCCCGGCGTGACCGACCCCACCCCCCTGTACCGCACCGAGGATGGCGGCGTCACCTGGACGCCGGTCACCACCATTGAGGGCGCGCCCGTGGTCGGGCTTTGCGCCTTCGACATCGTGCAGGTGCCGTTCATCAACGCCGGCCAACTGGACTACCGCACGCGCATCGTGGGCGTGGGGCGCGTCGGGGGGCCGGCAGCCTACATCTGGTCAGATGACCTGGGCAAGACCTGGAAGCAAGGCAAGCTGCCTGCGCTGGGCGCAGCCGCCTTCGACGTGAAGTTCCTCGATGACCGGCGCGGCTTCATCGCCTCGGCCACCCACGCCGACGTGTCGCAGTCCAACGCCCTGATTCTGGCCACCGAGGATGGCGGCGCCACCTGGCGCGAGGTCTATCGCTCGGCGCGGCCCTTCGAACTCACCTGGAAGATCAGCTTTCCCACCGATCGGGTCGGCTACGTCACGGTGCAGTCCTACAACCCCGACCGTGCAGCCTCACAGCGCGTGGTGGCCAAAACCACCGATGGCGGCCGCACCTGGGCCGAGATTCCACTGGTGGACAACCATGCGGTGCGGCAGTTCGGCGTGGGCTTCATCGACGCTCAAACCGGATGGATCGGCGCGGTCCCACACGGATTTGCCACCACCGATGGCGGACAGACCTGGACCCCGGCCACCTTTGGCAACGCAGTCAACAAGATTCGGCTGGTTCGCACACCCACGGGCGTGACCGGCTACGCCATCGGCGTGGACGTACACCGAATGCGCATGGCGCCCTGAAACGGCCGCGACACCGTGAGTTGATCGGGGCAGCCGCGCAGCTTGAGCACCATGCCCCCGGCATCGTCGCGTACGGCGCTGGCGATCTGGCTGCTGGCCACGATGACCGAGCGGTGCGCCTGCTGGAACTGTACCGGGTTCAGTTGCACCAGCAGGTCCTTGAGTGGCGTGCGCAGCAGCGCCTCACGCCGGGCAAAGGGCGCGCGGCCCGAACCCTTGAGGGCAATGTCCACGCGTTTTCCGAGGCGGTCGATCAGTTCACCCAGCAGCACCGCACGGCCATCACCGAGTTGCGCAGAGAAACCGCTGAACGGGTGACCCGCATAGGCCTGGGCCACGCGCGTCAGGATCGCGGGCGACACGGCATGATTATGGGTGTGTGCCACTGCAATTGACCTGATGAACCACAGCCCCCTTTCTCCCATCGTGGCCGGCGCCTGGCGCATGGCCGACTGGAACTGGACGGCCCAGCAGCGTCTGCGTTGGATCGAACAGTGTCTGGAACTGGGTATCACCAGTTTCGATCACGCCGACATCTACGGTGGCTACACGGTCGAAGATCTGTTCGGGCAAGCGTTGGCCTTGTCGCCCGGGCTTCGTCAACGCCTGCAGATCGTCACCAAGTGCGGCATCCGGCTCGTCCATCCTCGACGTCCCACACAAGCGGTGAAGTCCTACGACACCTCAGCGGCTCATGTGGTGGCGTCGGTGGAGAACTCGCTGCGGGCGCTGCGCACCGATCATCTCGACCTGCTGCTGATTCACCGGCCCGATGCGCTGATGGACCCGGACGAGCTGGCCGATACCTTTCAAAGGCTCCATCAATCGGGCAAAGTGAAGGGTTTCGGGGCTTCAAACCATTCCCCCTCGCAATTCGCACTACTCCATCACCGCCACCCCTTGCTCACCCATCAGGTTGAACTCTCGCCGCTGCAGATGAAAGCGCTGGCCGATGGCACGTTGGACCAATGCCTGGACCTGGGCATTCGGCCGATGATCTGGTCGCCCCTGGGCGGCGGCCGGCTCTTCACCTCACAGGACGAACAGGCCACTCGCATCCGCTCGGTGCTGGCCCGGCTAGCCGATCGGTATGGGGTGGCGCCCGCCACCGTCGCCTTGGCGTGGGTGATGCGTCATCCCAGTGGCCCCATCCCCATCACCGGAAGCCACCGGGTACAGGCCCTGCACGAGGCAGTGGCCGCGCTGGGTGTCAAGCTGGAGGCCCAGCATTGGTACGAGGTGTGGCAGGCCAGCATGGGGCATGCCGTGCCTTGAAGAGGCCCCGTCAGAACAGCCGCAGCCCTCGGGCAGGCGCCGCGGCTGGACAGCCCCCGACACGTTCACAATCCGCGACGAGGGGCAGGTGTTGCCGCATCCGGTTGAACCAGGAGACTGGGATGCGGCCACGCGCCTTCGGCTGCTCACTTAACTTTACGAAAGAGACAGATTTGGCGAGGCTGCAAGACCTAGACTTCCGGGTATGAAGTCCATCATCCACACGAGCCTGATCCTCTGGACGCTCTGCATCGCAGCCTGCGGTGGCGGAGGCGGATCGGCCTTTGCGGGCGGCAAGGCGGCACTTCGGGCACTCGCTCAGTCCATGGCACGCGAACTGGGGCCCAAGGGCGTGCATGTGGCCCATGTCATCATCGATGGACTCATCGATACCGCCTTCTCGCGCACGAACTTTGCCGACCGCGTAGCCGCAGCGGGGCCGCAAGGCATCCTGGACCCAGACCACATCGCCGATGCCTACTGGTGGCTGCACAGCCAGCCCCGGGATGCCTGGACTTTCGAGCTGGATCTCCGCCCCTGGGTGGAGAAGTGGTGACGCCAGCTGACCCCCTTGATTCATTCACTTAACGATCGACACCCATGAGCCGACACATCCTGCCCGAAACGCGTATCCACTCCGCCATCCGCGATCGCATTGCCCATCATCACCGAGATTTCATCGAAGAGGTCGAACGGGCTGTGCAGATGCATGACGTGGTGGTGGTGGGGATGGGATGGAACCCTTTTCCCCGCAAGGCGCGCGAACTGCTGACCGCTGCAGGCATTACCCACCACTCGATCGAACACGGCAACTACCTCTCCGGCTGGCGACGCCGCAACGCACTGAAGATGTGGACCGGCTGGCCCACCTTTCCGATGATCTTCGTCAAGGGCACGCTCATCGGTGGCTATGAGAACCTCAAGGCTCTGAAGGACTCGGGCGAGTTGGCCGCCGCAGTGCGCGGCGCGCCGCCCCTGATCGGACAGCCATGAAGGGTCGGCCCTGAGATGTTGGCCATCACGTCGCCCCCATGACGCCCGATCAATTCTTCCAACTGGCCAACCCGCTGGCCCTGCTGGGTTGGCTGGCCCTGGCCTTTTCGCCCAAGGCACCACGCTTGGCACAGTTCACCGCCGCCATCGCCGTTCCCGTGGTGCTGTCGGTCGGCTACACCGCGCTGGTGCTGGCCCATTGGAGCAGCAGCACGGGCGACTTCAACAGCCTCGACGGCGTGGCCGCGCTGTTTGAAAACCGTTGGCTGCTGCTGGCCGGCTGGGTGCATTACCTGGCCTTCGATCTGCTGGTGGGCGCCTGGGAAGCGCGAACGGCGCGCCGCGAAGGCATCCCCCACCTCCTCCTGCTGCCCTGCCTGTTGACGACCTTCCTGTTCGGTCCAGCGGGATACCTGATGTTCCAGGCACTGCGCGCCTCGCGGCAAAGGAAAGCCACACCATGAGGGCCGCCCCATGAAGGCGCTCGACCGGCTGCACGCCGATTCCCCCCGGTACACACCGCTGGCCTTGTTTCTCGCCATGACCATGGTCCCGGTCGTTGCGGCCCTGGCGCTGGACGCCCGCATCTTCCAAGGCATCCCGGTGTGGATCAAGCCTCTGAAGTTCCTGGTCTCGTTGGTCGTCTACCTGCTCACCCTGGCCTGGATGGCCCGCTTTGCGGATACCACCACGACCCAACGCGCAGGGTGGCGCTGGCATGAATGCGCGGTGGTGATGGCCGTGCTGCTGGAAATGGTGTGGATCGGAGGAGCCGCCGCAATGGGCGTGGGTTCGCACTACAACGTGTCCAACCGCCTGCTGGCGGTGACCTATCCGATGATGGGCCTGGCCGCGATTCTGTTGACCACCGCCTCCACCACCCTGGCGGTGGCCATCCACCGCAACCCGAACACGGGGCTGAGCCCGCCGCTCAAGAGTGGGTTGGTCTGGGGACTGGGCCTGACGCTGCCGCTGACCCTCATCACCGCGGGCACGCTGTCGGCCATGCCAGGCCATTGGGTGGGCGGCACCCCCAGCGACGCCGGCGGCCTGCCGCTGATGGGCTGGTCGCGCGACGGCGGCGACCTGCGCGTGGCCCACTTCTTCGCCACGCATGCGCTGCACGGGGTGCCGGCTCTGGTGTGTTTGGCTGCCCTCCTCAAGCGGGGTGACGCAGCAGGCGCCCGGTTCATCGCACCCGGCGTCGGTGCGCTCTACGCCGCGCTTGTATTCGGAACGTTTGGGCAGGCCTTGATGGGGCATCCTGTCCTTGCCGGCCGGGGTTGAAGACCGACCCCCGGCGTGACAGGCCGGTGCTAGAAGTCAATATCCATGCGGGATGCAGCCCGATTGGTATTCCAAAAAGTGGCTGTTTTTGTGCCGTTTTGGCCCGGGAACGGCCAAAGGTATTCCAAAAAGTCGGGGCAGTTCCTCACCCTACAAGGCACGGTGTGCCGGGGCACAGAAGCCAAGCGCAGCGGCCGCCTTCAGCGGCCGAAAAACGGCAGAGGTTGCCGGTCGTCTTGGGCGATGGGTAGGCGGCACGACGCGCTGCCTCGGATGCTGTTGTGGGTCCGGTTGAGCGATTGCTTAGGCGTCGCCTCCAGGCCGACGTTTGATTTGTGCTTCAACGTACTGCTTCAGCACACCGTCCATGCGCGACTGCCAACCTTCGCCGGTCGAGCGGAAGAACTCGATCACCTCCGGGCTGTAGCGCACCGAAACGAGTTGCTTTCGGCTTGCAGACGGAGGGCGGCCGCGAAGCGCGCGCACCGCCACCATGCCGGCGAGCTGCTTGCTCGTGAGCGGCTGGGCATCTGGGTCGGCCTTGGCTGCAGCGGTGATCTTCCGATCCTCCGCGACGCTAGGCATCTGGATCGTCTGCTTCTTCAAGGGCTTGGACATAGCGCTTGACCTCTCGTCGGTTGGCGCGCCGAAGGCTGATGATCCTTCTGACGTCGGCTCGATCTACGAAGGCGACGTAGTACAGGATCTCTGTCTTCGGTGCGAGGGCCAGGACTCGCGTCTCCCCGTAGTCTTGCCTGTCATCGATCCAGAGCAGGGCAGCATCCCAGTCAAGCTCCTCTGCCAAGCTGAGGCTCAAACCATGCTTCTCGAAGTTGAGGCGATCTTTGTTGGGGTCGAAGTCGAATCGCACGCTTTATTGTAGCTACAAAAAGCGGCTGTGTCTAGCAGTCTCGGTTTGCAACGCCTAACGTTCGAGCTGAGCCGCGAGCGCCGGTGTGGCGCTTGGCCCGAGAGGCCGATGATACGAACGGCGGCATCGAGGGCCAAGTGCCACGCCGGTGGGAGTCGGCTCGAGCGAAGGGTTAGGCCGCACTGTTGCCCCCGCCAAACGACGTACGGACAACTCGCTGAATGAACGGTGACTTGGCTTCTGTGTATGCCTCTCTATCTCCGCGATGCTTCTCCGCCAGTTTGCACTTGAGTTCTTGGTACTCCATGCGAAGTTTCTCGCTTGACCGCAGGGCATTTCGGAATGCCAAGCGCTCAACCCAAAGCCGACTGTTTGCTGGCACAAGGTGAAGGTGGTGAGTTCGATGCTCGGGCGACGGCTTGCAAAACCAGTGCATGAGGTCAGGCTTGTAGGGGAAGTGGACGTACCCGATGCGAGTGGCTGCCGCAAGGCAGCCGATCGAACCGTCGAGGGACGCCACCGGAGCCATGATGTCGATGACCGGCTTTGCCGCCAGACCAGGAACCGCCGTGCTTCCGATGTGTTCCGGGGTTGCGACCAGCCAAGGCGCAAGTGCCTGCGAGATGGCTGCTTGTTCGCGTTCGAACTCAGCTGGCCAATGGAGCTGGTATTCAACAATCTCGATTGGCGCGTCTTTCATCGGATGAGGCACCCCGCGTCTCGTGTGCGGCCTAACTTGTTTTCTGGCTAATGACTGCTGCGCCAACGACGAACGATCCTCATCGGCGGCCGCATAACAGCATCCCGGCCGATTCTGCTGGATAACACCGTCACGTCAACAGCGAGCACCTCCGGCGACGTCAGCCAGGACCGTCCATCAGGCCAGAAAAGAAAAAAGCACGCTGGGTAGCGTGCTTTCTGCTTCGGATGGTAATCCCCCCGGCGTGACAGCCAAGTGCTAGAAGTGAGCATTAAGGCAGCCCAAACGTGATCGCCAGGAAAGGCGAATGGCCTGTGCTGAACAGACTCGGTGAGAGTAGCCGACCGAGCTGAATTTGCGGCGCGTCTCCGAATGGGGTGGTATCGATGCCGGCCTGTCTCGTGGGGATCGAGCAGTACACCGAAGCAGAACAGCGGCAGATCGTCGATTACATCTTGCGCTTCTGAATGGTTGGGCGGCGAGCCAGTAGGGAGGAATTCAAGTCTCGATCTTGACGATCGGAAATCGTGCGCCGCAGAGCCAGCGCCTTCGCGGGTCACCCCCCCCGCATCTTCCCCGCCGTCCAGTACGCCCCGAGCCGCAGCATCCCGAACAGCAGCGGCATCATGGTGCCGAGGTCCATCTGCGGAAACTTGACAGGGTGCCCTATCGGCATCGAGACCCACTCCCCTAGCGTCCCGATTACGAAGTGCAGCGCAAAGCCCGCGCCGCACACCCAGCCGATGAATGGCCGCCAGCCTGAAGTGAACGGGTTGGGATTGCCGGCCTCGGCCTTGTTGATCTCCCACTGACCGGCCATTTGGGTGAGCTCGCCCGACTGCTTCAGGTCGGGCCACAGGCGGTCGATGACCTTGCTGCCGATGTCAAGCAGGCGGTCCCGGGGTCTATTGCCATCGCGGCTTGTCGCCGGTGAACATCAGTTTGGCCATGCGCCGGGCCCATCCCCGAGAAAACATTGGCCAGGTGGGCAAACTGGCCATGAACACCAGGCGCTCGGCCAGCACGTTCGCCTTGATTTGGCCCGGGTCGGCGGCCAGCGCAGCGGCCAAGGTTTTGGGACCAAGGATGCCGTCTTGCGTGACGTCTAGCGCGCGCTGCAGCCACAACACGGCTTGGCGAACCCCGGAGTTCACGGCCGAGTCAAACAGGATGTAGCGCAGCTCCACCGGCAGTCGATCTGCTTGTATGGGCTGCCAGTACTGGGTCAGGTAAATGTTGCGCGCCTTATCCAACGGAAACTCCGACATCGGCCCTTCGTAACCGCTGGCCTGCGCCACTGGATAGGAGATGCCGAAACGCGTCGGTCCGCCCGGATCATCCGGGTTGTCGCTGTAGTCGCCTTCGATGCGCAGCAACTCGGCCAGGCAGTCGTCGAAGGTCGTCAATTGCCGTATCGCCATGGCAATCTGCTCCCAAACTCAATGGGGGGACCAAACCTCTTCGCCGAGCGCTAGGACGGCGAACAAGGTAACGGCAAGACCCCAAGCCCCGAGACCGCGGCTGATCCACTTATCCACGGGTCGCTCCAAGCCCAGCAGCGAGCCCTGGTGCGTGAAAAGGTGCATTTCAACCGCACCGACACGCTCTACTGGAGTGATCAGGCGCTCTTCCATCAACACCAGATGCATCACCGCATCGGTGAGCTTGTCGATCTTGCTTTCCAACCGATGCAAATCCCCTCCGCTGCCCACGAAAGTCACCTTTCACAGTTTTGGGTTTCTGACACGTGACGGCATCGCGCCACGCTTGAAAGATTCAGGTTTGGTCATCGGCCGCTAAAGGGATCCAAAGTCCGTTTTGTCACCCGGGGAATGCAGATGAGGCGGACATGTCAAGATCGAGCCCGCTCTTCGATTAACGCAACCTTGTTCAGCTTTTCGGAGGAGTCCCCTTAAGCCCAATTCGGTGCGCCGGAAGGCGCTGCTGTGCAGTCAAAGCAGCAAAAATTGTGACATAAAGGCGGCTGACTTAAAGGATGCAAGCCATAAGACTGCGGCCATGGCTTCAAACCTCTTGTTGATTCCGCTAGCAAAGCCGGGGGTAGTCCGCGATTTGCTGGCGACCAATATCCTGCTGCTGCGACGTGAGCGCGGTATGTCACAGGAAGCGTTGGCCTTTGAGGTCGGGTTACACCGAACCTTTATTGCCCATGTCGAAAGGCAGGTGCGCAACATCTCGATCGACAACGTCGAGCGAATCGCTGTGGGGCTCAACGTCCACCCGATGGTCCTGTTGGCGCCCAATCACCACGTCCTCAAGGCGTTGCAGCCCTGAATAACCACTAAGCCGGTCACCCGTAGCCGGCGCTCAGGTCACCAGGAACACCACCGGCCGCGTGACGGTGACCGGGACGACATTCCGTAGATCGCCGACTGACCGGCGACCGCGTTTTGCTGTCATGGAACTCTTCGCGCGCGGGCGCGCACACGACCCGAAAAGTCGTGGTTTACGAAAGCGACCTTAGAAGCGCGGTTTTTGCTGCTTTTTTGAGCGGCGAATCGACCGGCAACAGGAGACACAACAGGCCACGTCGCGATAGCCCCGGATGGTGCTCGTGTGGAAAGATCCGAGGCGAGGGCCGTGGCAAGCCAATGTTGCCAGCCTACTGACAGGGTGACCCAGCAAAGATGTCCACTTAAACCAACGGGCCCCCGCGATACCCAGTGGAGTTAATGGTCTCCCCCACGGTCAACCTCACGATAGCCACGCCTTCAACATGCCCTTCGACATGATCCCCTGGGTGCAAAGGCCCCACTCCCTCGGGAGTCCCCGTGTAAATGATGTCGCCAGGCTGCAGGTGATAGTAAAGGGACAGATCAGAAATGATCTCTCGGATGTTCCAAATGAGATTGCTCACATCGGACTTCTGCTTGACCTCGCCGTTAACCTCTAGCTCGATCTCGCCTTGCTCGATGACGACGCCGGGCATGGGCACTACTTCTGAGCAGACAGAGCCGTCCTCAATATCTTTGCCAAGGTCCCAGGGGCGTCCCTTGTCGCGTGCGATCAGTTGCAGGTCGCGCCGCGTCATGTCCAGACCACAGGCATAGCCAAAGATCAGCTCATGCGCTCGCTCGGTCGGCACGCGAAAACCCGACTTGCCGATGACCAACACGAGTTCTATTTCATAGTGGTAGTTCTTGGTCTCAGGCGGGTAGGCCACCGTGGCGCCACTCAGCACCAGGGTCTGAGGAGACTTGGTGAAGTAGAAGGCACGCTCGGTGGTCTTATCGACAGGGCGGCCCATCTCCACCGCGTGGGCATGGTAGTTGCGACCCACGCAGAAGATGCGATTGACCGGGAGATGCTCATGGTGGCCGCGCACCGGAAGGCTGGCAACGGGGGGCGGATTCCAAAGGTAGGTGGTTGCGGTCATGGGCGGCTGTCAGCTGCGGACTTCATAGACACCGAGCTTTCGGTGTAAGGGCGACTCGTCGGCGACAAATAGGAAAGCAGGTTCGGTGGTCGAGCGGTTGGTCAACGTCACGGCCTCATAGCCGGGCGTGCAGCAGGTGTCGGCTTCTGTCAGGTCAAATGCGTGCTCGGTTACCGCCACATCCACGCGCCCTTCGATGACATGGAATACCTGCGAGGGTGAGCGTGCAGGCAGCTGAAGCTGCTGAGCAGGGCGCAGCATCATCGCGTAGTAGCCCAGATTGTTTTGTATGTGGTGCCCGGTATCGGGGTTCACATAGGTGACCTGCACACACGTCAGGCTCGGCTGGGTTTGCGCAAGTGCCTCCAGCGCTGTTCGCGTCTCCCGCCACGGATACCGAAGCATCGGGTACTCGGCGCGGCCTCGCTCGAAGTAGGGCGTTGGCACGATGCCGCCATGCGCGTACACCTCGTCTCCGCGGCCGACCTTCACGGTCTGACGCTCACCTTCCACAGCGTATGAGACCTCCGCGTAGTACATCAGAGGTAAATCCAGCACATCAAGCCATACAACTGGAGCACTACCACTGTGCTCGTGCTCGTGCCACTGCCCAGTGGGTGTCAGGATCAGGTCACCGCGCTCCATGGGGCACTTTTCGCCATTGACCGTGGTGGTGGCGCCTCGCCCCTCGACGATCATGCGCACAGCATTGGGCGTATGGCGGTGGGCTGGCGCCCATTCACCCGGCAGCAACAGCTGCATACCCAAGTACATAGCCGGGCTGGCCTTCATATTCTCAAGACCATGGCCCGGATTGGCCAGCACCAATACACGGCGCTCGGCCTTGTGCATGGGAGTGAGCTCACCCGCCTGCATCAATAGGGGCTTGAGTGTGGTGTAGGGCCAGTGAGTGGGCCGGGTGTTCCGGCTGGGGACCTGGGGCGGTAGCACCGAACGCAGGTTTGGCCACAGGGGAACCAAGTTCAGCCGGGTCAGAAGGTCGCGGTAGTCCTGCGGGAGGTCTTCAAGTCGTCCGAGTTCATGCACGTGTTGTCCTCCTCTCGCCGACCATACGGCCCATTGGAACCGGTCTTCAAATCGTCCGAGTTCATGCATGTGTCGCCCACTCCATCCTGACTACAGGATCCAGAGAAACCGGTTAATGCGAGAGCCCGGTGCAGGGCCCGCCGGCGATTTCGCCATGCACCGCTGCCAATTCGCTGGCAGATCAATTCGACGGCATGGTCGACACCCACACGGCGCAATGCCGCCAAGGATGGAATGCCCACCTCACTCAGGCGCTCGACGACCTCAGGGCCGAGTAAAGGGGTGACATGGATCACCCTTCGGTCTTCCTCTGGCCATTCAGCCCCTGACTCGGACCTCATCAGAGTCGATTTCATAATCGGCATCAATGCGATCGCGAGCGGAATACCGTGATCTCGCGATCGGTGTCCCGCTCGGCCCCGCAGCTTCGAACTTACGTCACAAGGAAGCCGAGAATGTGATGCCTACCGTTCTCGGATCTCCGATCAAGGCCTGCATCGTTCCTGAATTCACGAAGCTCGAGCGGTTCAGGTAGTACAAGGCGTTGGTCGCGTTCTTGACCCACAGCTGCGTGGAGTAGCGCTGCTGGGGCCCAAACCTCAGTCCGACTTGCGCGTTGTACAACGCATAGCCGTCGGCGCGCTGCAAGGCATCGTTTTCGAGCGTGAAGAAGCGTGAGCCCCGGTAACTCACGTCGGCACCTACCGTCATATCAACGCCCGAGGCGACCGCAAACTGCCTGCGGGCGGCAACAGTGCCGGTGAGCTTGGGACTGTTGGTCAGCTCCTTGCCCGTGTAGTTGGTGCTTTCGACCTGACCGTTGAGGATCCGCGTCTGAAGCAAACCCAGGTTGGCGTCGATCGTCCAGCCGCTGCCTGGTTTGATGTTGGTTTCCACCTCAAGCCCACGCACCTGCGATTTCGGTACATTGATCACTGCCGCATACACCTCGCCGCCGATGGAACGCACCGACAGCAATTGCTGATCCTTGTAGGCGTAGTTGTATGCCGTGAGGTTGAAGCGAACCGCACCGTTGGCCAGCGTGCTCTTGCTGCCCACTTCCGTGGCCATCAGGGTCTCAGGCTTGGTAGGTGTAAAGAAGCCGGGGTTGGGCAAATTCGTCGTGGCCACGATGCTCGTGGCAGGTGCCGCGCTGAAGCTGCCGGCCTTGAAGCCTTCGGCCAAGTTGGCGAATACCATGTGGTTGCGATCAACCACATACTTGCCGCCCAGCTTCCAGCCTTGGCGATTCCAACTGGCCGTGTAGGGGGTGGCCAAGTAGGTGTTCGATCCCGTGGCTCCGGCGAATCCCTGCACGAACGGCGTGCTCAGCAGGCGCGTTGTGGAAATCGGGTTCTGACCGGTGATAGGAGACAGCGCAGCCAAGGTGTTGGCGTCCAGCAGGCTTCGGCGCACGGACGTGTTGGTGCCGTCGATCTCTTCAGAGGTCAAGCGCAAGCCGAAGGTGGCCGTGAACTTCTTGGTGAGGTCACGTTCGAGCTCACCGTATAGCGACTTGACCGTATTGTCCTGGTCCAACTGAGTGGAGAAGATTCGGCGGTCGGGACGGAAGTACTGTGCTGAAGTGGTGCTGCCAACCAGGTTTTCTTTGAAGAGAAACACACCACCAATCCAGCGTGTAGCCTGTTGTGAAGGCGAGGTGAGGCGCAGTTCCTGGCTGTACTGCTTGGCCTGGCTGGTTTGGAAGAAGTCAAAGCCAAAGGTCGTCAGCGACTGGGGGCCGGCATCGATATCTTCAGCCTTGCGGTACTGATTGGCCTCGTAGGCGGTGATGGATGTCAGTCGAACTGCGTTCGGGAACTGGTGGTTCACTACGATCGATGAACCCCGTGCGCTGACCGCTTCAATCGGCTTGCTCAGGCTGGCGCTGAACGTGGTGAGATCCTTGGGGTCAGAGGGAGCGCCGGTACGGCTCACGCAAGCCGAACCCAAGCCCACGCGATCCGGCGGACACAGCAAGGCCGCATTGGTGGCTGCATTGCCTGCGGCAGTCTGTAGCCCGAGCATCTTCCAGAGTTTGTTCGTCTGGTCCACCTCCTCGGCGTGAACCTTCACCAGGACACTGGTAGCCGCGCTCGGCTCAAAGAGAAGCTGGAAACGACCCGCCTGGTTGTTGCGGTTGTAGACCTTCTCGCCCGTGGTGCGGTTGTCATAGAGCCCGTCGCGCTTCTGGGACAGGATGGCCACTCGGGCCGCAGCCGATTTACCCAGGTCGAAGCCGACGGCGGTATCAACATCGAACTGACCATAGCTGCCAAAGGTCAGCGCCGCGCGCCCGTTCAAGCCCTCTCCCACAACGGGCTTGGCCGAGATGTAGTTGATGGCACCACCCGTGGTGTTGCGACCGTAGAGAGTGTTCTGTGGGCCACGAAGCACCTCTACTCGCTCCAGGTCAAACAGTTGCAGCACGTTGACGATGGGGGAGTTCAGGGAGACCTCGTCTGAGTAGACGCCCACCGCGCTGACTTGATTGATGCCAGGCCCCTTGGTGCCGATGCCGCGGATGTAGATGTTGGCATTGGTCGAACCGTTGTTCAGCGTCAGGTCGGTGCTGGGGATCCGAGAAAGCAGTTCCTGTGAATTGGCGATGCCCAGCTCCGTCAATGCTGCGCCGCTGATCGCGGAGACAGGCACCGCGACATCCTGGATACCGCCAAGGCGCTTGGTGGCCGTGATCATGACGGTGTCCGTTTCACCCTTCTTGGCGTTTGAGCTTTGCGAAGCCGCAGCACTCGACGACGATCCAGTTTCGGCCTTGGCCTGAGGCTGCGAAGTCGACTGCGCATAGGCGCCAGCGGCAAGCGACAGGGCCACGGCATTGGCCACGATGGTTCGCTTCATGAGCGTGCCTCCCTGGGGGAGCCAATCGGTTTGCATGCTGATCTCCTCTTCAGTTCAGCGGACTTGATGGGTGGGTGAACTCGGCCAGCGAACCCCATATCGAGCACCTCATAGAGAACGAATTGGGCAACGTGGTTTCTTTATTGTCAACCTAGTCACTGAATACGAAACTCGTGCAAACCCTAGATGACAACATGTACAACGCCAGAACAATGGCACAGCGCCTCTTGTTTGCCGGAATCGCAGGCCATTGTTTCTCTTTGAATAACCGCGTTTCCAATTTTTTCAGCAACCAACCCTCGCAATCGATGATGAATTCACCCACTGTTCGACCTGTGCACTCGCCAGCCGACAAGATCACCACGCCGTGGCGCGTCGTACTGATGTGTGCACTGTTGATGATGCTGGACGGCTACGACCTTTCGGTGATGGGATTGGCTCTGCCTGCAGTCGCGCAAGCGTGGTCGCTTGAGCCCTCTGCATTCCGATGGGCGCTGTCGGCCTCTCTTGTAGGGGTGGGCGTTGGCTCGGTTCTCGCCGGCCTGCTAGGCGATCGCTTCGGCCGCAAGGCGACCCTGCTGGGCATGTTCAGCTTTGGTGGGGCTGTCAGTCTGGCCACCGTCAGCGCCACCAGCATCGATCAACTGGTCGTCTGGCGTTTCCTGGTGGGCGTGGGGATGGGCGGTGCGATCCCGAACGTCATCGCGCTCGTCAGTGAGTTGGTTCCTGAAAAGAGGCGCAACTTGATGGTCGTGGTGGTGTACAGCGGCGCGGCCCTCGGTGGTGCGATGGGCAGTCTACTGGCGTCGGTAGCGATACCGGCCTACGGATGGACCTCCGTATTCCTCTTTGGCGGCGTGGCGCCGCTTCTGCTGGCCGTAGTGGCATGGCGCGTGATTCCAGAGTCGCCGGCCTTCCTGTTGGCCAGGCAGACTGCCAAGAAGGCGGCCGCCCTCCCATTGAGCAGTGAGCCCCTCACGGATCCATCGCCAGAGGCACCATCGGGCGTTTTGGCGCTCTTCCAAGAGGGCCGCACCCGGACGACCCTGCTGCTGTGGGTGCTGTTCATCTGCACCCAAGCGATGGTGTTCTTTGTGCAGAGTTGGTACGTCACTCTCTTGGAGCGCAGCGGAATACCGCTGGATGGCGTCCTGCGGACGTTCTCGCTGTGGGACTTCGGTGCCCTCATCGGCGGTGTGGCTGTGGCCGCGCTGTCGAGTCGAATGCCGCTGGAGCGACTGCTCGCGGTGGCTTACCTGGCGGCAGCTGCCTGCTTGGTGTCACTAGGACAGATACAAAACTTGTCCATCATCACCAGCGTCGTGACGTTCCTGACCGGGTTCTCCGTTGTAGGCGCATCACTATGCCTGGGTGCCTTGGCCGCGAGTCACTACCCACCGGCCATTCGTGCCTCCGGCGTGGGCCTGGGTTTGGGTGTAGGGCGCGTGGGCGCGGTGCTCAGCCCGCTGTTGGCGGGGTCGGCGTTGTCGGCGGGATGGAGCAATGCTCAGATCTTTTCTGCGGCCGTTGCGCCGGCAATTGTGGCGGCCTTGGCCGTCATCGCCCTGGCCACCACACGACGTTCGCCGTCCACACCATCACAATTCGAGTAGGTCTGTCTATGAGCATCCCCTCTGTTGGCCGATTGGCTCTGCTGTGCCTCGCGCTCACGGGCATGGCCAGCTCGGCCCATGCCCTTCGTTTCACTGAGGCACCCAAGGTCTCGCAGAACCCCAACCCGCGCGCGCCCCTGGCTGCCGTGTTGACCGTAGCGACCGACAAGGCCGCCGCCATTGAAGTCGCCATGGACGATGGGCGCGACCAGTGGACCCTGCGCTTTAAACCCGGCAGCCCATCGGCACAGCTTCCCATCGTGGGTATGCGCCCAGGCATCGAACACCGCTTGACGGTGACCGCCGTAGGCACCGATGGCGCCCGCGCGCAGGCTGGCGAAGTGCTGCGCTACCGCCCACCGCCCCTACCTTCGGACGCGCTGGAGTTCCCCCGACTACAAGTGCATCGAGCGGAGCCCACTCAGATGGAGCCAGGCATTACTCTGGCCACCGTACGTCGCCGCGCACTGGGTCGCTCAGAGTTGATGACAGCAGCGCAGCGCCAATTCACCGTGGGCTGGGCGCTCATCCTGGGGCTCAATAGCCGCGGGGAAGTCGTCTGGTACTACCGATCGGACTCCCGCATTTCCGGCGTGGCCACGCTAGCCAATGGCAACATCTTTTTCCACACGGCCCAGTTCAGCCCAGTGGAGATCGACGTGCTGGGCAATGAAGTGCGACGTTGGGGAGCCGCAAAAGGCCCGCGCCCAATGCCGCCACGGTCCATACCTGTGGACGCAGTGACGCTGCACCATCAGCCCGAAGAAATGCCCAACGGCAACTTCCTTTCGCTTGAGGCCGTGCCGCGTGTCATCGAGAACTACTACACCAGCGAACACGATGCCCGTGCGCCGCGCGCCACTCAAACGGTGATGGGGGACCGGATCATCGAGTTCACGCCGGAAGGCCGCGTGGTCTGGACATGGGACGCCTTTGACTACTTGGATCCCTTCAAGATTGGATTTGATACCTTCTGGTCCTACTGGACGGTACGGGGCTTTCCGGGTGCGGTGGACTGGACCCATGGCAACGGCGTGCACTATGACGCCCGCGACGACTCGGTACTCGTGTCTTTCCGTAATCTGGATGCCGTCATCAAGATCGACCGCAAGACCAAGGCGATCAAATGGATCCTGTCGCGGGATGTGGGTTGGTCACCCGCGCTGCGGCAGAAGCTGCTCAAGCCGGTGGGCGAGAACTTCCAGTACCCCAGTCATCAGCACAACCCTCGGGTGACGCCCGACGGACACATCGTTGTCTTCAACAACAACGTGCACCAAGCCATACCGTTCACAGGTGAGGTATCCAAGCCAGCCAGCGAGTCCTTCAGCAACGCACTGGTCTACGAGATCGACGACAAGGCCATGACGGCACGCGTCACCTTCGCCACGCCGATGCGCGGCGACGTGTCGTGCAACTCGTTTGCGATGGGGGATGCGCATGTGCTTCCCAAGACGCGTAATGTGCTGGTGGCCTTCTCGCTGTGCTTCCCCGGCTTGACCATCGAAACCTGGGACCAGCGGGATCGCAGCAAGGTGTATGCGGACGACCTGCCTTCATCCCCCCGGATTCGCGAATTCCGGAAGTCAGATCCACTCAAGCCGGTGCTGGACATTGAGTTTCAACCGGCACATCAGATCTACCAGCTGGAAGTCTTCGGGGTCCACCGCATACCCTCGCTGCTCCTGGGGAACACGCATCCCTGATCACGGCGCAACCTGCCCTCTTGCGGGGGCAGGTTCGATTCAGCCCCCGATGAGTTCGAGCGTGAAGCCCTGCGCGTCGCGTATGTAGGCCACACGCCGGCCTGCGAAGGGCCCCCCGGTCAGCGGCTGAATACCACCGGCCACATCGAATCCCCACGCAGCAGCCCGGTCGATCACATCCTGCACCGATTCCACGTCAAGTGCCAAGTGGGCCGCGCCAATGTCACATGGCCTAGGCGCACGCGTGGTCGCCGACTCCGGTGCGCTGTATTCCAACAGCTCCACCACCGCGCCGCAAGGTGAGGTGACCATCACCACTCGGGCCGCGGCATCGGCGATACCCGTGATGGTAGGCAGGGTTGGCCCCGGCGGAATCTGTCGCACAGGCGCCGAGGTGAAGCCCAAGACCTCCACCAGGAAGGACATCATGGGCTCGAGTCGGTGCACCGTCATCCCGGTGTGAATGAGGCGCCGCACGGGTAGCCCTGCGGTTGACGACAACTCAAGGGGATTACCCGATGTGAGGTCCGAATGGATCATCTGCCGAACCTCCTCACTGCAGGCTGACCTTCAGAGGGTCGTAGGGGTAGAGCCATTCGTTGCGTGACTTGGCGATGTTCCGGTCGTGGAAGGCCTGCCGCATTTCCTGCGCGTTATCGATTTGGTAGAGACTACCCATTTCAGAGGACTCTCGAACGATCCGCGTGGTGCGCGGGGCGCGGTGCTCGTGATAAGTCTTCAAAGCCTGCGGCAGGTTAAGGTTCGGCCCGTCTAGGACGCGTGTGAGCACGGCGGCATCTTCAATGGCCATAGCCGCGCCCTGCGCCATGTAGGGCAAGGTGGAGTGCACTGCATCTCCCAACAGGGTCACACGTTCGGTACTCCACACCGTGGCGGGTTCCCGGCTGTTGAGCGCCCATCGATAGCACTGATCCCGGTCTGCGGATTCGATCACTGCGCGGACCATCGGATGCCAACCGGTGTAGTCGTCGCTCAACTCCTGCCAGGGGCGCGCCGAAGTCCAGGACTCCTCTTCCCAGGGACGCGCCATGCAACCCACAAAGTTCAGCAGACGACCGCCCCTCAGGTAGTACATCACCCCGTGATTGCGAGGCCCGCACCACACCGTGGATACCACTGGCGGACGTTGATCCACCGCAATGCGTTCAGTGGGCACCGTTACGCGCCACGCCACTTGGCCGGTGAAGACCGGCTTGTCAGCACCCAAGACATGCTGCCGAACGACTGACTTCACGCCATCGGCCCCCACGACCAGATCCGCCTTGAAGGTTCGACCGTCGCTGGTGGTGACCGCCGCACCGTGTGCATCCTCATGCACGGACTGCACCCGGCAACTGAGTTCGATCGCACCGGGCTGCCGCATCAGCACCGTGTCGACCAGGGCAGCATGAAGGTCCACTCGGTGCATCTGGTAATAGCAGGCACCATGGCGCTCCAAGTGCGAGATGCCAAGAGGAATGCGGTGGAGCAGTTCCCCGGTATTGAATCGGCGGAACTCGAAGGCCTCAGGCTTGACACCCTTCTCCTCAAGTGTGGACTCGACACCGACCGCCTTGAGTACCTTGACGGCATTGGCACTCATCTGGATACCGGCTCCCACCTCACCCAGCTGGGACGCCTGCTCCAACACCCGGACCCGATGGCCCTTGGCCAAAAGCAAGGAGGCCGCCGTCAGTCCCCCGATCCCGGCCCCCACGATCACGATGTCCATCGAAGCGCGCCTGTCTGCCCAACCGGGCCTTTGCGTTGATGATGAAACGGTCAAAGTCGACCTAGTGTTTCTTCATTATCAATAGAATTACTCAAAGTGCAAATCCCATGGCGCGCCATGTGGAGCGATGCAAGGCCCGGAAGGCGAGGTGACGCTACGCAGCGGGAAGGTGTCCGAAACTCTCGGAGATCGCCTTGGCGGCCGCACGCAACTCAGGGACGATGCGTTGAAGCACCTCGTCACCCATGCGGGACTTCGGCCCTCTGACGATCAGACAGGCCTGCACTTCACCCAGGCGGGAGAAGATCGGAGCGGCGATGGCGCGGATGCCCATGACGTTCTCCTCGTCATCCAAAGCCCACCCTTGGGTCTTGGCCCGGGCAACTTCGGCGCGCAACTTGTCGGGCGTTCGAATCGTCCGCTCCGTCAACGCCGGCAAACCTCCCAGCAGTAACTGGTCGAAAAGGGCCTGAGGCCCCCACGCCAGCATCAGCTTGCCCGATGCGGTGCAGTGCAGCGATTCGGCGTCTCCTACAGCCGCCGTCACACGCATGGCTTGGCGGCTCTCCAGCGCGCTGACCACCACGACCTCGGTACCACGCCGAACACTGATCATCAGGGTTTCGTCACACAGATCGCGCAGTTTCAGCATCCACGGCAATCCAACCTCCGCAATAGGAGCCTCACGCAAGTTGTGACTGGCCAGGCTGATCAGGCCCGGCCCTAGCCGAAAGCGTCGAGTCACGGGGTCCTGCACCACGAACTCCTCCGCCGCCAGTGTCTTGAGCAGGCGGTGCGCGATCACCTTGTCCATGTCAAGCATGCGCCCGATCTCGCTGGCGCCTAGATCGTCCACGCCGGGCTTGAACTGCTTGAGGATGAGGAGCGCCTTGGCAACGGTCTTGCTCATGGTCACTTTCTTGGGCTGATCATCTGTGCATCGTAACCATAGTTGCAACGTTTCGCTTGCATATCGTGAGTTGTCGGACAAGCAAGTGGTCGGTGTTAACGATATATATCTTTTAGAAACGTGAGTTGCTATATTTGAACCTCATTGAACGCACCTTCACAAGGTTCAGACATGTCTTCATCGCCGTCGACCGACGCCATCAACGCAGGAGAGCCCTCTGGCGGCGAGTTGCTGGCCATGTATGAGCGGATGCTGCTGATCCGCCGGACCGAAGAGAGGCTGGGAGCCGACTTCAAGGCGGGCGAGTTAATCGCCGGCGTTCACCTATACAGCGGCCAGGAGGCCGTGGCAGTTGGCGTGTGCCACCACTTGAGCGACCGCGACTGGATCGCGAGCACCCATCGTGGACACGGCCACTTTCTGGCCAAGGGCGGCGATCTGCCGGCCATGATGGCGGAGATCCACGCCAAGGCCACGGGTGTATGCAAGGGCATGGGTGGCACCATGCACGTCGCCGATTTCTCACGCGGAATCCTAGGTGCCAACGGGATCGTGGGGGGAGGCGTGAGCCTCATCTGCGGTGCCGCCTACTCCGAGCACCTCAAGGGCGACGGTCATGTGGCCGTGGTGTTCTTCGGCGATGGCGCCAGCACTCAAGGCGTGGTGTCCGAGGCCTTGAACTTGGCCGCGCTGTGGAAGTTGCCGATGCTGTTCGTCTGCGAGAACAACCGGTTCTCGGAGTTTTCGGCCACCTCCACCGTCGTGGCCGGCGAGATTGCCGACCGCGCCGCGCCGTACGGCGTGCCGGCTTGCGTGGTCGATGGCAACGACGTGAACGCGGTGTGGGAGGCTGCAGGGCGAGCAGTTACCCGGGCGCGATCAGGCCAGGGCCCCACCCTTATTGAGGCCATGACCTACCGCCTCTCGGGTCACGTGGAGGCTGAAACGGGTTTCCTTCAAGGTGCACGCTACCGAGAGGCTGCCGAGGTGGAGCAGTGGATCGCGCGTGACCCGCTGCGGCGTTCGGCACAGGTACTCCAGGCTCGCGGCATAGCCGTGGAGGCTGACCTCGATGCGATCGAAGCGCGTGTCAAGGACGCGGTTGAGCAGGCCGTCGAGTTCGCCAAGAACAGCCCGCCGCCGCCTGATGCGCAGGCGCTTGAGTTCGTCTACGCCTAACGGCCCCTATTTCCTTCGAGACCTCGACATGGCCAAACGCCGCCTAATCCAAGCGATCAACGACGCCCTGGTGGAAGAGATGACACGCGACGAACGCGTCATTCTCTTCGGCGAAGACGTCGAGATCAGCCTCTTCGGGGACACACGCGGATTATCCGAGCGCTTCGGTCCCACTCGAATCCGCAACACCCCGATCTGCGAAACCTTGATCACCGGAATGGCCCTGGGGGCTGCCGCCGCTGGGCATCGCGTCGTGGCCCACATGATGTTTGCGAATTTCGTCTACACGGGGTTCGACTCGATCGCCAATCAGGCGGCCAAATTGCGCTACATGACCGGTGGTCAGGCACGGCTGCCGGTAACCTATGTGGCGGCCTATGGAGGCGGCAAGTCCATCGCAGCCCACCACTCCGATACGCCCTACCCGATGCTGATGAACCTCAGCGGAATCCAGGTGGTGGTGCCATCGACCCCGGCAGACGCCAAGGGCTTGATGAAGGCGTGCATCCGTGGTGACAACCCGAGTTTCTTCCTGGAGGCCGGTGGGCGCGGGGGCGACATGGGTGACGTGCCGGACGAGGACTTCATCATCCCGCTCGGGCAAGCCGCCGTGCGGCGCGAGGGTGGTGACGTAACGGTGGTGGCCATCGGCTCGATGGTCAAGCTGGCCCTACAAGCCGCCCAACTGGAGTACGAAACCAGTGGGCTGAACGCAGAAGTGATCGACCCCCGAACCCTGGTTCCGCTGGACATCGGATCGATCGTGAAGTCGGTGCAAAAGACAGGCCGCCTGGTGATCGTCGACGAATCGCGTGACTGCTGCAGCGCGGCCAGCCACATCGCAGCAGTCGTCGCCGATGAGGCCTTCGAATCCTTGAAGGCCCCCATCAAGCGAGTGACGGTGCCCGATGTCCCCATGCCATACGCCCCCAATCTTGAAAAGCTGGTGATGCCCAGCGTTCCCCGAATTCAGGCCGCCATCACGGCGGTCACCCGTCAACTTTGAGGATCACGTGAAGGTCAATCTCAAGCTCTCTCGCGTCGGCATGAACATGGAGTCGGCCACCATCAGCCAGTGGCACAAGTCACCGGGCCAGCGCTTCACGAAGGGTGAGGCGCTGTACGACATCGAAAGCGAAAAGGTGACGATGGAGATTGAAGCTCCCTGCGACGGTGTGCTTCTTTCCATTGCAGTTGCTGCCGGCGGCGACGTCAACGTCGGGGATACCGTTTGCACCATCGACAACAACCCGGCTGCATCATGAATCAACCTATCGAAAGCGCCGTAACCGCAACCGCCATGACGGCTGAACTCGCGCAGCGGGCCCTGGCGGTGATGCCAGGGCGCCAAAGCAATCTGCGTGCGAGTCCCGAGCCGGCGGTCTTCGTAGAACGTGGCCTGGGGCAGCGGCTGTGGGACGTGGACGGACGAGAGCTCATCGACTTCGCCATCGGCATGGGTCCCGGGATCTGGGGCCACGGTCACCGGGAGTATCTGCAGACGCTGCACGAGCAACTCGACAAGCTGTTCGTCATTGCATCCGGCATGCTGCAAACAGCCAATGAGGTGGTCTTGGCGGAGCACATCGTCAAGAACGTACCCTGTGCCGACAAGGTTCGATTTGTAACCACCGGCTCCGAGGCCGTGCAGATGGTGGTGCGGCTGGCGCGAGCCTATACCGGCCGGCGCCTGTTCGTTCGCTTCGATGGGCATTACCACGGCTGGCTTGACAACGTGTTAGGCGGCCGTGCCGACGCGACGGAAGACGCGCTACCCTTCGCGCGCGAGAACGAGCACGACCCCATGCACACCGAGGGTCGCTCACATTTGGCCTTCCAGGAGTCGCTCAAGATTCCTTGGAACGACGCCGAAGCACTCGAGGCTCTGCTCAAGCGCTGTGGCCACGAGATTGCACTGGTGATCATGGAAGGGGCCATGACCAACGGGGGCTGCTGCCTACCCAAGCCCGGCTATCTGGAGCGGGTGCGGGAACTTTGTACGCAGTACGGCGTGATCTTCTGCATCGATGAGGTGATCACGGGGTTCCGAATGGGCCTCTCCGGTGCGCAAGGCCATTACGGCGTGACGCCGGATGTATCGAGTTTCGGCAAGGCCATAGCCGGTGGAATGCCGCTGGCGGCTGTGGCCGGGCGTGAAGACTTGATGGACCTCATCCGCACGAACCGTGTAGTGGGGGCTGGGACTTTCAACGCTGCGCCCATGAGCATGGCTGCAGGCGTGACCACCATGCGGATGCTTGAGCGCGATGACGGAGCGGTTTATCGACAGATCGACCGGATTCAAGGCCTGTTCATGCAGGAGTTTCGAAGGCTTGCCAAAAGGCATGGGCACGCCATGTTGGTCCAGGGCGTTCGTGGCGTTTTCTGTGGGCACTTCACGGATTTGCAGGTGGCACACACGCCGGCGCAACTGGCGGCACATGCTGACCGACAAAAGGCTGCGCGATTCCGCCTGGCGCTGATTGAGGAAGGTGTGTACCCAGGTCGGGGAGATCGCTACTTCGTGGGTGCGGGGCTCACCGAAGAAGACCTCACGGACGGACTGCGACGCATCGACCGGGCCTTGGCTCGTATCTGAGGGCTTTCTCTCCCAACCGCGCATGGAGATCTTGCAGCACATGGTGTTCGGCACCGCCGCTGGGCTGCTGATGTACCTGAGCGGAGTGGGCGGCGGCGTTCTGGTGGTTCCATCACTGATCGTGCTCTTCGGCCTGGAACCCGTATTGGCAGTAGGAACGGCCAGCGTGTTTTCCTTTGTGTTCAAGGTGGGCGCAGGATGGAGTCACGGATGCCGCGGTCATGTGTCAGCGGGCCTGCTGCGTATGTTCCTCCCCGTGGCCTTGGCGGCCTGCACCGCGAGCGCAGCGATGGTGTCTTGGCTGCACAGCACCATGGCTGATCACCAGAGCCTCGACCTGGTGCTGCAGTGCCTGACCGTCAGTGCTGGCCTGATGGCCTGGATGAGCCTGCATATCAATCGCTGGGAGGTGATGCTGCAACGGTTGGGATTGCCTGCCCTGGCAGCCACATCGGGCGCATTGGTAGGCGCCACCGGCACCGGCGGCGGTGTACTGGTCACACCAGCCTTGTTGTCCGTCACATCCGAGTCCGCCAAAACAGTGGTGGGAACCTCGCTGGTGATCGGTTTGGCGCTTTCAGGCGTCACGAGCCTGGCCTTCGGTGTACATGACGCCGTGGCTTGGCGCGTGGCTGTTGCCGTCTGCGCAGGCGGGTTGATCGCTCTGTTGTTCGGCCCTTGGGTCTTTCAAAGGCTAAGCCCCGTTCATATTCGCCGGCTGACATCAACCTTGATTGGCTTGGCGCTGCTCGGGCTGGTGTCGCAGATGCTCAAAGCGCATTGGGCTTGATTGGGGGAGATGAGCGTGAGCCTTGAACCAGAAGCCACCACCCTACCCGTTCCGCGAATATTGATCAATGGTGAGTGGCGGGAAGGTAATGGGGATACGCAGTGGACTCTTCTGAACCCTGCTACCGGGCAAGCCTTGCGCAATTGTCGTAGCGCCACTCCAAATGACCTCAACATCGCGCTGATGGCCGCGCAACAAGCGCTCAAGCCCTGGGGTCAGACGCCCGCCTTTCAGCGTGCGCAACTGATCGAACAAGGGCTACAAAAGGTGCTCGGCTCCATCGATGAAATGAGCCGCTGGCTCACGCTCGAGCAGGGCAAAACCCTGGGGGAATCACGCCTAGAAGTCCAGGTAGCCGTTGAGATGGTGCGTTGGTTCGCGCAGGAGGGACGGCGCATCCATGGTCGCACGATCCCCTCGCGCCTTCCGCAGGGCGTGGTCACCGTCATGCCTCGCCCAGCCGGTGTGGCCCTTGCGATCTCCCCATGGAACTACCCAGTCATCCTGTGCGCGCGCAAAGTTGGCGCGGCCTTGGCAGCAGGCTGCAGCGTCATCGCCAAGTTGCCGGAGGAAACGCCGGTGGCCGTCGGCGCATTTCTGGCGGCGCTCAATCAGGCCCTACCACCGGGCGTACTGCAGGCGGTGTTCGGAGATGCCAAGGCCCTGTGCTCGCAAGCGATCGCCAGCCCCGTGGTTCGCAAAGTGAGCTTCACTGGATCTGTGGCGGTGGGTCGTGCTCTGGCACATCAATGCAGCGCCGATTTCAAGCGTGCGACCCTCGAGTTGGGTGGGCACGCGCCTGTGATCGTGTGTCGCGACGCACCACTTGAATCTGTGGCCAACCTGCTGGTTGCCCACAAGCACCGCAATGCTGGGCAGGCCTGCATGGCCCCTTCGCGGCTCTATGTAGACCGGGACGTGTTGCCGGCCTTCACCGATCACTACGTTGCCGCGATGCGTCGACTTCGGGTAGGCAGCGGCATGAAAGCCGACATCGACATGGGACCGGTGCAGAGCCAGCGGCGCCAGGCGGCGCTCGAGTCCTTGATCGAGGATGCTCGGGCGCATGGCGCGGACGTGGTGCAGGGTCCGTCTGTTGAGGGCCCAGGCTTCTTCGTACCCCCAACCGTGCTGCTGGGCAACATGGAGGGTGCTCGGGTCATGCAGGACGAACCTTTCGGGCCGGTTTGCGCGATCCAAGGTTTCTCTACTCTGGATGAAGCCATTGCGCGTGCCAACGCCAACCGCCTCGGGCTGGCGGGCTACCTGTTCACCGATAGCGCATCGATCCAAGCACGCTGCATGCGCGAATTGGAGGTCGGTGCACTGTCCATCAACAACGTGATGGTCTCAATGCCAGAGGCGCCATTCGGTGGGCTCAAGGACAGCGGATTGGGTGCTGAAAGCGGCATCGAGGGACTGAGCGCCTACCTGGACCCCATGAGCGTCCACACCACACCCATGGCGCCTTGATCATGCCCGTGAGTCCTCACGCCCTCTCGCCTGAATGGAGTTTTCGATGAACACCCGCACACGCGTGGCCCTGATCACAGGGGGCGCCACCGGACTTGGACGCGCCATGGCCGAACGCCTGGCTGCCGATGGTCTGCGCATCGTCATTGGCGACCTTCGCGGTGCGCAGGACGCCGCGCAAGCCATCCAGGATCAGCACGGCGTGGACTGCCTGGGCCTGCGCATGGACGTGACCGACGCGGTCAGCATTCAAGAGACCGTTGACGCCGCCGCCGCCCGCTTTGGCGGCATCGACGTGCTCGTGAACAACGCGGCCCTCTTCTCCACTCTGGTCAACCGGCCATTCGATCAATACGACGCTGAAGAATGGATGCAGGTCATGCGGGTTAACACGCTCGGACCCTTCCTGTGTGCCAAGGCTGTGGCTCCCCACATGAAGCGGCAGCGCTGGGGCCGCATCATCAACGTAGCTTCCACATCGGCCCTCAAGGGCCTTGCCAACATGGCGCACTACGTCACCAGCAAGGGAGCGGTCATCACCTTCACCCGTGTGCTGGCTCGGGAACTCGGAGCCTGGGAGATCACGGCCAACGCCATCGCCCCGGGCCTGACGCTGTCGGACCAGATCCTTCAGAACGATGCCCACGTGCAGCAGTTCGGGGAAGCGATCCGAAAGTCACGCTCCATCCAGCGCGATGCCTACCCCTCGGATCTGGTCGGCACGGTGAGCTTTCTGGCAGGAAACGATTCGGCCTTCATGACCGGCCAGACTCTTTGCGTGGAAGGCGGAGCCGTCTTCGTCTGATGGCCTTCTAACTTCATCCAAGCAAGGTCCCGCAATGAGCGCCAAGCCCCTGCGCAATGTCATCTTCATCATGTGCGATCAGCTGCGCCATGACCACCTTGGGTTCACCGGGCACCCGCACATGCGCACGCCGCACCTGGACAGTCTGGCTCGCCGCTCGACCTATTTCAACCATGCCTATGTGCAGGCTGGCGTCTGCGGCCCCAGCCGCATGAGTTACTACACCGGTCGCTACGTGTCTTCACACGGCGTGACCTGGAACCGGGTGCCCCTATCGGTTTCGCAGCGAACGCTCGGAGATCACTTCCGCGCCGCAGGTCGGGAGCTGCATCTCGTGGGCAAGTCTCATGTGATCCCCGACGTGGAAGGCCTGGCACGACTGGGCGTAGACAAGGGATCAGCCATCTGGCGCCACGTGGCGGCTGGCGGCTTCAACGAAATCGACCGTATCGACGGTCATGCGGAGCCTGGACCTGAGAGTGGATACGGCGACTTCCTTCGGCGCACCGGGTATGCGGGAGACCGGCCTTGGCACGACCACGTTGTCAGCGGCGTGAACGAGCAGGGCCAATCGGTCAGCGGCTGGTTTCTTCGGCACGTTCATTTGCCGGCGCGTGTAAATGAAGCTCACAGCGAAACGGCCTATGTCACCGACACCGCGCTCGCTTTCCTGGAGCAGGCCCAGCACCGCCCTTTCGCACTCCACCTGAGCTATGTAAAGCCGCACTGGCCCTACATTGCGCCTGCGCCCTACCACCAAGCCTACGGGCCGGAGCACATGCTTCCGATCCGCAAGCACGCGGTAGAGCGACAGGATCCGCATCCAGTGCTGGCGGCGTATCAGGCCATGGAGGAATCAATCACCTTTTCCGATGAGGCGGTGGTTCGTCAGGTTCGTCCGGTTTACATGGGTTTGATCGAACAGGTGGACCATCACATTGGGCGTGTTCTGGACTTCCTTGAACGCCAGGGCCTGATGAACGAAACCCTCATCGTATTCACCTCGGACCATGGTGACTACGGCGGGGACCACCATCTGGGCGAAAAGGACCTGTTCCACGATCAGGTGGTGCGCGTGCCACTCATGGTGTTTGACCCGCGGCAGCAAGCAGACGCCACCCGCGGTCAGCGCCTGGACAGCCTGGTTCAAGCCATCGACGTGGCGCCCACCATCCTGGAGGCCCTGGGGATACGACCCGAGGGTGACGGACTTCAGGGCCTTTCGCTTTTGGATGAGATCCACGAGACCGATGAGTCAGCCGGGGGCCAACGTACGCACAACGTGCGCGATTGCGTCATTTCCGAGATCGACTACTCCTTCCGCCGGGTCCGTTTGAACCTGAAGCGGCAGCCCGGTGAGTGCCGAGGCTGGATGGTTCGTACACGTCAGTGGAAGTACATCCACTGGCAGGGATTCCGCCCGCAGCTCTACGACCTTGTGCGCGACCCGCACGAATACGTTGATCTGGGCGAAGACACCGGTTTACTGCCCGTACGGCGTGAAATGGAAGCTCGGCTGATGGCTTGGATGGCCAGCCTGCATCCGAGGCAATCTCTGTCGGATGCGGAGGTTGCGCGCCGTACCGACCGCGCCAAGGAGCACGGTATCTATTACGGCACATGGGCTCCTTGAGGGCGGCGCCGGCAGCAAACCTTTTTGTGTCGCACATGAAATCGACGACGTCCATTACCGGGCCCGGGGCCCCAGAAGGAAGGAAGACATCATGAAACACGCTTCGTTGTGGATAGATGGCCAATGGCGTGATGGCGCGCAAGGCCGCACAGCTGAAGTACGGTCTCCGTCAAACGGGGAAGTGGTCGCCACGTACGCTGACGCAGATGTTCAAGACACGGACGCGGCGATCGCAGCAGCGCGGAATGCGTTTGATCACGGCGCTTGGTCACGCAGCCCACGTCAACGCGCAGCCTTCCTGCTCGCGCTGGCCAGTGGTCTTGAGGCCGCGAGCGAACCACTGGCGGAAGAGATTTCGGCCACCAACGGCAAGTTGATGTCTGAGGCCCGGCACGAGATCGTGGCTGCTGCCAGTGAACTCCGCTACTACGCCGGTCTGGCGCGCAACATCTTTGGGCGCGTCACAGAGATAGAACCCGGCCTGATGGCCATGCTGGCGCGCGAACCGCTGGGGGTGGCCGCGATCATCGTGCCCTGGAACGCGCCGCTGACCCTGTTGGCTCGTTCCCTGGCGCCGGCCCTGGCCGCTGGTTGCACCTGCGTGATCAAGTCGGCGGGCCAGACCTCCTTACCCACTGAAGGCGCCTTTCGAATCGCCAGCGAAATTCCAACACTGCCCAGGGGAGTGCTGAACCTCATCGCCGAAAGCGGTAACCGATGCGGGCAACGTTTGGTGGAGTCACCGGATGTGGACATGGTCAGCTACACCGGCAGCACACCCGTGGGCAAGGCCATCATGGCCGCAGGATCGGCCACCCTCAAGCGCCTGAATCTCGAGCTCGGTGGCAATGCACCCGTGCTGGTACTGCCCTCAGCGCGTATACCCACTGCCGTGGACGGAATTGTGCGTGGGGCGCTTTCCTACGCAGGCCAGGTATGCGTCGCTGCCAGTCGTGTGATCGTGCATCAGGATGTGGCCGATCAGATTCGCGCTGGCTTGGTGGAGCGTTTGAAGGCCCACACGCCCGGTATGCCGCACGATCCGGCCGCGCGGATGGGACCACTCATCAACCGAGCTAGCCGCGAGCGCATCCTGACCCTGCAGGACAGTGGTGGCGAGGGCGCGATCAATAGGCTGGCATGCACCGTTCCGGCGCACTTGCCTGCCAAGGGCGGTTTCGTTACCGCTGGGCTTGTAGAAGTGAATGATCCTTCCTCCCCGCTCATGCAGGATGAAGTGTTCGGCCCCCTGCTGTCATTGACAGTGTGTGCCAACGAGCGTGAGATGACCGCCGTCGCCAACCACTCCCGCTTCGGTCTTGCCGCCGGCGTGTGGTCTGAAGACTTGGGCCAAGCACAGCGCTTGGCGCGCAATCTGCGCACAGGCACCGTGTGGATCAACGGTCATATGCGTCTGTTTGCCGAGATTGAAACGGGTGGCTACAAGGACAGCGGCATCGGCAGGCTTCACGGGGTTGAGGGGCTGGAGGCTTTCCTGCAGACGAAGCATGTTTCCTGGCAGTTGGCGGTGCCGTCTGAGACTTAGAGAGGCAGCTGCGCCCCGGTACATCGGTTCGCGCTTCGTGACAACGCAAAGATAGTTGAGCATGCTGGGGCACGGAGCTGTGCGCGCCCTCGCGCACGGGCGCGCGCGCACGACCCGAAAAGGCGTGGCAGTCGTGGCACTCAGTCGGCCGATGGCCAGGCAGCGCACACAACATGCACAGAACCCAAACCCAACCAGCCTCCGCGATACCCGGGTCGGTTCAAAGCGCTGCCGACCACCCCACCTGCAAGGCTTACAGGGAAGCTCAAACGTTCACCCACAGCCCAAATCTCTGGCATCGCCACCGGCCAATTCGTGGGAGGAGGTCACCTTGGCCATAGGAGCGTAAGCCGTGAGATTCGGGCAATGAGGCTACCGTCCATTTCACCTGACAGCGCCCAGTCAGACCGGCTGACCGCCAACCTTTGAACGGGCCCAGACAGAGTCAAAGCCCGTGTCCGTTCAGGCAGTTTGTAGCTCCGGCACTCGATCTTTGCTCTGGCGCTTGGCCCGTGCAGCACCAGCCATTCCGCACAGGCCGGCGAGCATCAGCGCAAGGGAAGCCGGCTCGGGAATGGGCTGTGCGATCACATTGAGATCGTAGTGACCCTTAAGGCCTGGCTGGAACAAGGAGGCTCCATTGCCAACAGCCGCTCCCTTGAGCACCAGCGAGAAAAGATTGTTGCCAACAGGAAGATCTTCAACAAAGAACGAACCGGTGCTCACCCCTGGATTGCCGAACTGCGCCAAGATGCTGCCAGTTCCGCCAGGGCCGCTATAAACGGTGAAGGCATTGGTTGAATCCCAGGCAATGTCCACAAAGTTGCCCAGCTTCACCTCGATCGCAGAGGCGGAAATCACGCCCTTTGGAGGGGCACCGAACGTGAAATCGTAGATGTCGGTAAACGGGCTGTTGTTGAACTTGTTCACCGAGATTTCAAACGGCCCAGATGAGAGGTCAGCGGTGCCCGCATGCGCAGCCGACATCACCAGCAGCGTGGCCAGTGAGGCTAACGACGTTCGCAGGAATGATCTCGAGCAATTCTTCGAGGCCGATGTAGTGATGGTCATGGTTACTCCCTTTTTTGGTTAATGAAGCAAAACGCAGATTCAGAGACTCTGAGGCTGCTTCGACAGGATGCTGCGATGAACAGGGAGCGCCCTGACTCGGCTCAAAAGCAGGCCCCGTCAGCGCTTGCGGAATGCGACGCTGGTGTTCACGCGCGCCAACCACGTCCCACACCTGACAGTCAGACGGCTATCGACTCCAAGCCGTGCGCGACGGCCCAAGCACGGCGTCTCAGCAGATACCAAACGATTGAGCGACCGCACGACGCCTCTGGCCAGACTGAGCAACATCGGCAGATCATGAAACCCACACTCACCACAACCCGCGGGTACGAGCCGCTGCCAAGGCGAGCCAGCAAAGGTCAAGCCGGCATAGCGGCAGTGGAGTTCGCGCTTACCTTGCCCGTACTGCTGTTCGTGGTGTTCAGCATCATTGAGTTCAGTCTGATCTTCTACAACAAGGCTGTCATCACAAACGCGAGCCGAGAGGCTGCACGCGCGGCCATCGTGCTTCGATCGCCCAAACTCAGCGCAGCCGACATACGGCAAATCGCGCTCGACCGGTGCACCTCATCTCTGGTCTCGTTCGGCCCCTCATCGCCGACGGTAGATGTGACGCCTGCTACAGGTGGTGGGGCGTTTGGAACACCACTGACCGTGCGCATCCGCTACGTTTATCAGGGTCTGGCTTTGGGCCCGATGATCTCTGCCATCACTCAACCGATCGAGTTGGATGCCAGCACCACGATGAACAACGAGTAAGGCGTACGACAGGAGTTTCACATGGCTGTTCTGGTTGGACTGCTTCTTCCAATTCTCCTGGGGTTCGGTGCTCTGGCGGTAGACGTAGGCAACTTGATCGCTGCCAAGGCAGAACTGCAAGCAGCAGCCGATTCCACTGCGTTGGCAACCGCCGCATGTCTGCGAAATCGCTCGGAGTGCGGCAATCTCTCCCGACCGATGCCCGATTGGAATGGTGCAGAACGGCAGGCCTCAAGCTATGTTCAGCAAAACACCTCTCAGGGAAGTCAGCTGCAACATGTCGAAGTGAGCTCGGGGTATTGGAATCTGACGGGCACGCCGCCGGGGCTCCGATCTCGTTTTGTCATTCCCGGTAACTTTGACGTTCCGGCTGTCCAGATCACCTTGCGCAGGCAACCGGGTGAAAACGGTGTAACGGATGAAAACGGTGGGCCCGTCCGATCGATCCTGGCTGGTGTGTTCGGCGTCCAGGCCAGTCCACTGACGGCAACAGCCACGGCGGCGCTTTCATCGCCTGGCACAGCCGCAGCCGGTTCGCTGTTTCCATTGGCTATCGCCAAGTGCATGTATGACGCCTGGTGGGACAGCGCGTCAGGGCAGCCCAAACTCGCCACTTCCACCTCGGTGCCGGGGTTCGATCTTCCGCAAGTGATTGGTCAGCCCTACCGGTTCAAGATCACCTCAAACTACAAAGCAGGCGCCTGCGAAAGCGGGCAATGGACCCCGTTCAACATCGATAACAACAGCGCGTCCTTCATTAGTCAGCTCATGGCCACGGGGAACACGTCAGCGCTGCAGATCGGCGACAGCGTCTGGATTCAGACAGGCACCAAGACCACCCTCTATCCCGATGTGAACGCATGCAGTGCAGCCGGGAACAGGAAATGTGAGTATGTGATGCTGCCGGTGGTGAGTGCCGTTGCGACGCATGCCAGGTCGCCCATCGTGGGCCTAGCCTGTGTGCGCCTGCTGTCGGCTACGGGTGGAAGCGGAAAGTTCATAGTGGCACACATGAGCGCCGATCCCCAAAAGTGTCAAGCCACGGGGGCCGGCGGTTTCGGACCGAACTACGGCATGGTGTTACCGCCGCGGTTGGTCATGTGAATGCGCGTTGAACCGCCCCGGGTTTGAGGAGGCTGTTTTGTCCGAGTGACCTGCCCCCCGCCAGTCATGACGACTCCTTAGGGCGCTCTGCAAAACTGCAGCGAACAAGGATCCATCAACTCGAGACCGCCTCAGGTGGGTGCAGCAATCCGATCGTGCACAACCACTTGACGCTGACACGGTAACGCCGCGCGGTTTCCTGCGCCCTCGTCGTAGAGATTGAGACCCCCTACCCCTCGAGTGGCCCTTGGCGGACGCCTACAAATACCCACATATGCAACGGAAGGCATATCGACCACTGGAGCATCACTTCCAACAATCCAAGCGGCGTCACCATATCGACAGCATCCCGCTGTCGAGTAGGCGGATTTCAGTAGAAACCGAAACGAAAGGGGTTGTTTGTGTTGCTCGCCCGGGTTCATCGACTTCTGCAATATCAGGTCACTTGCGGGGTTCGCGTCAAAAAAGCCGCGTTTGCGGCATTGACCTTGATCGGGAGCACCACACTGATGACAAGCGCAATGGCTCAAGACAAACAAGCTGACTTGACCATCTTCGCCGCAGGCAGCCTCCGAACAGCCATGACGCAAATCGCGCAGGACTTCGCTACGCAGACTGGCGTCCAACCCCGACTGGTCTTTGGGGCCTCGGGGCTGTTGCGTGATCGACTGGCCGGTGGTGAGCGGGCAGACTTGTTCGCCTCGGCCAACATGGAACATCCCCAGGCACTGGAGCGCGGTGGTCATGCGTCAGGCGTTCGAGCATTCACCCGCAACGAACTCTGCGCGCTGGCCAACGGTAGCTTTGCAGCGGACGCCAGGCGCCTGGTGGTCAAACTGCTCGACCCTCGCTGGCGTCTGGGCACTTCGACTCCCAGGGCGGACCCCTCCGGGGACTATGCCTTCGAAATGTTTGATCGCATCGAGGCCACTGGTGCAGCGCCTGCGGGATCGGCCGCGGCGCTCAAGCAGCGCGCCCTTCAACTGACGGGTGGACCGCAGTCGCCTCCCCCGCCTGCAAACCGAAACGTCTACGGCGCCCTGGTCGCCCAAGGACAGGCTGATGTGTTCATCACCTACTGCACCAACGCGGCCATTGCGCTGACCGAAGAGCCGCAACTGAAGTCGCTGCCGATTGAGCAGTCGATCAATGTTTCGGCCACCTACGGCGTGGCGACTATGAAGGGATCCTCGCCCATGGCCCAGCGTTTTCTCGATCACTTGCTTGGACCCCAGGGGCAACAAAGGCTTCGCGCCCTGGGTTTTTCCAACTGAGACGCCCGCGACCATGACCGATCCGTTACACGCGCTGGTGTGGGGGGGGGATTACCGTCTCCCGGCGAGCATTGGCAGCACGGGCTGCAGATGGCTATGTGGCGGCCTTTGGCCTGGCTGAAATCGATCCGCGATTTGGGCGACAGGTCCCCATTCTCGTTTGGCAACAGCCCAGCGGAGCACCATTGCCAGAGCACCAGGGACCCTTAATGCTTGTGGCCCCAGGAGACGCCCGAGGCAGCCGGGGCGTGCGCCAGTTGTCGGCGTGGCAGTCGTGGCACTGAGTCGATCTCCGGTAGCGCGATCCAGCCAGATTTCTCGGCTGTCTTCAATCCATTGCTTCAGCCGGAGATCATCAAGCAAACGGCGATGCCGACAAATCCACCCACAAAGCCTGCAGCCGGCGATCGACCTCAGCGTTGGAATCGCAAGGGCCGTCACTCAATACCCGTTGGTCCTTGAAGCGATAAACCGAAATCGTGAGACTCTTCATTGCTTCACGCGCCGTGATGGAAGCCTTGGCTTCGCTTGTTTCAATCCTGATCTGCAGTTTGCTGGGATCGGGGCGTGAGGCCATGCTGCGCATGTGGGCGGAACCAGGGGCGCGCCGCAACGCATTCCAACGGTCTTCCACAAAGGACAGGAAGTTGTGCGCCATCTGGGTTTGAACGGTTTGCTGCATTTCGGGAGAATCCAAACCGGCCACGTACACGCTACCGGCGCGCCCAGTTGATCACAATCTGCGTCAGCAGGATCACGACCACCATGTCCCCCCAGGTGGTGTAGTAGAGCCAGGTGTCCTTGGTGAAGTTCAGCGCCACCGCCAGATTGATGCCCGCCATCACAAAGCCGGTTGCCGCCATGCCGACGGCCAGGCGCTGCAACTTCAGGTCGCGGTAGGCCAGGTAGGTGGCCAGTCGCTGCGCCATCCAGCGTCCACCGAACAGCGCATCCACCGCAAAAACCGTCGCACCGATGCTGCCCATCACCGTGGCCTTGAGTTGTACCGCGAACTCACTCTCGTAGTACCAGGAGAAGCCCGCCGAGATCAGCATCATGATCACGCCGAACAGCGCCAAGCCGCCCAGAAGGTCGATGCGCTTCGGTGTAAATCGGTTGATCAGCCATTGAATGGGTACGAGGCTCAGGCCCACGCCGGCGGTCACCAACGCGGCCGTTCGCAAGTCCGTGGTCTTGCCCAGAATGAAGAACAGAAGGCCCAGGGCGATATCACAGCCGATGGACGGGGCGTTGCGTCTCCAAGCACCGACATCGAACGCCGGCTGGGGAGACGCTCCAGGGGCTGATCCAGCCGTGCGGCTGTTCATCATGGCCTGAAACTTCGCCAGATAACCATGCGGGTTCTCATGCGACTGCCACAGCGTCTGCCCATCCCGCTCCACCCTCAGGCCGTAGGACCACCAGTTCCGCGGCCCCACCACCACGCGCACGGGGCCACCGGCCGATGGCATCTCCACCGCGTGCAGCCGGTAAGCCTCGCTCATGAAGTTCAGCCGGTCGACCGCTGGAGCGGCCGAGGCATCGCCGGGCGACCGCACCACCAGCTGCGACCAGGTCCAGCCGGTCTCCAGGGCAACAGGAACGGTGTGCCCGTCGATCACGGGCTTGAATCGGTAGGTCCAGACTTTCCCTTTGAAAATCATGGACCGGTGCCCAGCGAAGCCGCCGCCTTGCGCGGATGGACCAGGTTAACCCGCCCCTTGCGCTCGGCTGTCTCGATGATCGCCTTGCGCACCTGCGCCACGGTGAGCTCGGGTTTCAAGGCGAACAGCTTGGCCGCCAGGTTGGCCACCTGGGGGCTGGCCATGCTGGTGCCGCTGAACTTCACGCGGTCCCCGCCGGGCAGCAGGCTTTCCACCTCAAAGCCATTCGCATGCACCACCACCGTCTTGCCGAAGGTGGAGAAGCTGGTTTCCTCACCGGCCTTGTCCACTGCGCCCACGGTGAGCAGGTTGGGCAGGTTCAGGCCGGCGGGGATGTACTCCTCGAAGTCGGCGCTGTTGTCTTCGTTGCCCGAACCGGCCACGAAGAGGATTTCAGGGGCGGAAGCGATGGCTGCGCGCAGCGCATCACGTTCGATGGCGAAGAGCTTGCGCGCCAACTGCTTGCGCTCTTCCGGGGTGGCGCCCACGTTGTGCCAGGCCAGCATGCCCTCGTAGGCAGAGGCTCCATAACGCCAGCTCATGTTCACCACGCGCAGCTTCTGATCCTTGAAGGACTGCACGATCTGCTGATACGCGGCGGCGGTGCGGCGCGACAGTTCTTCGGTGGGCTTCACCGGCTCGGTGCGGTGTTCCCACAGCATGGTGGCGGTGTAGACGCGGGCAAAGGGGTTGCCTTCCACTGCGATGCCAGCCACATGGGTGCCGTGGGTGTAGACCCCCGCGAGGCTGAGTTCTTCCTGGAAGGTCTTGACCTGCTCCGGCTTGAGCGTGGCCACGGCTTGCTTCAGGCGCCGTGCATCCTCGGTGTCGAGTGCGGCCTGCAGGTCCATCGAGCCCTTGACCAGTTGCTTGAGCACCGGCCAGCGCGCGGCCGATTCGCCCAGCGGGCGCAGCAGGTCTTGTGACGGACGCGATTCACGGTCGAAGGCGATGCCCTTGCCTGGGGTGGTCTTGAACAGGGCCAGGTCCACGCCTGAATCCCAGATGCCGACGCCTACCTCTGAGGCCTTGGCGTTCGGTGCGATGGTGAACTGGCGCGGCGTCCACACGTCGGGCTTGGCCGGCGTGGCCTTGGACTGCGCGTCGATGACCGCCTGCAGACCCGCCACCACAGCACCCTTTAGCGGGGCCATCAGCTCGTTCTGCAGCCGGGCGCTGACGATGGAGCCCACCAGGCCTTCGGGAACGGTCATCTGCATGTTGCGCGCCATCACGTCCACCTGCTGCTCGAAGGCGGGCTTGGTCAGTGCCGGGTTCATCAGTTCCATCTGGCCCTTGAAGCCCTTGACGCCATCGGCCACATCGGCCCAATTCATGGCGCCATAGCGGCGCTGCACTTCGGCCTGTACCCAGGCGGCATCGCGCCTTTGCGTCTGCTGTTCGGCCACGATCGAGGCCATGGTGCCCGTGGTGGCGCGCGGGCCAGGCTTGTCCTGAAGGGCCTTCAGGCGCTCCACGAGGGCAGGCACGGCGGCCCAGTCGCCTTTGAACTGCGCCAGGCTCAGCAGAGCGCCGTAGTAGCTGCGCAGGGCGGCGGCGTCTTGGATGTCGAACTTCTGGAGGTCGTCACGCAGATTCTTCTCCAGGGCATCGGCCAGGGCGAGCACTTCGGCGCGGGGCGCTTCAAGGTAATGGCTCGGCAACTTATCGAGCTTGACGGTGCGGCGGGGCAGCTGTTCAGCCGAGGTGATGACGGTCTTGGCCGGTTGCGCGGCCGCGCCGGGGGCGGCGATGGTTCGGGGTTGATTCCCGGCGAAGGATGATTCGGTAGCTTGCGCGGCGCCGAAGGCGGTGGTGCTGAGGATGATGGCCATGGCGATGGGTGTGGTCTTGTGGATCACGGGGTCTCCTGTGGGAGGGGTTGATGAATTGAAGGTTGCAGTGTGCAAATTGGGCAGGGCTCTGCGTACACCCTTGCGATGGGCGGTGGGTTGCAGGGATGAATCGACCGTGTGGGAGGACGAACCGCGCTCAGTCCGCAAGGGGCGGAGGCTCGTCGGGCAGGCGCCAGGCCAGCACCATGGCGGGGAGGCTGGCGCAGCACATGAGGTAGGACAACAGCACGCTGGACCATGTGCCCGGCAGTGCATGGGCAAACAACGCGCCATCGGGCTGAAGGAGCAACAACAGTACTGCGTACGGCAACGAAACGGCGCACAGAGCGCGGTAGGCCACCGTGTAGGCGGCATTGCGGATGGTGATCTGGCGCTCGTCCAACAACTCGTCGGGGGCGTCTGACACCAGCCGAACGGATTTGCGCAGCATGAAGTAGACGATCAAGACCCCGGCCAGCAGCGCGATTTCCGCGTAGCTCTGCACCTTCACCTGCGGGATGAAGATCGATAAGGCCAGTGCTGCAGTGAGGAGGGCGTTCACCACTACCAATTGCCGGCGCGGTGCCTGACGACGAAGCACGGACGGCCGCGTGTCGTTCAGGCTGCGCTCCACCTCAGCGCGCGTGACGCCTTCAAACCAGAAGAAGCGACGGGGTTTGCGATCGCTCATGGAGGATCCTTTCAGTTCTTGTGGAACGGCTGGATGGAAAACAGGACCTGCAAGTCATGCTGGAGCACCTGCGCAATTCGCAGGGCCAGGGACAGACTGGGGCTGTATTCGCCACGTTCCAGGTAGCCGATGGTCTGGTAGTGCACCCCAACGGCATCAGCAAGTTCCTGTCGTGACAAACCACGTGCCACGCGGGCCTGCTCAATGCGGTTGAAGAGCGGCTCCTCTTTTTGTCGTCCCATGCCGATAGTATAAATACTATATCGTATTCATGCAACATTTCTAGGTCAACAACCACCGGAACAGGGCCAACAGCCCTGCCCCCTCGGCATCAACCGCCAGGGGTTTGCCGAAGCTCGGGGCGATTCAGCATGCCCAGCGCCGGGGAGTTCCGCGGGGCGTCTGGAGTGAATTGAGGCCTAAGCGACGAACGCTTTCGCGCGGCCGGTTGAGCGTAGGTTAGGCTGTTTCGTTACGCTGCGAATTTTTTCGCCGGAGCCTGCTTGGCCTGATAGCCGATGAAATCGGGATTGCGACCACGAAGACAGCGAGAAAGAGCAGGACTCCCAGGATTTCGCTGTATGAGAAGCCATTCATGATCTTTTGCAGCAGTTGTCTGCGACCCCACACAGCCGTGTAGAGCATCGAAGACCCCAGTGCCGCGCAACCCGCGCTGACGCTGATGAGGACCCAGTCGGGTGATATGGGTGCGTACAAGAAGAGGGCCAGACCGAGACAAACGAACAGGCCGCCGTAGATGAAGATGCAGACCCTCAAGACGATCGGGTCTCGAAGGCACCTGCGAAGTCGTTCGGTGATCAATGCCATGGTTCAGCCTAAAGTTACCCATAACCTGCACGCAGCGGCATGCGGCTGCTGGCTCGCGAGGTAGAGTGAGCGAAGCGAAGCGAACCCCACCATACAGTGGCTGCATGCCGCTGCGTGTGAGGTTGATCGGCGTGTTAGGCCGCGCTCAATGTGCTTGGCTGCTTGCGAAGGCCGGTGAGTGTAGACGCGAGCACAACGAACCAAAGGCCGACCGCGAGCTGCGCGATGCTCAAGGCCAGACCTGACAAGACGTATGAGCCTAGCAGTGGCATGGCGAAAAGACCCACAAGGGTCGCGCTGACACCGAGCCAAGCACCCCATCGAGCTCCGCACCACAGACCAGCAGCAGATATGACACCAGCGATCTGGAGCATGACGAAGAGCGAGAGCCACGCTCCAGCGTGACCACCAAGGCCAGCTTGTGTCTGCGCTTCGACTGCCGCGCGATGGGGTTCAAGCAAGAGTTCTGGAAACAAGGCGTCGAGGGTGTTGGCGACTGCGGTCAGCGCCAGTGAGATGAGAAGCAGGGTGCGAAAGGTCTTCGTGCTCACGTTTCTCTCCTTTGTGAACCTGCGGGATGTTTACGCGGCCTAACGTGAAGCTAACCGGCGTGCGGGCGACAGGGCCAGAATGCAACGAGGCCTGTGCGACGAACGCTGTTGCACGTCCGGTCGCGATTTGGCCAGTGTGTGTAGACGGCGTCCTTCGCGATCCCTGAAGGTTCGGCGTAGAGGTTGGCCACCGCTTGTCCGTCCAAGTCATTGAAGGCGTTTCGGTACGCCTCAAAGAAGGCCCTGATGTGTTGCGGCATGGCGCGTTGTGTCTGTGGTGAGTTTGCGGATGTACGGCAGCCCGCTTGTGATGTCTAACGATCAGCTGGGGGCCTAGCGGCGCCCTGCCGGTGCGTGTCCATGTCGAACGACCAGTTAGACATCACGCACACAAAAGACCTCCCTCCAGTGGACCAGAATCCGCGCGACTTTCAAGTCGCGCTCCGAATTCGCCGAAAGACCCATTGCCTCAACGGCCTGGGTCAAATACTGGGCGATGGCAGCTGCGTCTCGAGCATCCCTCACCAAGCCATAGACATTAGGAAGATGGCCGCAGTACTCGTCTCGAGCTTCTGGGGCACCGGCCACCCCAATTGGGTCCCAGACGTAGTGGAGTACTTCGTCCACAGCCCGATAGAGGACCAACTCGGTTGAACTGAACTGCTGTCTCATGAGGTCTAATGTTCGAGCTAAGCCGCCCGCGTAGGCAGGCGCTGTATGGCTGGGCTGAGATGATGCACCATGTGCCTCAGCCCAACACTTACAGTGCCTGCCTTAGCGGGTCGGCTTGAGCGAGGGGTTAGGCCGCACATTAGCGCCAACCTCTGAGTTGTGCTGCTTGCGCTTCGCGCTCCTTGCGAACCCTTGCGGCGTTCTCTCGATCGAGAGCTTCGAAGTTTCGATGCCGAGCGAAGTAAGGTCCTAGCCATCCATCCTCGTGCGTGAACGCCATGGTCCATGCCAAGTTAGGAGGAAAGACGTAGTAGTCGGTGAGCGAGCAGGTCTCGGGGCGTTGATTGGTGGTAAACACGACTTGGCGGTCGTTTGATAGGACGACGTACTCGTGCGCGACCTGTTGTTCGTAGCTTGCTCTGGCAGCGAGCCCGCCCTCGCTGGGATACCGCCCTGCGCTAAAGATGTGCCAAAGGAACGCATCTGCATCTATACCTTCCCTGTTGCGGCCGAAGGCACCAAGCCAACTCTCGACGACTTGCAAGGCTTCGCCAGCGGAGAACTGTCGCGACACAGTACCCGGTCCGAAAAGCAATGGCTTCGTCTTCATGGCAAATGGAGAACCAAGGTGTTCGTTCTGTGACGCCTAACGTGAAGCTAACCGGCGTGCGCCGGCGTTGCGAAGCCGGTCAAGTTTGAAACTAGACCCGGCGCAGCCGAGCCGGGGCGCGTCCGATTCAACGATGGGTTACGCAGCCTCATTTGTGAGATCAAGGGTCATAAAGACGCTGTACGGATCGAGCTTGTAGTCACCGAAGGGGCCACACTCCATAAAGCCAGCACTTTTATACAGCGTGTGGGCAGCACCGAATGAGGCCGCTGGACCGGTTTCAAGGCTCAGTCGGGTGTAGCCACGCTGTTTTGCCACAGACAGGATGTGATTCAAAACGGCTCGCCCCGCTCCCCTGCGGCGTAGCGCCAAGGGTGTACGCATGGACTTGATTTCGCCGTGGTCTGATGAAAGCTGTTTGAGCGCGCCACAGCCAAGCAACTGCTCTCCATCTCGGACAGTCCAGAAGGTGATGTCCGGGACTTTCAGGCGCGAGACATCAAGTGCGTGAACGCTCTCGGGTGGCGAGAGCTCGTGCATGTTGCGAAGATGCTCTTCGAGGAGGGCATATACGTCTGCACGAGACGGATCATCAATTTCGATTTGCATTGGCACTCAGACGGCTGCCTAACGTGAAGCTTACCTGCGTGCGGCAGCGGGCGGCGAACGCTGCTGCACGGCTGGATGACCGGGGGTTAGGCTGCATGCGTAGCGACAAGTGGTTTGACCATAACTATCTCGTCAATCTCATCCCGATGTCGAGCGGTCAGCTCTTCGTTTGCAAGCACGAAGCCAAGTTTGCGCAGCAGACCGCTGGATCGATAGTTCCTGTCCTTCAGGACGGCGAAGCAGGTTGAGACGACGTATCGATGACGAAGCTCCTCCAAGACTGCCTGAACTGCTTGACTGCCAATTCCTCGCCGCCAGTAGTGGCTGTTGAGTTCGTAAGCGACATAGGCGGATTGGTCTTGAAAGACTGTCGCTTGCACATATCCGACGAGATTTCCATCTTGCAGCCGAATGACCCAGTTAAGCCAAACTTCCGATTGGTCATCGGGGCCACGTGATTCGAGTCGCTCGTAGCGGGTGCGCAACCATTCTTCACTGATGGGCGGTTCGTTCTCGAACTCGTAGATCGCAACATCGCTGAGAACCGAAAACATCTCGCTTGCGTGTGCGGCGACTTGAGGCTCCAACACGAAGCTTGGCGTGGTGATGGTCTTCATGCGGGCCAATGTTTGAGCTGAGCCGCGCGCGGCGGCGTAGCGCGTCGGCTCAAGCGAAGGGTTAGGCCCCACCGGCGAGCGATATGCGGTAGCGCAGACCAGGCGCGGAGCCGAATTGCGACGGCTTGACGAACCGCTCGAAGAGTACTCCTCCAGCCTTTTCGATGACTCGCTGAGACGCGAAGTTGTCAGGGTCGGTGGTTAACTCGATGAACGGAAGCCCAACGGCCTGTGCTTCAGGGAGCATCGCCAGCAGCGCGCTTGTGGCGTAACCCTTGCGCTGCTTCCATGGCACCACGGCGTAGCCGACGTGTCCGAGACAGTGCGGAGGCAATTCAGTGGTTCCAGGCTGCCAGCGAAACCCGATGCTTCCGCAGAACTCACCGTCCCAGAGCCATCTACGAAAGCCAGGGATTCTATTGACGAAGGTGCCATCGGGTAGGGCAACCGGAGGACCCTTGGCTTCACGGTCTTCCATCGTTGCGAGGAAGGCTGAAGCGTCAGCTCGGATACGTTCCAGCTCCTCCCTCGCGGCGGCAGAGCCTCGAACATTGTCGGCAGACCAACCCGACTCAAGAGCAGCAATGTAGCTCGAGAGATGTTCTGCGGTAGGTCTGACGAGGTGCATGGCTGTGGAGCCTAACGTGTTTTCGAGTCTGTCTCTGCCGCACCCCCGGTGCAAGGGCAGCGGATTCGGGCGCGTAACAGGCGGATCACCGATTTTGGCGTGAACGGTCAGGCCATCATCCACCATCTTGGCAAAGTCGGTCAGGCTTTGAGCCAGTATTGGCCCTCGCAGCGCAGCACCTCAAAGGTATTCAACGGCCCGCCGGCTGCCTCACGGCCATGCGCCGGCTGACCCGCACGATGCCCCCCATCGCCAGCCCGCCATACCAGGCGAAGAAGCCCAGCCACATGGAGAACAGGCCCACGTAGAGCAGCCCGCCCCACGCAGCAGGCCCAGCATCAGGCCGCGTCGGACCTGAGCCTGGGTGGGTGTAAGGGGCGTTGGAGTGTCGGTCAATCAGGCTCCAGGGGATGGGCGGGTCTCACGAGAACACAGCACGAAGGCTCACCTCCGGATTGAATCGCCATTGCTGGGCGAAAAATCATCCAGTCCCGATGGCAGCCGGCCAAGCCGCTTGCGCCCACCCGCTTCAACCCTGACTTTCAAAGTTTCTGGATAGCGCCCATACTGTGGCGGGTTAGATTCCATTTGCAACAGGAGTACCTACATGCCCACCTACGTCGTCACGGCGCCCGAAGGGCGCCTCGCACCTGCTCAGAAGGAAGCGCTGGCCCGTCGGATCACCGACCTCCATTGCGAGCATACCGGTGCGCCGGCTTACTTCGCACAAGTGCTGTTCACCGACGTGAAGGCGGGCAATTACTTTTTGGGTGGCAAACCACTCAAGGACGACAATATTTTCGTGCACGGTCAGATCCGCGCAGGCCGAGGCCCGGAAATCAAGGAGCCGCTCATCATGGACCTGATGCGGGCCACAGCCAACATTGCTCAGACCCAGGAGAGCCATGTTCAGGTCTACATCGTGGACGTCCCGGCCAGGCAAATTGCCGAGTGGGGCCAGTTGCTACCGCTACCTGGCGAAGAAGCAGCCTGGAACGCGGCAATTCCTGCTGAGGTCAAGCGGCGAATGGAGCAGCTGCTGGCCTGACCAAGCATCGGAATCTGACGATTGAGTCGCCGGCCGAATTGTTCCTGGCGCCAGATGAGCCCGAAGGTGAGTAAGCGCTGACGCCCGTCGGCTATTGTGGGTGAGATCGCGCAGGGGGACTTTGTGATTGCGCTCGGCGAACGGGATCTGCACGGGGACACCCTCGTGGTCTGCGCCACCTCACGACTGGCGCAAGCCTTGCAACAGCAACAGGCGCGGGCCATGGTGCTGGCAGGCCGCGCCCAATGGACACCTCTTCAGGCGCTGACCTTCGATCAGTGGCTCGAGCGCATCCAGATTGAAGTCAGTCTGCAGGGCTTGAGCGAAGCGCCGGCGCTGCTGGCCTTGCCCATGGACAGCGTTCAAGAGCGCCTGCTGTGGGAACGCATCATCCGCGAAGACCTGGAAGAGCGATGCGAGTTTCTCTTCGATGTAGCGGCCCTGGCCAAGACGGCCATGGAGGCCCACCAACTGTCCATCGTCTGGGGCGTGCAAGCCAAGGCCCATCAGCTGACCGAGGAGTCTCGGCGCTTTGCGGGCTGGCAACGGCGCTTTCTGGCCGAATGCCGAGAGCGCAGCTGGATCGACAAGCACAGCCTGCAGCAGGCCCTGCTAGATGCCTTGCCGACTTGCTTCGATCGCCTGCAGTGGCCACAGCGCGTGGCCTTTGCCGGCCACACACGGCTGAACCCGGCCGAACGCAAGCTCCGGTCGCTGCTGCAACTGCGTGGCATCGAGTTGCTTGAGTGGTCATCGGCGGCAAGCACCGGGGCTGACGCGCCAGGCGCTTCCGTCACGTGCCTGTCCTACCCCGACACCGCAGCAGAAGCCCTGGCCGCGGCGCTGTGGGCGCAACAGCGTTGGCATGCAGACCCCCAAGCGCGATTGGCCATCGTGGTGCCCGATCTGGCACTCAGCCGCCACCTGCTGGAAGACACGCTCGACGATGTGCTGATGCCGATGGCCATCTGCCCCGGCCAGGCTGAAGCCGCTCGCCCCTACAACATCAGCCTGGGCATGCCGCTTTCGCACAAGCCCCTGGTGCACACCGCCTTGGCCCTGCTGCAGTGGCTGGTGGATGCCGACAAGCTGTCCCAAGCGGCCGTGAGCCCCGTGCTGCGCAGCCCCTACTGGTCGGATGCGCAGAAAGAGTCTGCCGCCCGCGCCCTGCTGGAAGCGGCGATGCGCGAACGCCTGCCACCGAGCGCCAACTTCGAGCACTTCCGCCAAGACCTGCACCGGCAGAGCGGATCGGGCCACGGCCGCCACCTGCAAGCGCCTGAGCTGCTGCGCCACCTCGACCAACTCGCCCAGGCCCTGCCGGGCCTGCAGGCGGCCCGCCTGCCATCCCGTTGGGCCCAAGACCTGCCCACGCTCTTGCAGCGGGGCGGCTGGCTGTTCCAGCGCAAGCTCAGCAGCCATGAGTTCCAAGCCAAGGAGGCGCTGCTGGACACGATTGAACAACTGGCACGGCTGGATGAGTGGATGGGGCCAGTGCCGTACGGGACCATCGTGTCGCAGTTGCGTCGGGCTTGCGCAGACCGGACATTTCAGGTGCAGACCGAAGGGCAACCGCGGCTGCAGGTGCTGGGCGTGCTGGAGAGCAGCGGACTGAGCTTCGATGGGGTCTGGGTCATGGGCATGGTGGACACGGCCTGGCCACCAGCGGCGCGGCCCAATGCGCTGCTGCCCAGCGAACTGCAACGACAGGCGCAAAGCCCCAACGCGGGTGCCGCCGTGCAGCTTGAGTTCGCACAGGCCCTGCAGGCCCACTGGATGCACTGCACCCCCGAGCTCGTCTTCTCCTGGCCGCGTCAGCTGGGTGATGCCAAGCTAAGCCCCAGCCCACTGATCCCGGTGACGGCCGAACAAGACCACCTGCCCTGCCCCGCGTCGCCACATTGGTCGTGGCAGGCGGCGAACCGCCCCGATATCACCCTGGCGCCCCCCCTGGACGATGTCATGGCTCCACCGGTGGCGCCGGGCGAGCGGGTGCGCGGCGGCACCTGGATGCTCAGGGCACAAGCCATCTGTCCGGCCTGGGCGTACTACCAGTACCGGCTGGGGGCGCAGCGGCTTGAAAAAGTCACCGAAGGATTGGATGCACGCCAGCGCGGGACCTTCCTGCACGATGCGATGGAGCACTTCTGGAAGGGCGTCAAGACCTCCCAGCGGCTGAAGGCGCTCAAGCATGGCGAATGCGAAGGCCGGGTCCGTGCAGCCGTGGACCAGGTGTTGAAGGCCTACAACGAAGACCCGGGCAACACAGCCCTGAAGCCTCGATTCGCTGAACTGGAACGGGCCCGACTGGTGCGCCTGATCACCGGCTGGCTGGAGCTGGAGCGCTCTCGGGCGCACGACTTTGAGGTCATGCACACCGAGAAGGAATGCGCGCTGGAGATTGAAGGCCTTCCGGTGCGGATGTTCATCGACCGCATCGACCAGCTGGCCGATGGCTCGACCCTGGTGATCGACTACAAGACCGGTGCCAACATCGACACCAAGAACTGGGCATCCGATCGCCTGACCGAGCCGCAACTGCCCATCTATGCCTCGATCGCCCGCCCTGATGAAGGACCGGTGCACGGCGTGTTGTTTGCGAAGGTGCTGATGAACGACCCTTCCTGGGCCGGCCTGTCCAAGGATGACAAGCTGCTGCCCAAGGTCACGGGATTGCCCAGCACGAAAGGGCGCAAGCTGTTTCCCGAAGAACGCTTTCCGCATTGGGCCAGCGTTCTTGAGCACTGGAGCGAACGCATCCGTGCCGTGGCCATGGAGGTCAAGGACGGGCATGCCGGCGTGCGCTTTGCCGACCCCAAGGCGCTTGAGTACTGCGATGTGCTGCCCCTGCTGCGTGTGTCGGAACGGCAGTCCCAACTCGAAGCCGCCTCACGAAACGCTGCGGGTGATGAAGACCCTGGCCAACGCAGTGGGCCCACACCATGATCGCGCCGAACCCCAACGGGCACGACGAAGCCCTTGCCGATGGCGACAAGCTGCTCGCGCTCGACTCGCACAATCGCTTGTCTGCGCTGAACACGAACGAGTCCTACATCGTGAAGGCGCCTGCGGGTGCAGGCAAGACCGAGTTGCTGACGCAGCGCGTTTTGGCGCTGCTGGCCACGGTTGATGAACCCGAGGAGATCGTTGCGCTGACCTTCACCAACAAGGCTGCAGCCGAAATGCGGGACCGGGTGGTCAGCAGCCTCAGGCGCAGTGCATCGGGTCAGCCGCCGGTCGAGGCGCACAAGATCACCACCTACGAGCTGGGTCGAAAGGTACTGGAACGCGATGCCGCCCGCCAATGGCACCTGTTGGAGCACGCGGGCCGATTGCAGATCACCACCATCGATGCGCTGTGTGGGCAACTGGCCCGCCAGATGCCGCTGATGGCCCGCATGGGCAGCCAACCGGGCGTGGCCACCGACGCCCAAGCCCACTATGCCCAGGCCGCCCAAGCCACCTTGCAGTCTTTGGATGAAGGCCACGAAGCGGCCGACGCGATTGCGCGTGTACTGGACCACCTCGATAACAACGCTGGCAGCTTCCAGGCCCTGGTGTGCGACATGCTGGCCAGCCGTGACCAATGGCTGCGCCACGTGCACGACGAACCGGATCTTGACGCAGCGGAAAAGGCCCTGGGTTGGCTGATCCGTGCCGACTTGGATGCGGCGTTGGCCGCTTTGCCTGCTGCGGCGCAGACACGCTTCATGCCGGCGGCCCGGTGGGCGGCCTCTCAGGCCATGAGCGCGCGCGCGGCCGGCGATGCGTTGAACGAGCTCGAGCCTTTGGTACACCTTGTCGACTGGTCGACACCCCTGACTCAAGAAGTGGACGACCTGCCGAAGTGGCGCGGCCTGGCAGCGCTGCTGCTGAACAAGGACGGTGGTCCTCGCAAGGTGCTTCCGTCGGACTTCGGTTTGGGCACACCCCAAGGCAAGCCCTTGGGCAAGGCCCTCAAGGAAGCGATCGCACAAGAACTGGACGACGGCGCGGCGGCGGCCTTGGCACGGCTGCGCCAACTGCCCTCACCCACCTACGGTGCATCCGAGCAGCAGCTCATCACCGACATGTTGACGGTACTGAAGGTCGCCTATGCCCACCTGTGGCTGACCTTCAAGACCGCCGGCGAGGTGGATTTCACCGAGATGGCGCACAACGCCCTCATGGCGCTGGGCAGCGATGAGGCTCCGAGCGATCTGCAATTGAGCCTGGACTACCGGATCCAGCACCTGCTGGTCGACGAATTTCAGGACACGAGCCCGACCCAGGTAGAACTGCTGACGCGACTCATCCGGGGCTGGCAGCCCGGCGACGGTCGCACCCTGTTTCTGGTGGGCGACCCCATGCAGTCCATCTACCGATTTCGCAAGGCCGATGTGGGCTTGTTCCTGAAGGTCAAGGCCGGTGGTCTGGGCCACCTGGCCTTGAGGGAGCTTGTGCTGTTCCGCAACAACCGCTCGCATGTGGAGGTGGTGGACTGGGGCAACCGGGTGTTTCCGAACGTGTTCGCCTCGGAGGACAACTTTCACCGGGGCGCGGTCAGGTTCGATCAGGCCCAGGCCACCAAGGGCACGCACCCCAGGGCCGGCGTCACCTGGCACCCGATCATTGACGCAGGCGGTGACGAAGCCGAAGCAGATGACGAGGAGGTCGGCCCGGCCGACGAACGCGAGGCGCAGGCGGTGATCGACATCGTGCGCCAGGCCCAAACAGAGGACCCCGCGGGCACAGTGGCCATTCTGGTGCGTGCGCGTTCTCACCTGGGCGCACTGGTCAAGGCATTGCAGGCGCATCGGCCCGCGTTGGCCTATCAGGCGGTGGAGATCGACACCCTGGCGCACAAGCAGGTGATCCAGGATCTGCTGAGCCTGACCCAGGCCTTGCTGCACCAAGGGGACCGCGTCCACTGGTTGGCCGTGTTGCGAGCCCCGTGGTGCGGGCTGCTGCTGCAAGACCTGCACCGTTTGGCCGGTGATGATCACCGCGCCACCGTGTGGTCACTGATGAATGACCCCGCGCGCACGCAGTCCTTGAGCCCCGATGGCCGGTCCCGGCTGGGGCATGTGCGCGAGGTCATCGAAGAGGCCTATGCGCATCAGGGCCGACAGCGCCTTCGTCGCTGGGTGGAAGGCGTGTGGCAGCAGCTGGGTGGACCGCAATGTCTTCAGGGCCCGGCCGACCTGCTGGACAGCCAGGCCTTCTTCAAGGTGCTCGACGAATTGGATGATCACGGCAGCCTGGACCTGGGCCAGTTGGAAGCTGAGGTAGGAAAGCTGTTTTCTCAACCGGATCCGAGCGCGACGGCACGCCTTCAGATCATGACGGTACACAAGTCCAAGGGACTGGAGTTCGACACCGTCATCCTGCCGGGTTTGCACAAGAAGGCATCGCCCAACGACAAGAAGCTGATACTGTGGGACGAGGTGGCCGGCGAGCAAGGTCGCTTGCAGCGCATCGTGGCGCACCTGCCCAATGGGGCGCAACAGGCCTCGGGCGAGCCCACCAAGTACGGGCTGCTGCGCCGGTTCGAATCCGATCGCAACCGCAACGAGACGCAGCGCCTGTTGTACGTGGCCGTGACACGCGCCAAGCGCCATCTGCACCTACTGGGCCGAGCCAAGATCAGCGCCAACCCGGACAATGGCATCCTGAATGCACCCGCATCCGACAGCCTGCTGTCCCTGTTGTGGCCGGTGGCTCGTGCGGAGTTTGAGGCGGCTCTTGCACAGCCCTCCACGGGCTCTGAGGCCGATGTCTCGTCATGCGACAAGGCCCCGGCCATCGTCCCCGAGTCGTTTGACCACCACCTCGTGCGGCTGCGCTTGGCACAGCGGCCCGAGCCGCTTAGGTCAGCGTCCATCGGCACCTCCGCCGAGCCGACGCCGGCACTCGAGCGTTTGCCCCTGGAAGGTGATCAGCCCCAGGCAGCAGGCCGCTTGACCGCCGACATCGGCACCTTGGTGCACAAGTACCTGGAAATCATCGGTCGGGATGGGTTGGAGGGTTGGCACAGGGATCGCCTACTCGGATTGAAGCCAGCCATGCGCCGCTGGCTGCGTCAGCAAGGTCATGCCGGTGAAGAACTTGAATCGGCTACCGATGAAGTGTGGCGGCATCTGGCGACCACGCTGCAATCCGAGATGGGGCGATGGATCCTGGGGCCGCGAGTCGCCGCACAGTGCGAAGTGCCCTACACCACGGCCCGAGACGGCGAAATCCAGACCCATGTCATCGACCGCACCTTCGTTGAGGACGGTGTGCGGTGGATCGTGGACTACAAGACGACCCGGCCTTCGGACGATGAGGAGCCTCGCGCGGAACACCAGGCACAACTGAGCCGCTACCGTTCTCTGTTCGGCGCGGACACGGATGTCCGAACGGTGGTGTTCTACACACGAACGGGCGGCATCCAGGACGTTTGAGGCTGGCTTCTGTTGCCAAGGCCGATCGACATCGCCACCCCATCGCTTGTCACCAAACCGTCAAACAGCCGCGTTACGCTAGAGGGCTTCATGAGCGACGCACATCACATCCTGGGCGCCCCCCTGGCCGCCATCGACATGGGGTCCAACAGCTTCAGGATCGAGATCGCACGCATTCGCGATGGTCGCTACCGGCGTTTGGACTACCTCAAGGAACCGGTTAGGCTGGGGTCGGGTTTGGACGAAAACGGGTACCTGCGAGCCGATGCGGTGGACCGCGGCTTGAACACCCTGGCGGCCATGGCCGAGTTGCTGCGCCTGCACGAGGTGCGTGAGGTGCGCGCAGTGGCCACGCAAACGCTGCGTGAGGCCCGAAACCGCAACCAGTTCCTGACCATGGCCGAACCGGTGCTGGGTGTGCCCATCGAAGTGATTTCAGGGCGTGAGGAGGCCCGGCTGATCTTCGCTGGCGTTGCACACCTCAACCCCAGCGATGCACCGAGACTGGTGATCGATATCGGCGGACGGTCTACCGAATTCGTGATGGGCCAGGGCCTGAAGCCCGGCGCGGCCGAGTCCTTCGGCATCGGCAGCCAGTCGATGACACAACGCTACTTCGGTGATGGCCGCCTCACCGCCGAGGCCTTCCGCGCTGCCCAGGTAGCCGCCGGCGCCGAGTTCGAAGAGGCCGAGAAGATCTTCACCCCCGACCGCTGGAGCGAGGCCATGGCCTCATCGGGCACGGCGGGTGCCGTGTCCCAACTGCTGGCCACGCACGGCGTGACCGATGGCCGGCTGACCCCGTCGGCGCTGGCCTGGTGCATCGAGCGCTGCGTGGAAGCGGGTCACATCGATGAACTGGACTTGCGCGGCCTCAAGGATGAGCGAAAGCCCGTCTTGGCCGGTGGCCTGGCCATCCTGTACACCCTCATGGTGCAGTTCCGCATCCACGAAATCCAGCCCTCACGCGCCGCGCTTCGGCAGGGCGTGATCTACGACCTGTATCAACGCCGCAAGGTGTCACTGGGGGTGGATACACGCGATGTTCGAGATGCCACTGTGGGGCAATTGCAGCAACGCTTCGAGGTGGATACCGAGCAGGCCAAGCGGGTGAAGCACCTGGCCTTGAACCTCCAGCGCCATCTGCTGCCCGAACTGGCCGACGAAGACGTGCGTGAGTTGGCCTGGGCCTGTGACCTTCATGAAATCGGCCTGATGGTGTCGCATCACGACCACCACCGCCACAGCGCCTACCTCTTGGATCACCTGGACGCGGCCGGCTTCTCCCAGAGCCAGCAGCGCCGGATCGGCGAACTCGTGCTGGGGCAGCGGGGCGGCCTGCGCAAGGTGGAAGGCGGCTTTGCGCGGCGGGACTTCGCACTGATTCTGCTATGCCTGCGTCTGGCCGTGCTGTGCTGCCACGGTCGGCACCAGGCCGCCAAGGTCAAGCTGCACGTCAAGTGCGAACGCAGCGGCGAAGTGTCGCTGTCCTGGGGGCACAACGCTCAGGAGCGGCGCCTGACGCCCGCTGAGCTGCGCACGCAGCACCTGCTGCGCGAGGAAGTGGGCGTGTGGATGAAGTCGGGATTGCTGAAGCTGCGCTGGGCCGATTGACGCGGCGCCGGCCGCATCTTCAGATCAATTCGGGGGTGCGAACCGCCACGGTGGTGACCGATAACTCACCGTTTTCCAGGGCCTTCGCCCGTATCCACCAGATGGCGCCCTTTTTGATGCGCCAAGGGTCCTCGGCCGTCACATGCCGAGCACCCATTAGATAGGCGGCCGCCAAACCCAGCGTGGGCTGATGGCCCACCACCACCGTAACCTCCTTGGCCTGTGGCCACCTTGTCTCCAGCAACAGGTGTTCGATGGTGCCCTCCGGTGCCAAGCCCGGCACCGTCTTGTAGCGCCGCTCCAGGGCATCGGCCGTGGCCAGGGTGCGCAGCGCCGGGCTGACCAGGATGCGGGCATTCTCAGGCAGGACCCGGTTGAGCCACTCACCCATGCGCTTGGCCTGCTTGTGCCCCTTGGGGCTGAGCGGACGGTCCATGTCGGCCAGGGTCTCGCTGCCGGGAATGGCATCGGCATGGCGCCAAAGTATCAGATCCATGTCGCGTGGTGCCGAATCAATTCCGCCTGTGCGTGCAGGCCGTTTGGATTGAGGGGATGGTACTGGCCGTGGCTGTCCAGAACCCAGGCCCCGCGCTGGTCGTGCAGATAGGGCACCAGGGCTTCGTCGATCACACGTTGACGCAGCGCAGGGTTTTCAACCGGCCAGGCCAGTTCGATTCGCCGCTGCATGTTGCGGCTCATCCAATCGGCGCTCGACAAGAGCAGTGTCTCGTCGCGATCTTGCGACCCCCAACGGAAATAGAAGATCCGGCTGTGTTCAAGGAACCGCCCCACCACCGACCGAATGCGGATGCCTTCCGTGAGCCCAGGCACACCGGGCGCCAGCATGCAGGCCCCGCGCACGATCAGGTCGATTGACACACCGGCCTGCGAAGCGGTGACCAGTGCCTGGATCAGTTCAGGGTCGGTCAGCGCATTGCACTTGACCACCACGCGCGCCGGAAACCCGTTTCGAGCCGCCGTGCTCACGCGGTCCAGAAGACGCATCATCTGGCGATGCAAGCCTGATGGGGCCACGGCCAGCTTCTTCATGCGCGGCAGTTCAGCCAAGCTGGAGAGGTGACGGAAAACGGCCTGCGCATCGTGAGCCAGGTCGATGTTGCAGGTGAGGAAGCCGATGTCGGTGTACAGACGTGCCGTGGAGGCGTTGTAGTTGCCGGTGGACAGGTGCAGGTAGTGGCGCAGTCCACTGTCCTGGCCCTTCTGGTGGCGCCGGTGACGGCTGCCCGCCAACGACTTGAGCGGCTCGCGCCGGGTCACCAGCAGCATCTTGGCGTGGGTCTTCAGGCCCACGACACCATAGACCACCTGGGCCCCAACCGCTTCCAACCGGTCAGCCCAATCGATGTTGGCTTCCTCATCGAATCGCGCCTTGAGCTCGACCACCGCCAGCACTTCCTTGCCCCGCCGCGCGGCCTCCAGCAGCAGCTCCATCAGTTCAGACTGCCCGCCTGTTCGGTAGATGGTCTGTTTGATGGCCAGCACATCGGGGTCGGCCACCGCCTCCCTCAACAATTGCAACACCGGCTCAAAGCTTTCGTAGGGATGGTGCAGCAGCAGATCACGCTGGCGCATCTGGGGCATCAGGGCCTGGCCGCGCGGGGCAAGGTCGCGCGGCCAAGCCGGCTCGAATCGCGGAAAGCGCAGATCAGGGCCATCGACCTGATCGATGAGCTGGTTCAGTCTCACGAGATTGACGGGACCGTTCACCTTGAACACGGCGGCATCGGGAACGCCGAACTGACGCTGCAGAATGTTGACCAGCGACTTGGGACAGGAGCTGATCACCTCCAAGCGGATCGCTTGCCCGTAGTGGCGCCGGGTGAGCTCAAAACGCAGGGCTTGGCGCAGGTTCGTGACCTCGTCTTCGTCCACGTCCAGGTCGGAGTCGCGGGTGACGCGAAACTGCGAGAAGTTGCCCACGGTGGCGCCCGGGAACAACTCGTGCAGATGGGAGCGGATGACGCTGGACAGCAGCACGAAGGACTGCCGCCCCGGCTGCAGTTCATCGGGCAGGCGGATCACCCGCGGCAACGCACGAGGCACACGCACGATGGCGATCCCCGCACGCGCACCGTCGAGCAGCTCCACGATGAAGTTCAGGGACTTGTTGGCCACCTGCGGGAAAGGATGCGCCGGGTCCAGCCCAATGGGCATCAGCAGCGGCTGCACCTGCTCGTTGAAGTACTGGCCAACCCACTCCTTCTGCGCGGGATTGCGCTCGGCATGCGTGAGGATATCGATCCCCGCCCGCCGTAGGTCGGGCCATACATGGTCGTTGAAGGTGGCGTACTGCTCGTCGATCAACTCCCTAGCCGAGGATGCCACTGCCCGGAGCTCTTCCACCCCCAGGCGCGAGCCCGCTTGGCGTGACTGCTGGAGGAGATCGGCGAAGCGCACCTCGAAGAATTCATCGAGGTTGGACGACACGATGGTGATGTAGCGGAGCCGCTCCAGCACCGGCACATCGGCGTAGCGGGACTGCGCCAGGATGCGCCGGTTGAAGGCCAAGATCGAGGCTTCGCGGCTCAGCCAGGCGCGCTCCGGCTTCATCGGCATCCCCAAAGGCAGCGTTAGACCTGCATCCTCTCCCGCCGCGGGTTGCTTGCTTGACATTTCCCGAGCGTAGATCCCTTGTGTGACGGATTTGTGACGATCGAGGGTCGACCGAGGACGCGATGACCGCTCAGGGAACCAGGTCGATCTGGACGATGGCCGTGGTGCCGCTTACCTCATTGCCGATGACCAGGAGCGGTTTTCCGTTCGGGGAGCGGTTGGCCGGTATCAGGATCAGGCCCTCCGCCCCACGGTCACCCGTCGTGCCGCTTCGGCTGTTGAAATAGGTCAGGAACACCGGCTTGGCGGGGTCGGTGACGTCGTAGGCCATGACGCCGCCCACGCGCTCCAAGCCGATGAAGGCGATCGACTTGCGTCCGAACTTGCCCACCACCACACCTTCGGGCTCAGGGCCCTTTGAGGGGCTGCGGCTGTCCATGGTGTTGTTGTCGTGGCTGGCATTGAAGGCTGCCTGGGTCAACGACTGGGTACGACGCTCAAACTCGTCGCCGGAGTCATACACGCGCTTGAACGATGTGTCCCAGATGCTGAACGAACGTGCGCCGAAACTGTAGAGTTCATTGCACTGGCCCGCGGCATTCTTGCCGGCGCTGCCGCCGTTGGGGTTGGCGGTGATGCGCAGTCGGCCGAGATTGGAATCCAGGATGAGGTTGGCGGCATCGGGGAACACGGCGGGGTCCAGGCCCTTGTCGCAATGGGTCCGCACGCGGGTTTCTTCATTGAAACCTGGCCAATCGGCACGGGCGTCGCCCTCGTTGGCCGTGATCAGGTAGGTCACACCGTTGACCGAGTAGCTGGTGATTCCGTCGGGAAGATACAAGCCTCTGACCGGGTAATTGGCGATCTTGATGGCGGGCGTTCCGGAGTTGGAGTTCACGCCACCGTCTTCGTCGCTGGCATCCAAGCCCATGCCGGCGGCCATGTGATCCTTGAAGCCCAAGGGCCGAATGTCAGTGACGCGGGCCGAATCGATGTCCACGATCGCCACGGCATTGTTCTCCTGCAGCGTGACGTAGGCCGTCTTGCTGTCTTCGCTCACGGCGATGTATTCGGGTTCCAGGTCTTGCGCCACGGTTGCGTTGGGACCATACAAGCGCACTCCCAGTCGCCGCAGTTCGTCGGCGCGTGAGTTGTAAGCGGCAAACCCCGCGGTGGCCACGGTCGGATTGCGTCCATCGTTGACGGTGATGATGCTGATCGAGCCTTCAGGGTCTACCGAATCGGGCAGGCCATAGCTATTGGGCTCGCCTTCGTTAGCCACCAGGAGTCGCCGACCATCAGGAGTGAAGGTGACCATGTCGGGCAGCGCGCCGACGACCACGCTGGACAGCAGTTCGAGGTTGCTGGCGCGAAAGAAGGCCACACGCCCTGGCGCCGTCTTGGGCGATGCCTCGATAGCCAAGGCCACCAAGCCGTCGTGAATGGCCACGCTGTTGATGCCAGCGCCAAAGGGCGCGCCGCTGATGCTGCCCATCTTCCCCGGCTTGGTGGGGTCGCTGATGTCCAGCACATCCACCGTGTTGTTCGCACCATTGACGACGAAGAGACGCTTGCTTTGCGGGTCATATGCCGTGATTTCGGCTGCGCCCAGTGCCGCACCCTCAAAGCCACCGATCCTTTGGAGGGTGATGGTCGAAGGGGTGAGTTCCTCGGCCGCATCGCTGCCACCGCAGGCACTCAAGGCAAGAATGCCCAGTGTGACCAAGAAGGCCAGGCTCATGACCAGAATGGGTGAACGGCGAGCGGACGGCGAATTCATGACGGTGTGTGTAGATGAATTGACAGAGCCACCATGGTGCTGAACTGTCATGAAGATTGCATGACAGTGCTCGGGCGCAACAAGGTCATGTGTTCGTCACAGGCCTTGGCCATGATTCGGCCATGGACATGTCGGCCCCCACCCACTGGAACGAAAGTCAGGACCCCGGTCAGCCCATCAAGGTCCGTACCGTCTGGATTTCCGACATCCACCTTGGAACACCAGGCTGTCAGGCGCAAGCCCTGCTGGAGTTCCTCAAAGATGTCGAGTGCGACACACTCTATCTGGTGGGCGACATCATCGACGGCTGGCAACTACGCCGCACCTGGTACTGGCCGCAAGCGCACAACGACGTGGTGCAGAAGATCTTGCGCAAAGCGCGCAAAGGCACCCGAGTGGTGTTCGTTCCGGGCAACCACGATGAGTTCGCGCGTCGCTACCGAGACCACAACTTCGGCGGTGTCGACGTGGTCGAGGACTGCATCCACACCACAGCGGACGGAAAGCGGCTGTGGATCACGCACGGCGATCTGTTCGACGGAGTAATCCAGTGCGCGCGGTGGTTGGCCCTGCTGGGAGACGTAGCCTACGAATTCATGCTTAGGGTGAACCGAAACCTGAATCACTGCCGTGCACGATTGGGCCTTCCCTACTGGAGCTTGTCCAAGTACCTCAAGCTCAAGGTTAAGCGTGCCGTCTCGTACGTCAGCGACTTCGAAGGCGCGGTGGCCAAGGAGGCAAGGAAGCGCGGTGTGGATGGCGTGGTATGCGGCCACATCCACCACGCTGAGATGAGGATGATCGACGGCATCCTCTACTGCAACGATGGCGATTGGGTAGAAAGTCTGACCGCCCTGGTGGAGCACCCAGACGGGAGGCTGGAAATCATCGACCGTAGTGCCTGCCGCAAGGCTTGGGGTGCTTCGCAGGCTGAGCTGCCTTTGGAAGTCGTCGAGCCTGCCTGAAGACTGAGGGATCCACCGCCCTCAGGTCCTCAGGTTTGAGCCGCTTCAGGCCGCCGCGCGCCAGGCACCATGCGCGGCCAATGGCTCAAGCGCCACCGTGCTGGAGGGCCGCCCGATGCTCCAGTGGCGAAGGCCCGCAGCCGCCAGCTCTTCGCTTCGGTATAGGTTGCGACCATCGATCACCACACGGTGGGCCAGTGCCTGAGCCAAGTCCTCGAACACGGGGCTGCGGAACTCACGCCACTCCGTCACCACGACCAGAGCGTCCGCACCCGTGCAGGCCTGCATCGCCGATCCGACCAGATGCAGGCCGCTGTGGGAAGACCAGATCCTGGCGGCGTTCTCCATGGCCACCGGGTCATAGGCGCGCACCATTGCCCCCTCGGCCAGCAATTCGTCGATCAGCACCCGGCTTGGTGCTTCCCGCATGTCATCGGTCTCGGGCTTGAACGCCAGGCCCCAGACCGCGATGGTCATGCCGTTGAGCCCCACGCCGAGCGCCTCCCGAAGCATCTGTGCCAAGCGGTGCTTCTGGCGGTCATTGACCGCCATCGACGCGCGCACCATGCCCATCTCGAGTCCTTGATCGGCCCCCATGGAAACCAAGGCCCGCACATCCTTGGGGAAGCATGAGCCACCCCAACCGCAGCCGGCGTACAGAAAGTGCGGCCCAATGCGCTCGTCGCTGCCCACACCGATTCGAACCTTCTCGATGTCGGCACCCAATCGCTCAGCCAACCCGGCCATTTCGTTCATGAAGCTGATGCGCTGCGCCAGCATCGCATTGGCCACATACTTGGTGAGCTCGGCGCTGCGCACGTCCATGACCTGGATGCGCTCTCGGTTGCGCAGGAAGGGTGCGTAGAGGCCACGCATGATGAATTCGGCCTGGTCGCTGCTGCACCCCAACACCACGCGGTCAGGTCGCATGAAGTCGCCGATGGCCGCGCCTTCCTTGAGAAACTCCGGGTTGGAGACCACGCTGAAGGGCACGATGACTCCACGTGCTGCCAGAGTCTGCCGAAGGGTGTCGTGCACCGCGTCGGCGGTACCCACGGGCACGGTACTCTTGTTGACCACGACCTTGTACTCCGACATGTGCTGACCGATGGCGCGCGCCACCGTCATCACATGACTCACATCGGCCGAACCGTCTTCACCCGCTGGCGTTCCCACGGCAATGAAAAGGATGGTGCCATGCGCCACCGCATCGGCCGATGAGGTGGTGAAGGTCAAGCGACCTGCCGCTGAGTTTCGTTGCACAAGTTGGTCGAGCCCAGGCTCATGGATGGGGATCACCCCTTGGCGCAGCCCCTCGACCCGCCCCTCATCGATATCGGCGCAGCACACGCTGTTGCCCATCTCCGCCAGACAGGCAGCCGTCACCAGGCCGACGTAGCCTGCACCAAACACGCTCACCTTCATGACACTTCTCCCGCGTGGATCTTGCTGGGATGTTGACCGTGGTAAGTTTCATTGCGGTGTCGAATCGGTGGCGATTGCGTGACGCCAGCCCGGATAGCCACGTGAACCAAATGCCTTCACGGTACCGTCACAAACCGGTTTGATCATTTGGATAGATTCGTTTAACGGAGCCCGCAATGGCCAAAGATCACGCCCTGATGGAAGACAGCAATCCGTCGTCCAACCGATCGATTCACGAGATCTCCAACCCCGATCGCCGGATCGTGCTGCGCGGAGCGGCTGCCTCCGCCTTCCTGGCCCCCTTGTCAAAGTTGTCGGCGCTGGGTGGTGCAGCAGCGACGGTCACGGGTTGTGCCACCATGGTCAGCAGCGCCTCTACTGGCCCGCTCCTGGGCTTCAAGGGCATTGCGGTGGGCAACGACGACACGGTTCGGGTCCCCGAAGGCTATGAGGTGCAGGTGATCGCGCGGTGGGGCGACCCCGTCGGCCTGTCCGGGGAAAACCCGTCCTTCAAGCCAGATGCCACGAACAGCGCAGCGGAGCAGGAGGCGCAGTTCGGCATGCACCACGACGGCCTGCACTTCTACCCGATCAATGCATCGAATTCAGGTTTGCTCGTCATCAACCATGAATACGTGGACGATGGGCTTCTGCACCGGGACGGCTTGGCCAACTGGAACGCAGAGAAAGTGCGAAAGGCCCAGGCTGCGCACGGAGTCAGCGTCTGCGAAGTGGAGATGAAGAACGGCCGTTGGGCAGTGGTGACACCCTCGCCGTGGGCGCGGCGCATCACGGCGCGTACCCCAATGACCGTAAGCGGACCTGCAGCCGGACATGCACTGATGAAGACCGCTGCCGACAACACCGGAAGGCGCGTCCTGGGGACGATCAACAACTGCGGCAGCGGCATCACCCCTTGGGGCACCTATCTGACCTGCGAAGAGAACTTCATCGGCTACTTCAAGGGCCCAGACCAGCCTGATGCCCACCAGCGCCGCTGGGGCTTGCGCAGGGGCGATCCTGTGGGCTACCGCTGGCATGAGCACGATGTCCGATTCGATGCCACGCGCCACCCCAACGAGATCAACCGCTTTGGCTGGGTGGTGGAGATCGATCCCATGAATCCAAGCCACACACCCGTCAAGCGCACCGCCCTTGGGCGTGCCGCGCACGAAGGGGCTACCGTGGTCACCACCAAGGGCGGTCGGGCGGTCGTTTACATGGGTGAGGATGCCCGCTTCGAATACATCTACAAGTTCGTCAGCCGCGACACCATCAAGCCCGGCGGCTTTGCGGCCAACAGCGGCTTGCTGGACCACGGAACGCTCTATGTGGCGCGATTCGATGAGAACGGGCGGGGCGCGTGGTTGCCCTTGGTGCAAGGTCAGGGCAACCTGACCGTTGCCAACGGATTTGCCGATCAAGGCGAGGTGGTGATCAAGTCGCGTCAGGCCAGCGACCTGCTGGGCGCCACGAAGATGGACCGTCCCGAGTGGATCGAGGTGGACAAGCAAGGCTGGGTGTACTGCACCCTCACCAACAACAGCAACCGCGGCGGGAAGGACCAACCTGGCACGGACGCAGCGAACCCTCGGGCCAACAACACCATGGGCCACATCATCCGTTGGAAAGAAGATGGCGACCATGATGCCCTTACCTTCCAGTGGAACCATTTCGTCTTGGCCGGTGATCCGATCAATGAGCGCGAGCAGGCCAAGGGCAACGTGAAGGGCGATTCCTTCGGCTGCCCGGATGGCCTGTGGGTTGACGGCCGCGGCGTGCTGTGGATCCAGACCGACATGTCCACATCGGCCATGGGCAAGGGCGAGTTGGCGGTGATGGGCAACAACGCGATGTTGGCAGCAGACCCCACCACGGGAGAGGTTCGCCGCTTTCTGGTTGGACCTGTGGGCTGCGAGGTGACGGGCGCCACGGGTACGCCCGACGGGCGCACGATGTTCATCAACATCCAGCATCCCGGCGAAAGCCCGAGCGAACGCAGCGATCCGGCCAATCCCACCCGATTCTCGAACTGGCCTGAAAAAGGAGCGACCACGCGGCCCCGTTCGGCCACCGTGGTGATTCGACGCCGCGATGGCGGCGTGGTGGGCACCTGACGCCCAATTGGCAATGCACGGCACAAGTTCGTCCATGTTTGTGCCCGTTACGCTCAACGGGCACCGCTTTGGCTGGATTTCGCAGCAGCGCGCCGACGGACTGCTGACGCAGGGAATTGCCGCGGTACGGGCATCGGGTCATGGAATCAGCCTGCACGTGCCAGACGTCGACGATGGGCTTCATGAGATTCACCGGACCCTTGCCGCGCAAGGCATGCTGCAGGATTGGCGCGACGAATGGATCGAAGTGCTGGATTGGTCTGGCGTGCTGTGCATGGGTCGCATGGAACGGGCAGCAGCGCGGTTCTGGGGCAGTCACACGCGGGCCGTTCACCTGAACGCCTGGGTTCGAACGGACGCCGAGGAAGAAGCACTGGTGTGGGTGGCCAAGCGCGCGGCAAGCAAGTCCACCGACCCCGGACTTTGGGACAACCTGGTCGCCGGTGGACTGGGCGTGGATGAAAGTCCGCTGGCGGGCCTCCGTCGTGAGGCCCTCGAAGAGGCAGGACTGGACCTGGCGTGGGCCAAGCAGGTGCACATCGGCCCAACGCTCAAGATCGACCGTGAGGTGGAGCAAGGATGGCAACGTGAGTCGCTCCATGTGGTGGATGCCGAGTTGCCAGCCGACTTCGCGCCGACCAACTGGGATGGCGAAGTGCAAGGATTCCAACAGCTCGACGAAGCCAGCGCCTTGCGCTTGGCACTCTCGGGTCAGATGACGGCCGATGCCGCCATGGTCACGCTGGACTTTCTGCGGCGCCGGCGCTGAACACGGGCCGTGGTCCCATTCCCTTGCGCATCAATGCTTCGATGTGAGTAATCACAGCCGGCAGATCGGCCACACTGTCGACGATGAAATCCGGTTGTGCAGCGTCCAACGTGAGATGCGCGCGCTGCAACAACTGTTGGCGCTGAGCAGCACTCAAGTCTTGCCACTGTTCGAGGCTCAAACCGCTTGCATTGCCTGATGCAGCCACTGCCACGGTCCAGCACCCCGCATGTCGGCCCTCCATGAGGCCCGGCACCGTATCGTCCACCTTGACGACGGATGCGGCTGGCCAAACCTGCAGATCAAGGAAGCATCGGTACATGCCCATCGGACCAGGGCGACCTTGTACCAGGTCGTCGGCACACACCAGGTTGTCGACCCTAAGGCCTTGCGCCAAAGCCACCGGCTCCACCCTGGCCATGATTGCTCGGGTGTAGCCGGTTGTGGAGCCGATCTTGAGGCCACGTTCACGCAATTGACGGATGGTGTCCAAGGCTCCCGGAACGCACTGAGCATGCTCGGCCGCCGCTTGGGCACTCATGGGGGTGAAGTCTTCGTACAAGGCGTCGACATCCTTCTGACTGAAGGGACGACCGTGTGCAGCCTCCCAGGCCCGCGCAATGCGCGGCAGAAGTCCCAGCGCCTGGATGTGATGCCACTTGGGCAAGCCCATGGGCACGCGCGCCTCGTCCACCGAAATCTCAACACCGTAAGACTTGAACAGGGCCACAAATGCCCCCATGGGCGCCAGACTGCCGAAGTCCACCAGGGTGCCGGCCCAATCGAAGACCACGGCCTGAAGGAGGCGAGGTGCGGAAGTTGTTGCTTCGCTCATGTCTTACCAATCATTGAAAACATCCTCTGCGAGTCCAAAGGCCGTGCTGGCCCCTGTACCGCTGGTCACGACCACAACACGCAGATCCGGGCCGGGTGCCCGGATCACGGCATCTTCGGAGTGACCCGTCGGATACACCCCAGTCCAGCGCTCCACCACTTCGCAGCTCTTGAGCCTCACCGCTTCCTGCAGATGGCCCAGAATGAGCCGATCGACCGCTTCCTGGGCGAACGGCTCTGGCGTGTGATGGTCATGATGCGAGTCGCCCACCACAAGCGATCCGTCAGCCGACTGCACGGCAATCAGATGGATGCCGGCATCAAGTGAAGCCGGCACCTCCTGCTGCAACTGTTTCAGGAGAGGTGCGGCCTGTGGCAAGGCTGCGTAACCCGCATACCGAACCAGACTCAGGTCGGCCATGACTGCTGCACCAAGGCCAAACCCGGGATGCGGGCGAACACGCATCATCTGCAGTCGGGTCAGCCTCAGATTCAAGTCAGCCAGCAAGGGCAGTGCCGGACCGGTCAGTTCGGTTCCAGGGCACAAGGCCACACGGTCGGCGGTGAACTCGCCAGAAGCGGTGTGGACACGCCCATCGTCAATACCCAGAACGGTCTGTCCCCAATGGAACTGCACGCCGTGACTGCGGCTGAGCCATTGGGCGAGTGCGGGAATTGCCGTACGCGACTCCACCCTGAGTTCATGTGGGGAAAAGAGTGCGGCCGCGGCACCCTCGGTTCTGAGCTCGGGGGCGTGAACGGCAGCCTCATCCGCACGCATGAGCCGGCATTCACGTCCCATCTCGGTCTGCGAGAACGCCTGCAGGACATCTGCGGCCAAGGCTCGGCGCGCCAAAACCCACAAGCCCCGATGCAGCACGTCGATGCCGGCTTGCGGCGCCAATTCGGCCCACAGGTCGCGAGACCGCATGGCACGCCGCCAGGTGTGGCCCTCACGCTGCCCGGTGACGGTGATGAAGCCGAAGTTGCGGATGGAGGCACCAACGCATCGATGATCGCGTTCAATCACCGCCACCTTGAGCCCCCGGCGTGCACCGGTCAATGCCATGGCCAGGCCCACGATCCCCGCACCCACCACCACCAAATCAACCTTGTCCATCAACCCAATCACCCTCAAAGTTTCGACCGCGCTCGTGGGACAGCGCCGCCTGCACGCGCTCGCGCACATCGGTCACACCGAGTTGTTCCAGGTCAAGACCAAACCCGATGTCCTTGAACCAATCGTGCATTCTTTGCAGGCCCGCTTGCGGCGGCAGTCCCCAGACCCCCTGCAGTGATGCGTCGACATCGGTGCTTCGGCCCATGGCCATCCGCCAAGCCAACGGCAGCCAGACGGCCACAGCAGCGCCGTGCGCCACACCCTGGTCCAAGGTCAGCGGATAAGACAAGGCGTGGGCGATGGCCGTTCTCGTTTGGCTAAAGGCCATGCCTGCCTGCAAGGCTGCATGGCTGAGATTGGTCCGATGACCCAGATCATGGGGCTCGCGCAGAGCCTGCGGCAAGGCGCGCACGATCGCTTGAGCGGCCTGGACGGCAAGCATCACGCTCGTGGGGTTTCGGTGCCGGTTCCACAGGACCTCCAAGCAGTGACCAAAGGCATCCAGCGCGCTGTGAAGCACCACCGGTTGAGGGCATGTCAGGCTCAGCAGTGGATCCACCACGGCGTGGTCGGCGTAGGCATAAGCTTGGTCGAATGAACGCTTGGACGCCGGCATGGTGTCGGTGTCCCATAGGGTCGACCAGCGGGTGACCTCACTGCCAGTACCGGCAGTGGTGGGCAACAGCCAAAGTTCATGACGGGTCCAGCCCACGGGTTGAGCGCTGGACGCCAGCAGCAAGTCCAGCCCCTTGGGGTCACCGTCTTCAGGCCTGAGGCGAAGCCACTTGGCCACATCCATGACGCTGCCACCGCCCAGGCCCAACAGTACCGACTGCCGATCGCGTGCCAGTGCAGGCCATACCTTCGACGCCACAGTGCGTCCAAGGGCCATCGTGCTCAAGCCCTCAGGCACCTCCAGCCAATCGATGAGGCTGTCGCAAAGCGTTCGGGAAAGGCGCGCGACGTGTTCATGCCGTGTGGCACCTGCATAAGCCAGCACCACCACGCGCCGCCCGTGCAAGGCCTGTGCCGCATGGTCGGCCATGCCCACGCCGAACTTGATGGCCACAGGCAAATTCCAGCCGTAGGGCTTCATCAGATGAGTCGACGACGAAACCACGCGGACAGCAAGTCGATCAGGGAAACCGTGACGATCAGAATGATCAGCACCGCGCAGGTCTGCGCGTACTGAAACCCTCGGATCACCTCGAACAGCGCCACCCCGATACCACCGGCGCCCACCATACCCACGACCGAGGCCGAGCGCACATTCGACTCAAAGCGATAGAGCGAGAAGCTCAACCACAGTGGCAACACCTGCGGAATCACGCCGTAGAGGATCTCAACCAGCCGATGGGCACCCGTGGCACGAATACCCAATACGGGTTGGGGATCGATGGCCTCCACAGCCTCGGAATAGAGCTTAGCCAGGGTGCCGGTCGTGTGCACCATCAGCGCCAGCACGCCAGCGAAGGGCCCCAAGCCGACCGCCACGATGAAGAGCAACGCGAACACCATTTCATTGATGGAGCGACAGGCATCCATCAGGCGGCGCACCGGCTGGTGCACCCAGGCTGGCGCGATGTTGGCGGAACTCAGCAGAGCCATAGGCACGGCCAACACGATGGCCAACAGCGTGCCCCACACCGCGATCTGCAGCGTGACCACCATCTCCTTGAGGTACAGCTGCCAGTCCCTGAAGTCAGGCGGGAAGAACTCGCGCCCGTAGACGGCGATGTTGCCGGAGTCCCGCCAAAGGTCCAGCGGACGGATCTCCGCGCCACTCCAGGCCCAGGCGAGCACACCAAGCGCGAATCCCCAGGAGAGGTACCACAGAAGCCCGTGGCGCTGTGCACGCTCACGAGCGTGCAGCGCTTGGATCGACTCGCCGCTGGCTTGCGTGGCAGCCAAGTCCAAGCTCACTTGCGCAGTGCGGCCAAACGGGCGTCGATGTCGGCCAAGGCCTTGGCTTTGTCGGCGGACGACAACTTTTCGTCATTGACAAGCCGAGCACGGTCGCGTGCCAGTTCGAGTTCTCGGATGGGGATCAGCTGGTCGTTGTTCGATGCCCGGAATCCCGCGTAGTTGTAGATGTTCTTGAGGATCTCGCGCTCAGCCGCGTCGTTTTTGGCATACCCCAGCACAAAGGTACGGATGCGCTCCCTGACCGCGGGATCCAGGTCCTTGCGCCACACCAGCGGATCGCTCGGGATCAGCGGGCTGCGCCACAGGATGCGGATCTGGCTGGCCAGCTCGGGACGCGTGGACTCCAGCTTGCCCATGTCCTCAGTATTGTTAGTGGCCACGTCGATCTGCTTGGCCAACACTGCCTGGATATTGGCGCCATGGCTGGCGTTGCGAACGGTCTTGAAGGCTGTGCGATGGTCGATGTTGTTCTTGGCGAACAGATAGAAGGTGGGCACCAGGAAACCCGAAGTGGAGTTCGGGTCACCGATGCCGAAGTTGATGTTCTTACCGTTGCGGAATACGTCCTCGACCGATTGGTAAGGGCTGTCCCTGTGCGTGATCAACAAACCGTGATAACCAAAGGTGCCGTCGGCGTACATGAGCTGCGCAAAGATCTCGCCGTTGGCGCGGTCCACCGCCTCCATCGCCGCCTTGTTTCCGTACCAGGCAACCTGCACCTTGTTGAAACGCATGGCTTCGATGACGCCGGCGTAATCGGGGGCGTAGAAGCTCTTGATCTTCAGGCCCGTCTTCTTCTCCATGTCACGGAAGAAAGGCTCCCAGCGCTCGCGCTGGGCCGAGGCCGAGTCGGTGGCAATGATGCCGAAATTGATTTCCTGCGCCCAAGCCGAAAGGGTCAACAGTGAGGCGGCTGCGGCCGCAATCCAACGTGTGATCTTCATGTGAGTTCTCCGAGAAGGATGGGAAAGGGGATCAGGCCGGCGAAGCAGCCCATTCGGTGTGGGCCCCCCCGGCGGGCCGGGCC